>OGXE01002936.1_pt1 | contig 12031 bp, 10 predicted proteins | sample 1576181 | NCBI WGS metagenome assembly OGXE01 (sample SAMEA3541478, study PRJEB24748) | human gut metagenome | biome: human gut; feature: human-associated habitat; material: faeces | place: China | collected 2012 | reverse complement strand
GGAACTAAATCACCTGTGTACAAAGTGAGAGCTTCTTCCTCAAGAATTTCGTTATCTTCAGGTATTTCTTTGATATCGCTCTCTTTTTTCTTTCTTGTGGACATGTGGATACCTTTTGGTTCTAACCGCTGACAGCATACGTCAATTACCGCTGATAGCATACACAAAACCGTTGGCAGCATATACCGTGCCGCTGACAGCATATCGTTTACCGCTGACAGCATACACGGATCAGTCCTTAGCCCAGGCGTGGCGCGGCCTGCGGCGATCGGGGATCTCTTTGGATCTATATGGGGATCTGTATAGGGATCTTATTATTGGGATCTAACCAGTGGATAAGTGGATAAGTAAAAAAGGCATTTGCGATTACAGGTGTGCCTAGTAAGCTATCGTGGTTCCGGTCAACAATCACTAAAACGAGAACATGGACTTAAAACGCACACGTTGGGTACGCCGTCTGGAAGACGGAACCTACACCATAGAATCAAACTCCACACTGAGCAACGAGAAGGTTCTCTGCAGCCTGTGCGGCATAGCCTCGAAGTGCAACATCAACGAGACCCGACTCAAGTTGCGTGACGCCGGCGTTAACTTCCACCTGAACAGCTGTGCCAGATACGTACCGCTGCTGGCATTTCGAAAACCGATCATCGGTCTGGATACCCCATACTTCAACACTATGCGTTCAGGCGTTACCTGGCGTGACAGATTGACCGAGGGAAAGATTGTCTGCCTGGTTGAAGCTGATACTGCGAAGATCCTACGATTCGGTGTCGTGGATAAGGTTTACTCTGGGCCAGTTGATGAGATGCTGAGAAAGCACAGTCGATTCAATCACCTCTGTATGGGCGGAGAGAAGATCGAAAAAGTGGGTGAAGTGATCCGCCGATCCTATGGCCACTTCCTGAAAGAAGACAGCCTGCTCACAGCGATTTACATCAGACACATCAAACGGGACTTTGATATCGAGTATCACAGCGAAGAAGAACTCGATTTAGTCGACCCTCGGCCAAAAGCAGAAGTTTTTAGCATCGCAAATGCGCGTCAGAAGCTCTCTGACGAACCCTAAGCGAACAAAGGGGTCTTTACGCGAATACAAAATAGCGTAGCTTAGAATGCATCTGAGAAGCCAAGGGGGTGATATATGGACGATTTTTACTCACGAGAGATTACTCTGGCTGATATGCCCTTTCTGATGCATGAATTCGAGGAAGGAGCACGTCTTGGTCACTTTACAAATGAGATCATCACGCAAGCCGGTGGGAAGAAGTTTGAAAAACAAATGCGTGAGGCCATTAAGATTCGCGACGCTAATGGTGAGTCAGGCCATTTCATCTTCATCCTGCTTCGTCGTTCAGACGATAAAAAAATTGGCCTGATCTGGTTTACTCCTGAGATTGATCCGGCTGGATATCAACGTCTTGAACTCCGTACCTTCTGTATCACCAAATCTATGCAGGGTAAAGGATATGGTTCGATGTTCCTGTCGGATATGATTGACTCAAACGCACCACTACCAATGATGGCAAAGTGTTACGTCAAATCGACAAAAATGGCTGAAATGCTTAAGCGCCGTGGCTTTCATCTTGTTGATACCAGCCCCACCGGCACACAACTGCTTTTCCGCAACCCACGCTGAGACCACACCCAGAGCCTAGATCTTACTTAAGTGTCTAGCTCTACCTTATAAAAATAGGTATGTACTTACCTATTTATTTTGCCATAATATTTCGCCTGTAGATTTTCTAATGTGCCGTGTTTACTTGGTTGTTAGCCTGTTTTACATGCTTAGAATCTATATCAAAATAACCACAAAGGAAAATACACATGACGTTGCCATATGGGGTGATCTCCGATCCCCATTATCACAAATGGGATTCATTCTCGACGACCGATGCAGATGGTCTCAATTCTCGACTGGCCATTCAGCTGGAGGCCACAAAAGAAGCAGCCATCGCTATGAAAAAAGCGGGCTGCAGCCACATGCTGGTGGCTGGCGACACATTCCACGTCCGCGGAACCGTATCCCCTACCGTACTCAACTACGTCTCCGATGCGTATGAGTGGATCGTCAAAGATCTGGGGCTCAGCGTTGCGATGCTGGCTGGCAACCATGACCTCGAAACGAACGACTCTGTCTACAGCGCTAACGCCGCTGCGGCGCTAAAGTCGATTGGCGTACAGATCGTCTGCGGCCGTAAGCCCCACAGCATCAAATTGGGTGACGTCACAGTCCATATGGTGAGCTGGCGAAACAACCACGCCGAGTTAATTAGTGACCTGAAAGCACTTCGTGCGCGGCTTGACGGGGATCTGCACGACGTCGTGATTCATACCGCCATCAACAAAGCTATCCCCACAATGCCTGATGTTGGCATCGATGCGCAGGAGCTGAAAGACATAGGCTTTCGCCTGGTGCTGTCCGGCCATTACCACAACCACAAGGAGGTGATCCCCGGAGTTATCAGTGTCGGCGCGCTGACGCACCAAAACTGGGGGGACGTAGGTTCGCTGGCGGGCTACATGATTGTGAACCCTGACGGCTCGTTCAGTCATTTCGAAACCTCGGCGCCGAAATTTGTAAACCTGGAAGACGATGTGGATGACAGGCAGATACACGGCAATTACGTGCGCTTCCGGGCCGTCGTCGAAAACGATGAGGAAGGCATCAAGCTGCAGAACGTCCTGAAATCCATGGGAGCGAAAGGTGTTGTATGCAACTTCATCCGCAAGGGCTCAATGATGGAGGGTACTGCCAGCACCTCAGAGACCAGCAAAATCGACAGCCTTGGCGAGTCTGTTTCTGCTTACTGCAAAATCGTTCATGACACAGACGGTGGATTTGACCTGACCAAACTGAATGCCTTGTGTCAGGAGATCCTCACCGAAGCGGAAAGTGCGGAGGCGGTGTAGTGACTTCCTCCCACAATAATTTCTGGGATTTCATCCAGATGATTAAACGGCTTGAAAGCGGGAAGCCCGTTTTATTCCAGAAGCCCTATCCGCCAGAAGGAAACCCACAGGCGTTTTACCTTGGTCAACTAACGAAACGTGGTCTCTTGTCACGCAACTCCTTCCCGGCACATACGGAATACCGCCTTCGCAAAGGGCAGAAATTGACTAAAGCAATTCGAGGCAAAGCATGAAATTTTTAACGCTCGAAGTGGAAAACTTCATGGCGCTGGCAAACGCCAAGGTCGAGCTTGATCAGCGTGGGCTGGTGCTCATCCAGGGTGTTAATGCCGGGGACTCATCGGCCGCCAGCAATGGCGCTGGTAAATCAACCCTCATGAATAGTTTGATGTGGTGTATTTATGGCGAGACATCCCATGGTGTTAAAGGTGACGACGTTCTCTCTACGGGCCATGAGAAGAACTGTCGCGTAAAAGTCACCATTGAAGACGAAGGTAAACGCTACGCCATTATCCGCCACCGCAAGCATAAGGAATTTAAAAACCGGCTTATCGTCCGTGGCGAAGACGGCGACATGACAAAGGGTAAAGATTCGCTCACCCAGGAGTTTGTAGAGCGACTGATCGGTGCGTCAAAAGAAGTATTTATGGCATCGATCTATGCCAGTCAGGAGGCGATGCCTGATTTGCCTGGCATGTCGGATAAAAACCTCAAAACCATCGTAGAAGAGGCTGCCGGCGTCGATCGTCTCACCAAAGCCTACGCGATTGCTCGCGAACGAGCCAACGCAGCTGCCGCACGCATGGAGACCACTAAAACCAAGATGGACGCCTGCTTGTCTCTGGTCGAATCGGCCCAGAATGAGCTGGAGTCTGCCAAAATCTCTTCTGAAGCCTGGGAGCGAGACCGCAGCGAACGGCTTGATGTCGCCCGTGCCGATCTGGTTGGAGCGGAAGTCACGCTCACTGAGGTCGAAATGGAGTTGCGCAGTCTGCCAGAGCAGATCCGAGATACTGAAAATTCCATCGGTAAAGAGCGGGAAAAACTTGCCTCCAAAGAAGAACATGACGCCAAGCTGGTTAAAGTTCGTGGAGCGATCACTGATATACGCGCCAGCATCCGCATTACTGAAAACATCCAGAAGGAAGCGATGCAACGTGCTCGCGCATTCAAGGTGAAAGCGGAAGAAGTAAATACCAAAGTCGGGGAGCCGTGCCCTACCTGTGGCAAGGCTTATTGCGTTGAAGATCTGTCTACCGTGAAGGAGAGTTTTGTTGAACAGGCGCGCAGTGAGATCAGCCAAGCGCAGGCATCTGCAACGTCAGTGGCTAAATACCAAGAGCATCTTGAGAAGGCACTCAAAATTGAATCATCACTTGTCGCCAGTACACCAGATGTGTCTGCCATTATTTCCCGAATCGAACAACTGACTAAAGAGCTGGGAACGCTTCGTCACCGGGAAAAAGAAGTCGTGGCTGTAGAAGCTTTGGTTGCCCGGGCGCGGAGCGAAGTAGATCGCATTACCAAAGAAACTAACCCATTTCTGGCTGTCATCAAACGCCATGAAGAAAGCCTGGCTGCCAATAAATCTAACTATGGTGTACTTAAAACTGAGTTAAAGAATATACAGGAGCAGGCTCTGCTCCTTGATAAAGCGCGCCAGGTCTACTCTCCTGCCGGCGTTCGCTCGCATATCCTGACCTCCGTGACGCCTTTCCTGAATGCCCAGACAGCGGAATACCTCAATACACTGTCGGACGGAAACATTGTGGCGGAATGGTCAACGATGGAATCAACCAAGAAGGGCGAGTGGCGCGATAAGTTCAATATCAGCGTGCGCAAGATCGGCGCCAGCAAAACCTTCCAGACATTGTCAGGTGGCGAAAAACGCAAAGTGCGCATTGCGTGCTCCCTGGCTCTGCAGGATCTGGTGGCCAGCCGCGCGAGCAAGAACATCGAGCTGTTTATCGGTGATGAAATTGACGATGCGCTGGATACTGCCGGGCTGGAGCGTCTGATGGGTATTCTGGAAGCAAAAGCGCGCGAGCGCGGCACGGTGATGATCATTTCTCACAAAGAAATGAAGTCATGGTTCCGGGAAACCATCACAGTGGAAGTGAAAGAGGGCCGCAGCTATGTCGTTTAACCTAAGCCGCACGCAGTTTTTGCAAATGTTTGCTGTGATGCAGTCATTCAGACTGATTAACAGCTATACCGCTGCTGGGGCGGCTCCTGGTGTCGGTTGGCAAAATCTCAATATTGAGACGGAGCAGTTTACGGCTCTGAAAGATCTACTTTTCAAGACCCCGTTAATGCCAAGTCTGAAATCGATGCCGTTAGGAAGTACAGCGCCCATTCTGATCAACCCATTTTCGGAAGGTGGCTATCTTCCACACACTGGGCCTGGGTTCGTGGTGATCCCGGAATCACCTGAGATGGTTATCAAAGATGATGCGCAGTACGGGGCTATAGAGGCGCATACCAGCAGCGCGTTTACTAACCTGACTCGACTGGCAAATGCACGTGCTGGGCAGGTTGCAATGCCAGGCATTGCATTTGCTGGCATCAATTTCAATTGCGATTCACATGGGACATTTCCAGAAAGAGGCAAATTAAGCTTTGAGACTGAAGATGGCGATAAGGCAATTGTTGAGCTCTCTGTCCCTTATGTACTTCGTTCTAACAGGATGGTTGCGCGTAAGCTGATAGATATCATGTCCTACTTCATCGGGCAGAGCATGATCGACGCAGACATAGAAAATGGTGTGCTGACCAGTGACAACATACACGTGGTGAGCCGCATTCCAGAGCCCGTTAGCAAGTCTCCAGTTAAAACCCTGGAAGAGAAATTAATGGAATGCCCGGTATGGGCAACATGGTAAGGAAACTCTATGAGTAAAGTGATCAAAGTAGTTGGCGTCGACCCTTCAATGAGCAACTTCGGGCTAGCCATTGGTACGCTGGATCTGGATACAGACAAACTTGAAATCCATGGTCTTGAGCTGGTTGAAACCAAAGCCGGCGGAACGAAGAAAACTGTCAGAGTAAACAGCGATGATCTGCGCCGGGCTAAAGAAATCTGGCGCACCGCCAGGCCAATCATTGAACAGGCCCATATGGTGTTTTGTGAGCTACCGGTGGGTAGTCAAAGCTCTCGCGCGCAGACTTCTTACGGTGTATGTATCGGCGTTCTTGCTTGCGTTGATAAGCCACTTATCCAGGTTACGCCAAATGAAATTAAGCACTACGTCGGGAATAAACTAACCACATCTAAAGAAGAGATCATCCAGTGGGCGATTACAAAACAGCCTGATGCCCCTTGGTTGCGTCGGAAACAAGCGGGGAAAGACGTACTCGTTGCCAAGAATGAGCACCTGGCTGATGCCATGGCTTCGATATATTCTGGAATGCAGACAGATCAGTTCCGACAAGTGCGCGACGTTCTTAAAGGGATTTTATAATCCTCAATTGATAGGTAAGTACTTATTTAATACTATAGGTCACTACATTTAGTGGCCTTTTTTGATGGGTGATACATGATAAGGATTGTCAAACGTAATGGCTCCACAGAGCCGCTATCCGAAGAGAAGTACAACCGCGTCGTGATGTGGGGTGTAGAAGGCATACGTAACGTAAGCGCCTCTGCCGTAGCCATGGGCGCTGCCGCGAGCATTTTTGACGGCATGACAACTTCGCAGCTTCATGAGGCATTGGTTAAGTCGGCTGCAGATCTGATTTCGCCTGAAACTCCGAACTACTCCCAGGTCGCAGCACGCCTGAACATGTTCAAAATTCGCAAAGATGCCTTCGGCGAATACGCTTACCCAAGTTTCTATCATCATATCGTCAGCAACGTCAGCCGCGGCGTTTACGATGAGGATTTGCTTAAGTTTTACTCCCGCGAAGAGATCGCTGAACTTGGCGTGTATATCAAACCCATGCGTGACGAACTCTTTGGCTATGCCGCGACTGTTCAGCTGGCGAGTAAGTACCTCGTCCAGAACCGAGTCACCGGCGAAATCTACGAAGCCCCGCAGCAGCTGTATATGCTGGTGGGTATGTGTCTTTTCCAGAATTGGGAAGATGGTTGTGCCGGTAAAACACGGCTGGAAATGGTGAAGGGGTTCTATGACGTCACCAGTACATTCAAATTGTCTCTGCCTACCCCAATCATGGCCGGCGTCCGTACCCCGACGCGCCAGTTCTCCAGCTGCGTTCTGATTGAGTCCGAAGACAGTTTGAAAGGGATCAGCGCTGCGTCATCTGCCATTATCGATTACGTGTCGCGTCGTGCTGGCATTGGGATTGGTTTTGGCCGACTGCGTGCATTGGGGAGTGAGATCCGCAATGGAGAAGCCACCCACACTGGCGTAATCCCCTTTCTGAAACACTTCCAGACCGCTGTGAAATCATGCTCGCAGGGTGGCGTTCGCGGGGGCGCCGCGACGGCTTTCTACCCTATTTGGCATCTGGAAGTTGAAAGTCTGCTGGTGTTGAAGAATAACCGCGGCATCGAGGAGAACCGTGTTCGTCATCTGGACTATGGCGTAATGATCAACCGCCTGATGTATCGCCGCCTGGTACGCAACGAGAATATTACGCTGTTCAGCCCGCATGATGTGCCGGGGCTCTATGATGCTTTCTTTGTCGATCAGGACAAATTCGAAGCGCTGTACCTGCAATATGAAGCTGACGAGAGCATCCGCAAGAAATCCGTTCCTGCTGTTGATCTGTTCTCAACCCTGATGCAGGAACGAGCCTCTACCGGCCGCGTGTATATTGCGAACGTTGACCATATGAACGAACACGGCGCCTTCGATCCGAAAGTCGCTCCAGTTCACCAGTCAAACTTATGCATGGAGATTACGCTGCCAACTAAACCGCTGGCGTTTACCGATGACCCCGATGGTGAGATCGCCCTTTGCACGCTGTCTGCGTTTAATCTGGGGGCATTACGCTCACTGGACACGCTGAAAGAGGTTGCATTCTATGCGGTGGCTGCGCTCGATTCCCTACTCGACTATCAGGATTACCCGATGGCCGCAGCGGAAATTCCGGCAAAAGCACGTCGTAGTTTGGGCGTCGGCGTTACCAATCTTGCGTACTATCTGGCGAAGAACGGATTTAACTACTCTGATCCGGCCGGCAACCAGCTGGTGCATGAAACGTTTGAAGCGATCCAGTATTACCTGCTTGATGCAAGTTGCCGGCTGGCGGAAGCCAAAGGCTCCTGTGATTGGTTTTCCCAAACTAAATATGCCCAGGGACAGCTGCCGATTGACCATTACCGCAAGTCGCTTGACGCTAACCCTGATACGTCCTTTGAGCTGAAAATGCCGTGGGAAGAGCTGCGTGGCCGCATAAGCGAATATGGTCTGCGTAACTCTACCCTGACAGCTCAGATGCCGTGCGAAACGTCCAGCCAAATCACCAACTCCACAAATGGTATCGAACCGCCGCGTGGCCCTGTTTCCGTGAAATCATCCAAAGACGGCATTGTGAAAATGGTGGTTCCGGACTTTGCGGCACTGAAAGATCAGTACGAGTACCTTTGGGATATGCCGGATAACCGCGGCTATCTGACCAAAGTTGCGATCATTCAGAAGTTCTTTGACCAGGCTATTTCAGCCAACACCAACTATGACCCTACTCGCTTCCCGGGCGACAAGGTTCCAATGATGAAGTTGCTTGAAGATCTTCTCTTCGCTTATCAGCAAGGCGTGAAGACGCTTTATTACCACAACACACGAGATGGTGCCGGTAAACGCGAAGACGATGATCTAGCCTCTGTTGCGTTGGTTGAGCCAGAAGATGAGTGCGATGGCGCATGCAAAATCTAATAAGCGTGGGGAGACATCCCCACCTTTCACTTCATTGAATGCCTCATTTTAACCAATAAGATAATAATTTGTTTAGAAGTGCATCTAATCAAATTGTTTAATAATACCGATAACATTCAAAGGGAAACACATGAGTTACTCCACTTTCCGTTTGGGCGCTAACGACGCAACCAAAGAGCCTATGTTCCTCGGGCAGTCTGTCAACGTTGCGCGCTACGATCAGCAGAAGTACCGCGATTTCGAAAAGCTGATTGAAAAACAACTCTCCTTCTTCTGGCGCCCGGAAGAAGTAGACATAACCACCGATCGCATCGATTTCAATACGAAGCTACAAGAGCATGAGCGACACATTTTCCTGAGCAACCTCCGTTACCAGACTCTGCTGGATTCCGTTCAGGGACGCAGCCCAAACGCAACGCTGCTGCCGCTTATTTCTATTCCAGAGCTCGAAACGTGGGTGGAAACATGGTCGTTCTCTGAAACCATTCACAGCCGCAGCTACACCCATATTATTCGCGGCATGGTGGACGATCCGAGCATTGTCTTCGATGGCATTGTGACCGACGAGGAAATTATCAGCCGGGCTATCAGTATCTCTACAGAGTACGACAAGCTCTATGAGATGACCTGCGCGCGCCAGCATCTGGGAGAAGATGAATTCGAACGGCTCTACGTCTCCGAATTTGACGGAAAGCCCTACCCTCTCCAGCGGCAGCTGTTCCGTACTTTGGTATCCATCAACGCGCTGGAGGCCATTCGTTTTTACGTTAGCTTCGCCTGTACGTTTGCTTTTGGAGAAAGGAAATTACTTGAGGGCAACACCAAAATCATGCGTTTCATTGCGCGCGATGAGGCGCTTCATTGCGAAGGCACAGAACGAATGCTCCGGTTTATGCGTACAGGCCGCGAAGGCTTGCTATGGGCCCAGATCGCTGCGGATGAGGAACCATTCATCTATCAGACCATGATGGACGTTGCCGAACAGGAAATGCGCTGGGCAGATTACCTGTTTAAAGACGGCTCAATGATTGGCTTAAACGCCGATATCCTGAAAAGCTATGTTAAATACCGTACCAATCTTGCGATGCGTCGTCTTGGCCTGAAACCACTGTACCCGGAGATAAAAGATGACCCGCTGGTGTGGATGAACAAATGGCTGTTGTCCGACACCTTGCAGATTGCGCCGCAGGAAGCTGAGCAAAGCACATACCTTGTTGGCCAGATTGACTCCGCTGTTGATCGCGCTGGCCTAAGCCAGTTTGCCGATTTGTAAGCCTGGATAAAGATTTTGTGGCCTGGTCGCTCTGGGCCACAATGAACGCGAAAAAAAGCACTAAGGAAAGAGAAAGCATGAAATTAACGAAACTGACCGACCATCTCAAGCTGGCCACCGATAAGCTGGTGGGCTTCAAACCAGAGCCATATGAGCTAAACCCCGGCTTTGGAGAAGCGACTGAGAGTATTTACAAGATGGTTGACCAGTTCCACGAGCTGTTTCAACACCCGCGTCGTGTAATGCCCACTCCGGAGCTGCTGCGCCTGCGCGCTAAGCTGATCCATGAAGAGGCGGTAGAAGAAGGGCTGCCTGCAGCGAAAAATGGGGATATACAGGGATTGTTGGATGCAATGGCTGACTTCCTGTATGTGGGTGTCGGGACGATGGTAGCCATCAAAGGTGGGCTATCAACTGGTATGAGTTACTACACTCAGGAGCAAAGTGTCGATCGCTTTATTCATACCATTATGGTGCCTGGAAATACCGTCTTCGACGATATGGCCATCCCCTTCAATGAAGCAGAAGAAGCTGCGCTTATGCTGGCCGCGCTGGCCGATAAACTTGAACATAACAAGGTAGGTGATGCTGAGCTGATTCAGGATCTGCGCCGTGTGATGAACAAAATCTATGTGGCGTGCATGATGGTATATCGCCTGGCTGAATTCCTTGGCGTCGACGTCGTGGAGCTGGTGGCGGAGATCCACCGTTCTAATATGACAAAGCTGTGGCCGGCGGATGCTGAAGCGCGTCGTCTTGCCGTTGAGAGCTGTAAATATGATAAGAATGACCTCGGATTCCGCCATGCTGACGGCACTGACATGATGATCGGCTATCGCCTGTCCGATGGAAAAATCCTTAAATCGCCGACATATAGCGATGTCGATCTGTCTCATTTCCTTGAGCAAGCACAGGCTTCTTCGCTGTATGAAGTAGTAAAAAACAGCTTGTAAGTACTAACTTATCAATATATATTGAAATTGACGTGTGATCTATTGTCCGTTTCTATCCTTATCAATCTTTATTTTCGATAAAGTTGAGCGTTGGTGGCCCTGTGGCCACCATTTTTTTACTTAATTTCTAGCCTGGATGTCTTCTCTGTGTTTAAAATGATAGGTATGTGCTTACTTATTTCGTGGGGTCATCTTGTCTTTTTTACTTAATCGAGAATTCAGTAACGGTCAGCTGGCTTCGAGCTCTTATGGCCGTGTAATCCAGACCGTTGTTGATACCGGCGTTCCCTCCGACGATCGCACCGGCACCGGTACGCTTGGCGTTTCTTATGTGCCTTCCTACTACATGCTTACCGGTGGGGCTGTTCCGCTCATTTCTTCAAAACAGGTAAACCTGAAACCGCTACTGGTTGAGCTTGAATGGTATTTACAAGGTTCAGGCAACATTGGGTTCCTTAAAGAGCATGGTGTGAAGATCTGGGATGCTTGGGCCGATGAAAATGGCGATTTAGGGCCTGTATATGGCAAGCAGTGGCGCCGATGGGAGGACACCAGAATTGTCCCTTACAGCGAGTATCGCCTTAAGGAGGACATCTTCTTAGAACGTGGTTATCGCGTTGAAGGTTACATTGGGCTGAATGAAGATCGCGTCGTTATCACTCGTGAAATCGATCAGTTACAACGTATGGTTGATCAGTTGCGCAACAACCCGACCGATCGCCGCATACTGCTTAATGCCTGGAATGTTGGTGAGCTGGAGGACATGAAGCTTCCACCTTGCCACTTTGTGTTATCCGTATGGAGTCGTGAGCTCGATTTCCAGACCCGTTTGTCTATGGCCACCGATATTGGTATCCAGCATAACCGGCATGGCTATGAATCGATCTATACACAGATGCTTTGCCTGATAGAGCAGCGAGGCAGTATCTCTGAGCCAATGCTGGATGAGCTTGGTATCCCTAAACGTATCCTGAACTCCTGCCTGGTGCAGCGGAGTGTCGATACTTTCCTTGGTATGCCATTCAATATTGCCGGTTACGGCATCCTCACGC
>OGXE01002929.1_pt1 | contig 12063 bp, 7 predicted proteins | sample 1576181 | NCBI WGS metagenome assembly OGXE01 (sample SAMEA3541478, study PRJEB24748) | human gut metagenome | biome: human gut; feature: human-associated habitat; material: faeces | place: China | collected 2012 | reverse complement strand
TAAGCTGCTCTTGCAATTTGTAATGCACTCTTTGTCATTTCTTAATCTGATTTATTTAGAAAGTATCTGATTCCTAATTAAAGGCGGTGCAAATATAGAAATTTTTCTGTATTCGCGAAAGAAGATAATACGATATAGCCCTTTATTCCGCATTTTTCTTCAGCCATTCACCAACAGCCTGTTTTCCTGAACAGGCCTAACCACATAAGTCAGTTCCTTACCCGTCAATTCCAAATACATAAAACCGCTGGATAAGATGATTTCCATTTTATTATCAATCACGATATATCGATCATGATGGGTCAACAGTGAATCATCCAAAGAAAAAGACCATTGAGGATTATACTTTTGCAAATCAGCAACAGCACTATCATTCAAATGTTTCGAATGATAGACAAGTTCTACTTTTTTGTTCGGCAAAATCAATTTCAAGACATCCTTGCAGGCATTCAGGTATTGATCGTACAGGCATATTTTTTTCGCATCCTGGCATAGTGCTCTTATGTGCCTGATCGCCTTGTCTCTATGGGCATTTCTATAAAAACAACCGGTGATATGGCTACTGATCTGATCGGACATGATATTGACATACGGATAATCCGTTCTGTCATCACACAATATCAATTTATAGTCAGTCTTTCTTGCCAGTTCTTCCAAAGTCTGCTTTGTTAACCGGGCATGCTTTAAAGAGTCATAAAGACTTTTCGACACACGATCGCCAATCCCGATATCATCTAATTGTCTGGTATTGGTCAGAAACTCGCCACAACGAAACTTAAGCAAGTGCAAGAGTATATCTTTATCATAGTCCTGATGCTCCTTAAACAAATAATATTGCTTATACAAAGTATCAGACAACACAAAACTATATTTCCCCATATTATTCCATTTCAAGTAGTTCAGCTAAAGTCGCATCGAAAAAACCTTCCGGGAAGTCACGAGTAAACTTGCCATCCTCTTTAAAACCAAGTACAATGAACGGATTCTGGATGCCCTCTTTATACAAAATGGTCACATCATCTTTCAAAAAACGCTTTTTATAAATCTCATAACCGACCTTATATATAAGGTGTTCGCAATGTGTCTCTATGATTACCTGTATACCGGCTCTAACAATAAAGGCCAAGAATTCACCAACCTTTGCCTGGCTGGCCGGATGAAGATGGATTTCCGGATTTTCGATAAGAATAACATCATTCTTTTTTGCCCGCAAGCACATGATCAACATTTTGGTAAGATAACTTACGCCAGCTCCCAACTGGAAAGGCGAAATATTCCCCAACCCGTCACTTTTATACTGTACCTCGACCACATCATCCAAACGGCGTTCCGTCTGCAACTCCGTCGGTATATCTAAAATATAAGACAACCAATAATTCACCTGAGCAGATAAAGTATAAGAGGAATCATCTTTAATCAATTCCGGCATTAAAGGATTAGATTTTTCTTTTTCAAATGAACCTACTATATACTCACCGACTACGCCCACTTTAAACTGTGGCGAAATTTTGGAATGCAACTCCGCCCCGATTCTATTGGCAGACAAATAGTATAAATTTTGCTCTATGTCGATCGGCATGCTGGCATCCTCTTCCGAAGGAAGAAAAACCAAAGAGAGTTCATTTGTTCCGTGATAGGAAATATGCACATTATCGATATCGATATCGACCCTGACACTTTTTGCATTATAATACTTATTTCTAATCGTATCGAATGTCAGATTCACAATAGTATCCAGTAAAATTTGTCCATTTTTTCCTATCCTGCGAACAGGAAGTAATACCGACTGTATCAAACTTGACTTACCTGCCGAGTTAACACCCGTTACAATTGTAAAAGGCTTTATCTCCAAGTTCTCATCATGAAGACATTTATAGTCTTTTATTTGTATATGTTTTATCATAACTGAATCCTGTTTATTATTTTATCCATTCGATCAAACCTGAAAGAGACACTTGTAGTCGAGTCTATATTACCGGAAAAATAACGGGAATCATCAAACTCTTCCTTTACAGATTCTATATCCAGTATGAGTCTTGACGCCCATGTGTAATCGATTTTCTCAGGGACAAAAGAAAACAAATAACTTAATGCCTCAAAAAGAGGCATGTTTATAGGTCTTCTAATCCCATTTCCCGAAAAACGAAAACCATTTTCTCCTAAAAGATCATAACTGATCTGCATACAGCGAATAAATAGATTCTCATAATCTACAATCAATTTTTCAGGTGCATTATCATTCACATAAACCATAAAACGAGCCAGAAAATCATCTATATCCCCCCGGTATTGGAGAGCCGGAATATCTTTAAACTCTCCACGATGCAACATCAGGAAGGCCATTGCCCGTAAAACGACATATTGGTCTTTCATCCTTTCTTTATTAATAGAACGCCCTGTCGCAATCAAAAATTCGGGAGAACAGCAAAGTTTATCCAACATCCGTGTGCAACGTCCACGGTATAAGGCATTCCTCATTTCCTGCTTATTCAACGGAGTTCCTCCGCGATTTACCCGATCAAAGATATCATACTTTACCCGCTCAGGAGTCGGAGGCTGTATAATATAAAAAAGTAATTGAAAGTCTTCAATAACTCCCTGTTGCTTCAAATCCAAATCCGCAAAACAACATCCATTAAACTGCTTCAATATTCTCAGATTATTCAATTTGAACTTTCCTTCCAGAAAATCCAAAATAGCACTTATCCTTTGTCGTCCGTCAACAACTTGCTTCTTCCCATTCTTATCCTCAAATAAATACATTAATGGTATAGGAATTCCCATTAGGATCGATTCGATCAGCTCGGACTTCTGCCTTTGTTTCCAGACATCATGCCTCTGGAAATCCGGATCAATTATTAATTCTTTCCGCTTCAGGCAAAGTGTATGCAAATGCATAATACTATATTGAGCCTTTTCCACCCTCACTTCGGCATTCGGATATATGGTATATGAATCATCTCCGTTTATTGACAGATCGGCTTGTTCCACATCGCTAACCACATTTTCATCACTGTTTATTATTGATGCTTCATCTTTTATATCCATATTTCCCATATATTTATCCTGATTTACGATTGAGCAATAGTCTTTAAATTAATAAAGAGATAAATGTTTCATGCAAAGATATTGAGATTTATCGGAAAATCGAATAGAAATCGTCCATTTACTTGCTATCAGATATCTGGTAAAACATCGTTTTGCCCGGTGACGACAACGAGGCGGGACGGGCGTCCGCCGAAACGGCACGTTTGTAGTTCGGTTTGCCGCTCATCACAAAGTGCAGGGTAATTCCTGCTTGTACATCCTCATAGGTCAGATATGATTTATCATATTTCTTTCCGTTGACATATAGCTCCTTGATATAGACGTTCTCTTCCGACCAGTTTTCCGTGGTCATCTTTATTTCCTTTCCGTTGCTCATCCGGATCGAAAGAGCTTCGACGCACGGAGAACCGATGTTATAGACATTGCTGGACGGGGCCACCGGATAAAAGCCCACGCAGTTGAACATATACCAGGCCGACATCTGCCCGCAGTCGTCATTCCCACTCAACGATCCCGGTTCATTTCCATAAAAACGGGCAACGATCTCCCTGATCCACTTCTGGCATTTCCAGGGTTTGCCTAAATAGTTGTACAGATAAGCAATGTGGTGGCAAGGTTCGTTGCCATGCCAGTAGCCACCGATACGCCCCTGGATGTCATGCGCTCCCGGAATATCGTCCGGCAATTCGACCGTAAAGAGATCGTCTAGTCGCTTCTCGAAAAGTTTCTTCCCTGCCAGATTGATATATCCCTGCACATCATGCGGAACTGTCCATGTATATTGCATTGTAAAACCTTCGGTAATATCTCCCCAACCGTTCACCGATCCCGGTCCTTGATAAGCTACCGGGGTAAACGGAGTACGCCAATTACCCTGGCTGTCACGACCACGCATATACTTCGTTTCCGGGTCGATCAGAGTCTGATAAGAAAGAGAACGGTTCAGAAAATACTGATAATCGTCCATCTTGCCCAAAGCTTTGGCAGCCTGTGCGATACAATAGTCGTCATAGGCATATTCCAATGTTTTGGAAACCGACTCCGCCTCTTTGTCAAACGGGACGTAGCCATTCCGCATATAGTCGGGCAAACAGTCATAATGTTCGTTCAAGGCAGTCGTTTTCATCGCCTCATACGCCCGTTCGTAGTCGAAACCTTTCACACCTTTGACGATCATATCCGCCAGGACGGAGACCGCATGATAGCCGATCATGCACCAAGTCTCGTTTCCGTAAAAAGACCAGATCGGGAGCATTTTCTCCACGCTCTTGTCAAAGTGGGCCAGCATCGAATTGGCGATGTCGGCATTTATGTCCTGATGCACTAAATTGAACCAGGGATGCAAAGCCCGGTAGGTGTCCCACAAAGAAAAAGTCGTATAGTTGGTAAAGCCTTTCGCTTGCTCGATATTCTTGTCCAACCCCCTGAAACGGCCATCCACATCCTGGAAAACAAACGGATGGAGGGCGGCATGGTAGGCAGAAGTATAAAACGTTTCCTTTGTCTTCCGGTCGGTAGTTATCCGGTATTTTTGCAATTCTTTCTCCCAAAGTTCCTCCCCTTTCTCTTTGAGGCTGTCAAATGTCAGTCCGTCCAGTTCCTGCATATTCATCTTCGCCCCGGAGGTACTGACGGAAGAGATGGCCGTTTTCACGATCACTTCCTCCCCTTCCCCAGTTGCGAAAGAAAGGCAAGCCATCAGGTTCTTCCCCCAAGCCTCACGGTCGCTCCTGAACCGGGATGTATTATAGATCACCGGCTTCTTGTCCTGCATGAAGCGCAGACCCGTCAATTTTCTGGAAAAGACAGCCGCAAAATAGACATGGCGTTCAGGTCCCCATCCTTTCACCAACTTATAGCCAGTGATGGTCGAATCGTTTTCCATGCGCAGGTTGGCCCATTCGCACGACTGCCAAAGCGTATGGTTCATATCAATCATGATAAATGATTTTTCCGATTCGGGATAAGTAAAACGGAACATGCCACTCCGTACCCCTGCCGTCATCTCCGCCTTCACGCCGTAGTCTTGCAAGCGGACGGCATAATAGTTCGGAGTAGCCTGTTCCTCGTCGTGCGTGTATCGGGAACGATAGCCCTCATCGGGATTCTCACGGCTTCCGGGTTCCAGTTTCATCTCTCCGGTTCCGGGGATAAACAGAAAATCTCCCAAGTCAGGAATACCGGTCCCGCTAAGATGCGTCAGGCTAAAGCCCAGGATAGAAGTGTGGTTATATTTATAACCGGCAGCCGCATCATAATATTTAGCATCCGTATCCGGGCTGATCTGGATCCCTCCGAACGGGATCTGCGCTCCCGGATACACATTGCCATAACCATCCGTTCCTACCAGCAGATTGACGTATTCCGTCAACTTTTCATTCTGTGCCGTGCCGGATAAGGCGGCACACGACACAGCGATCAAAGTACAAATTCGTAATTTCATGTTCAAACCATTGTCATTATATATTCCGATAAATAAAAAGGACTATCTGAAACAAGGTCCAAATAGCCCTTTTAATTATAGTCATGCTGAAAGTCTTATTATAATTAAGTGCTTATGTTAATATTAATACTTCCAGCCATCTATATGCAATCTTATTTATTTTCCCAATTCATTGGAGAAAGAGTAAGGAACGTCACTATCCTGCGTACCTCGGCTCTTGTTCGGTGTGGCCGACATATTATAAAGAATGTTCATGCCACGTATCAAGTCGCCGTGTGTCAGATAATTCTTCGTATAGTTCTTGCCATTCACTTTCATGGACGAGATGTAACGGTTCGCCTCGCCATTATTATTAGCCTTGATCACGACCTTCTTGCCGTTTTCCAGGTTCAGCGTCACGTTTTTGAACAACGGAGACCCTAAGATATATTGGTCCGTACCCGGACAAACCGGATAGAAACCGAGGGCCGAGAATACATACCATGCCGAAGTCTGTCCGTTATCCTCATCACCGCAATAGCCGTCAGGAGTCGCGAAATAGAGCTTGTCCATCACTTCACGCACCCAATACTGCGCTTTCCAGGGTTCGCCGGAATAGTTGTATAGGTAGATCATGTGCTGGATCGGCTGGTTACCATGCGCATAATTACCCATATTCATAATCTGCATTTCGCGGATTTCATGGATCACACCACCGTAATAACTGTCATCGAACAAAGGCGGGACATTGAATACGGAATCCATCATGGCGTTGAAACCTGTCTTTCCTCCCATCAAGTCGATCAGTCCCTGCGGATCATGGAAGACCGACCAGGTATAATGCCAACTGTTACCTTCCGTAAAAGCGTCTCCCCATTTCAGCGGATTGAAAGGAGACTGGAACGAACCGTCCTCGTTACGGCCACGCATCAACTTGGTTTCAGGATCGAATAGGTTCTTATAATTCATAGCATGTTTCGCGAAAACGGCAATTTCGGATTCAGGTTTGCCCAAAGCCTTACCTAGTTTATAGATGGCCCAGTCGTCATAAGCATATTCCAACGTACGAGCGGCACTTTCGTTGATTTTCACGTTATAAGGCACATAGCCCAATTTATTGTAATATTCATATCCCAGACGTCCGGTCGATTTCACCTTCGGATGTACACTGTTAGCCCCATGCACAACAGCCTCCCAAAGTGTTTCGATATCATATCCGCGAAGCCCTTTCAGGTAAGCATCCGCCACAACAGAAGCCGAGTTATTGCCGACCATGCAGCCACGATGTCCCGGACTTGCCCATTCCGGCAGGAAGCCGCTCTCCTTATAGGTATTGGCAAGCCCCTCCTGCATCTTCGTATTCATATCCGGATACATCAGGTTCAAGAAGGGGAACAGGCAACGGAACGTATCCCAAAAACCGGTATCGGTAAACATATACCCCGGCAGCACTTCTCCGTTATACGGACTGTAATGTACAACTTTTCCGTTTGCATCAAGTTCGTAGAAGCTGCGCGGGAAAAGCAGCGAACGATACAGGCAGGAATAGAATGTGCGTAGTTTGTCCACATCGTCGTCTTCCACGGCGATACGTCCTAAAGTTTCATTCCACACTTGGCGACCAGCCTCGGCTATTTCGTCAAACGAACGATCGCCCAATTCTTTCAGGTTCAGTTCAGCCTGTTCAGGGCTGATAAAAGAAGAAGCTACGCGAGCATGGACAATCTCGCCCTTGCGGGTGGAAAAACCGACAATGGCACCGGTATGGTTCTCTTTCGCTTCAGTCTCGCCTTTGCGGATCTCATCATCACCGACAGTCGCCTTATAAGTAAAAGGCTTGTCAAACACGACGACGAAATAGTTGCGGAAGTTCTGAGGCACCCCTCCGCTGTTACGAGTCGTATAGCCAATGATCTTGTTTTCTTCGGGTATGATCTTGACATAAGAACCACGGTCGAAAGCATCGACAATCACATATGAGTTGTCCGATTCGGGGAAAGTGAAGCGAAACATGGCGGCACGTTCCGTCGGCGTGATTTCCGTCACAACGTCATGGTCAGCCAGATACACCCGGTAATAATTCGGTTTTGCCACTTCTGCCTTATGGGAGAACCAGCTGGCACGTTTATCTTGGTTAAACACCACTTTACCGGTAACGGGCATAATGGCAAACTGTCCGTAATCGTTGATCCACGGGCTGGGCTGATGAGTCTGCTTGAAACCACGGATCTTGTCCGCGTCGTATGTGTACGCCCAGCCGTCTCCCATCTTTCCGGTCTGTGGCATCCAGAAATTCATACCCCAGGGCATGGCAATCGCCGGATAAGTATTACCTGTCGAGAGAGAAATTTTCGACTGGCTCCCGACCAGCGGATTCACGTAATCCACCAGGTCCTTTTTGTCAGCCGCATCCACCGTAAAGAGGCTGCTGCAAAGCGTAATCGCTAAAATTAATAATTTCTTCATGGATAGAATATGTTTAATTAATTTGAAGACAAAGAATAGGGTCTGTCTGTCCCGTTAAAAACACGTTTTTTATTAGGAGAAGAGGTCATTTCGAACGTCAGCGTACCACCATCCATAATGTCCTGCTGAGTAATGAACCCTTTCGTATAGGGCTTGCCATTCAACTTGACCGACTTGACATAACGGTTTTTGTCGCTCACCTTGTCGGCCTTTACCTCAAAAGTCTTTCCGTTTTCCAGCATAACCTTTATATAAGGCAAGTAAGGAGCTCCCAGCACATACTGGTCCGTACCCGGACAAACCGGATAGAACCCCATCGAAGACAGGATATACCAGGCAGACATCTGACCGCAATCGTCGTTACCGCACAGGCCGTCGATATTATTGCGGTACATTTTATTCATGATTTCACGCTGCCAGTATTGCGTTTTCCAAGGTTGCGAGGTCCAGGCATACAGAAACGGGATATGATGGCTCGGTTCGTTGCCATGCACATAGCCGCCCAGCAAGCCTTCCTCCGTCACATCCTCGGTCTGGGCGAAAAACTCGGCAGGCAGGTGCATCGTAAACAGGGAATCGAGCTTGGAGACAAAGGACTTGTCGCCTCCCATCAGGCGGATCATATTGTCCACATCCTGCGGCACATAGAAAGAATAGTTCAAGGCATTTCCTTCGATAAAACCTTCACCATGCGTGTTCAGCAAGTTGAAATTCTCTTTCCAGCGTCCGTCGGCATAACGAGGACGGGCATAGCCCATATTCGTATCGAAAACATTCGTATAATTGGCCGCCCGTTTTTTATACGTATCGGCAACAGAACGGTTGCCGGCCAAAAGCGCCGTGTGGTAGATGGTCCAGTCGTCATAGGCATATTCCAACGTCAGGGAAGCGGCGCTGCCGTTATGGTCAAGTGCGACATACCCTTTTTCCATATATTCGCCGGTCCCGTCCAGGTAAGGGATCGTGGAACTGCTCACCATCGCTTTCAAAACCTCTTCCTTGTCTAACGGAAGACCTTTCGCCACGGCATCGGCCAAAACGGAAACGGAATGATATCCGATCATGCACCAGTTTTCATTTGCCATATGGCTCCAGATTGGCAAAGCCTTATGCACGCTTTGCTCGCAATGCTTCAGCATGGAGCGGGCGATATCCGTATTTACCCGGCGGTTGATGATGTTGAACAGCGGATGCAGGGCACGATAGGTGTCCCAAACGGAAAAGACCGTGTAGTTCGTGAAATCGTCCGCCTTGTGGATATTATGATCCAGCCCGCGATACTGTCCGTCCACATCCGTATAGACACAAGGATTGATCATGGTGTGATACAAAGAGGTGTACAGCATCGCCAACTGGTCGTCCGTGCCATTGGCTTCGATAACGGACAATTCCTTATTCCAGGTTTCACCGGCACGAGCCGCCAACCGGTCGAAACTATAGCCGGAGGCTTCAGCCCGCAGATTTTTCAAAGCGCCATCCGTGCTGACTCCCGAAAGCGCCACTTTCACTTCCAATTCCTCGGAAACCGCCGGATCGAAATCGAAATAAGCAACGATCTTGCGTCCGCCTATATCCGGAAAGTTTTCTTTCATATTGAATTTGCCGTATCCACCCCGGTAATTAACTTTTGCTTTTTCCTCACATCCGTAATGAACGACCGGTTTGGAGAAAGACATGGCAAAGTAGGTATAGTTGGTACGCGCCCATCCGTTCGTGATACGATAGCCTGTGACCAGCGTATCGTTTTCGACCCGGATATTCGTCCAAAGGACTTTTCCGTCGTAATTGTAGATACCATGAATCATATCCAAGATGATTCGCTGGTTCTTCGCTTCTTTCGGGAACGTATATTTATGCACACCCACCCGCTTGGTTGCCGTCAGTTGTGCTTTCACGCCGTAGTCGGCCAGCATCACTTCATAGTAGCCGGGACGGGATACCTCCGTATCGTGTGAGAAACGCGAACGGTAGCCGCCATCCGGGTCGGTTGCCGTTCCGGGATTCAGTTTCAATTCGCCGGTAGCCGGCATAATCAGGATATCGCCGAGGTCGGAATGTCCGGTTCCGCTGAAATGCGTATGGCTGAACCCGACGATACTGCTGTCCTTATGTTGATAGCCGGCACAATATTCATAAGCACGCGGCTGATACTTGCCATCCACGTTATGAGGGATCGTGTCCGTGTCCGGGCTCAACTGGACCAGTCCGAAAGGCACGCAAGCCCCCGGAAACGTATGTCCCATCCCGTTTGTCCCGATAATCGGATTCACCAATGCTGCCTTATCTTGGGCGGACAAGTTCCCAAAGATCAGCAAAGCTGAAAATAAAAGAATTGTCTTCTTCATGATATCTTGTTTCTATATTTATTTTGATAAAAAGGCTTGATACTCATTCCACAGCCCTTCAATGCTGGCATCATCGCCGAACATACACTTCATCGCCTTGTCGAAACTCCATTCGTCGAGGTCGCGGACCGTCTCATGGAACTTGCGGATGGCATCCGGGTCTTTGGTCGTCAGCCATTGGATAAAAAAGCCGGTCGTACGATAACCGTCCATCCAGTTACCGCCCGGTTTACGGGTACTCATATCGAAATATCCTGCTTGGGCACGGACTGCATCCGCCAGCCCTTCGATACAAGCCCAGAATGTTTTGTTGGTTGAATAGGAACCGATTCCTTTCGGTTCGAACTGATAGGCGTGTACCAATTCATGAAACAGGACACCACGTGTTTCAAAGTCGAGCTTATAGAGGGATTCGTTCGCTGATTTCTCAATATGCTGAGTGCTGTAAACAATCGAGGTATTGGCCGGATTACCACTCTTGGCTGAAACTCCGTCATAATCTTTCAACGTATAATGAACCTTTTGAACATCATTCATCGTATCTTTTGCCGAATAGAAAAGAATTTCGGCTACCTTTCGAGCATGATAACGTATGTATTCGTCCGGATTCTGGACAAGATCCGCATAAATGGCAGCCCCCTTAGTCTCCGGATCAATCACTTCGTAATCGATTTCCGGATATTTGAAATCTTCCCAGCCGGCATTCAGATTCTCATCGAACAACACCACATCTCCCAACACCAATGTATCACCAACTGCCGTAGCAGCTTCCAGCATATACTGTTTATAATTGGAAGGTTTGGTTATCGAACAAAGAATTTCCTGATAGCGTGAACAGAACGTCTGGTCTTTCCGTTCATCCACAACCACCCAGTTCTTCCCGTCATAGGAACCTTTCAATGTCCAAGCAGACGGATCGTGAACAGGCGTCTCGCCGGACGAATAGATTTTATAACTTTGGATGGGAACAGTATATTGTCCATCAAAAATCACTTTATTTACCCCTTCCGTTCCCACGAAACAGGTTGTCGGATTCCCATCTGACAATTCAGGAACATTCACCGGTAATTTTGCCTGACAAGAACACAATAATAAACTTATCGATACTAATATATAACTCTTCATGCTTTCAAAAATATTTCAGTTTTTACTTATTCGACAACTTAATGAAAATACTCCGCTGGAAATACTAAATCATCTCCAGCGGAGATTAAAACTAAAAACACAAACTCCCCATTATTTTTTTACATCAGTGAAAAATTCTTTACTTTACCAAATTCATCACAATATTAAAAATTCTCCTCTATACAAGAGTAACACTCAAATGCCAAAAGAATACCACAATTGACATTGATCAATTATGATACTATTTAGGAAATCTACGACACCTTCTATACTTTGTAAAGACAAACCAGAGCACCAAAATCATAAAGCATCCATCTGTTTTCGTCACCAATACGGACTAATCACATAACTGTTTTGCAAAACCAACCATCATACTATCATATCCGTCTATATACAACTTTAAACCAATAAGTTACAGTATGACAGCTGCCGTTTTTTACTATCATTCATCTGTCATAACCATCATGGCGAAAAAACGATAACATCCAGTGTATCAATTATACGACAAAAACAGAGACCGTCCGGGAACAGGTACAAAACATGTTAAAACAGCTTCATTTTTCATCAAGACCGGCTTTTCTTTTGTCAAAAACGGCTTGCAGAGCCGCTTGAGACCCGGGTGTAAGAGCCACGGAGACCCGGGTGTGGGAGAGGTGC
>OGXE01002927.1_pt1 | contig 12072 bp, 10 predicted proteins | sample 1576181 | NCBI WGS metagenome assembly OGXE01 (sample SAMEA3541478, study PRJEB24748) | human gut metagenome | biome: human gut; feature: human-associated habitat; material: faeces | place: China | collected 2012 | reverse complement strand
GGAATCGGACTGGTCCACAACCACCATCTTCGCCTCGCGTACCACTTCATTATTAGACTTCCTGTGATAACTACAGGAATTGCTATATTCTGTAGCATAAATGCCAGCATAGATGATGTATATGCCATGGTATCCGTTCCATGAATCACCACAATTCCCTGGTAATCATAACTTTTTCTGGCAATCATCTCTGCCAGGCCCGACCAGTCTTTCGGCCCTATATTCGCACTGTCCAGAGAACAGAAATCTTCTGTTTCCAATTCCAGATTTCTGGACACCATACGGAGCTCTTCCAGCATATCATCGCTTCGCATCCCCGGTACAAGCCCTTTTGAACTTTTTACAGAAGATAAGGTTCCTCCGGTATTTATGATCAGGATTTTCTTAGGCATTTCTTCCTCCCGCTGATCTAATTATGCCATGCCAGTCGTTTTACATCTGCGTGAACGTCTCCAGTCATCCAGTCCACATCATTTGTAATCCAGTCCATAATGCCAAGCTGACGCATTTCCCATTCAACAGTCTGCTCTCTTGCCTCAACTGTCTCTTCAACTTCCATAGTTGTATCAATTTCATCATATCCGAAGATATAGCCGCCTGCACTCCAGATACTGAAGTTACTGTCCGGACCCGGATCTACAGTGTCACCTCTCTGTGCGATCAGTCCGTCATGGCGTCTCTTGTATTCCTCTTCACATCCTGCTTTCAGTTTTGTCATAAACATTCTGTGACGGATCAATTCTTTATTTTCTCTTACAATACCAAAGTTATGATACATCAGACGCATATCTTCACCCGGTGTGGAAATCCAGTCAAATGTGTCATCGATCTTCGCAGTGATTGCATCTTTTACGCTCACTTCTTCAGCGCTTAATTTTGCTCCATCTTCATTTTCATAATAACCAAAGATCAGGTCTTCTGCATTCCAGATACTGAAATTTTTTACTTTATTTCGATCAAGAAATGTGGTCAGATCCGGCCAGATTTCTCCAAGTTTTTTACGATAGTCGTTCATTTTGCCTGATTTTACTTTCATTGCAAATGCATGTCTTTCCATTATAAAAGGCCTCCTGTCATATGTGTTTGCACCAGGCTTTCCACCTGGATTTATAAAATAAAATTTTGTGATACTGATTTTATCACATCCGCATTCGTAATACAATTTGATTTACGGTAAAATATTACCTGTGAAATCTTTTTGAAAATTCTTTTATTCATGAAACAGAATCTGTGAAAAATACCGCACCATTCCGTCATCTGTCCAACAGAGCATCCCGGCTGCATCTGCCATTTTCTGCGCATCTACACAATATGCAGACATACAGGAATTATGCTTGTACGGTCCGGCACTCATGATCAGGATATCTGTTTTGCCCTCTGCTTTCATCTTCTCTGCAAGTTCTTCAGTCATTTTGTTCTGCAGTAACTTGTCCTTCTTGTACTGTGCAGAATCATGCAGGTCTTCCTGCATGGTCTGCATGGCCGCCGCCCTCTGCGTAGCTGCTGCCTACGGCTGGCAGGGGGCGCGGAACACTGCCCGGCTCACGGCGTGGTTCGTCCTGCTCAATCTGACCCTCACGGGGGCGCTTTTTCTGCCCGGCGCGGCCTGCAACAACCTCAGCTTCTATCTGCCGGTGTCGCCGGGGCTGCTGCTGGCGTCCACGGCGGCTATTCAGGTGTCAAAAACGTCGACACATTGCTGATCAAGGTAGCTGTCAGCTTTAATGCCAGCTGGTGGCTGACGATGAAAAGCGTAGTTCTGCCGAGCGCATTGCCGGTAATCTTTGCCGGGCTGCGTCTGGCAGCGGGCACTTCACTGCTGCTGCTTGTAGCTGCCGAAATGATCGCGGCACAAGAAGGTATCGGCGCTTTGATCCTGCATTATGGAGATCTGATGATCACCGACCGTTTAATGGCCGGCGTTATCGTTCTTTCACTCCTGGGACTCATTTTCAATTTAGGTCTGCAATGGCTGGAACATAAAATAGTACCCTGGAAGACCCAAAGCAAATAAACATAAACCCCGCTGCGATTAATCGCAGCGGGGTTTATTTATCCAATTACATACATTCTCTGATAGCTTTCGCCATCCGTTTTACACCTTCGATGATTTTCTCTTCCGGCATATTGGAAAAATTGATACGCATATTACGGTCAGTTTTACCATTAGGGTAGAAGGCATCACCGGTAACGCCGGCAACCTTCATCTCGATACATTTGTGGAAAACCTTATCAGCACTGCATCCCTGCGGGAAAGTCAGCCACAGGAACAACCCGCCTTCAGGATGTGTCCATTCCGTACCTGCCGGAAATTCTTCCGCCATAGTTTTTAAAATCAGATCGCGGCGTTTTTTATAAAGGGCTTTGATCTCTTCAACATGCTTATCCAAATCATAATTTTCCATATAAGCGTCAGCTATCCCCTGGTCAAAATTAGAGGTATGCAGATCGGCGCTTTGTTTGATTTTTACATATTCACTGACAACGTCCTTAGAGGCAGCGACCCAGCCTAAACGCAGTCCCGGACAGAAAATCTTGGAAAAAGTGCCGAGGAACATAACCAGACCTTTGGTATCCATAGATTTTAAGGACGGTAATATCTCCCCTTCATAACGCAGCTCGCCATAAGGGTTGTCTTCCAGCACAGGCAGATTATGTTTATTGATCACTTCCATAAACTTTTTGCGGCGTTCCAAACTCCAGGTACGACCGGTCGGATTTTGGAAATCGGGGATAACATAAATAAATTTACAACGGTCGGTAGTGCTTAAGATTTTGTCCAATTCTTCCGGAATCAGACCAACATTATCAGTTGGCACTTCTACAAAAGTAGGCTCATAGGCATTAAAGGCATTAAGTGCACCCAAATAAGAAGGACTTTCACATAAAACAACATCACCGGGATCAAGGAACAATTTACCTGCAAAATCGAGACACTGCTGTGAACCGGTAGTGATCAAAATCTCATCCGGATCAACCTCAGTATGATATTTATCTTTCATTCTGGCAGCAATTTTAGCCCTCAGAGTCGGACGCCCTTCGGTCGTGGCATACTGCAGCAGCTGCTGACCTTCTTTTTCCACCAGGTCATGTGATACTTTAGCTATTTCTTTCACCGGAAACAGTTCCGGTGCCGGTAAACCGCCGGCAAACGAAATAATATCCGGCTGTGCCGTCAATTTTAACAGTTCACGGATTTCAGACGATTGCATACGTTCCATACGTTTAGCAAATTTCATAAGTTCTTCCCCTCCAACATTATTAGTTTGTACAATAATAGTAGCTACTTTGTACGTTTATAATTAAAAATTCTATCACTCTTACTGGAGCAAGTCAACGTATAAAATCAAAACGCAACAACTTTCTCGATTATTTGTTTACATTTGTCTTTTTAAAGCGCACCTTTTGCATCAGAGAATAAAAAAGAGCGGCTTTTAGCCGCCCTTTTATTATTCTTAGTACATACCACGATATTTCATAGCTTCTGCCAAATGACCCAAAGCTACAATATAAGCCGCTGTACGCATATTAACTTTATGCTCCTTGGCAGTATCGTAAACTTTCTTGAAAGCATCTATCATCAGACTTTCCTGTTTTTCGATAACTTCTTCTTCAGTCCAGAAATAACGATACAGGTTTTGTACCCATTCGAAATAACTTACAGTTACACCGCCGCCATTAGCGAGGATATCAGGTACAACGAGAATACCTTTTTTGTCAAGAATCTTATCTGCATCAGGAGTTGTCGGTCCGTTAGCACCTTCAACGATTACCTTGGCCTGTACCTTGGCTGCGTTGGCTTTAGTCAGCTGCAGTTCCATTGCACACGGAGCAAGGATCGTAACATCCATAGCCAGCAGTTCTTCATTGCTGATGGGTTTTGAACCTTTATAACCAACAACGCTGCCTGTTTTCTGCAGATGTTTTTCAACATCATAAGGATTCATACCTTTGGGATTATGGATGGCACCGTTGATATCACTTAAAGCAACGATCTTTACACCCATATCATGGATCAGTTTAGCAGTCCAGCTGCCAACATTACCAAATCCCTGCACAGCGCAGGTAGCCTGCTTCGGCTTAATACCCAAAGCTTTGATAGCCTCGCCGGCAGCTACCATAACGCCGCGTCCGGTAGCTGCGTTTCTGCCTAAAGAACCACCCAGACAGATCGGTTTGCCGGTAACGAAACCCGGTTCAAACTGGCCTTTAATCTTGCTGAATTCATCCATCATCCAGCCCATGATTTTAGCATTGGTATTCATATCAGGTGCCGGGATATCCATTTTCTCGCCGATGATCGGAGCGATCCTGTCAATAAAGCCGCGAGTCAAGCCTTCCAGTTCTCTTTCAGAAAGTTTAGAAGGATCAACAACTATGCCGCCTTTGCCGCCGCCGTAAGGTAAACCTGCAACTGCGCATTTGCAGGTCATCCAGAAAGCCAGAGTCTTTACTTCGTCCATGTTGACTCCGGGATGATAACGAACGCCGCCTTTAGCCGGCCCCATAATGGTGCTGTGCTGGCTGCGATAACCGGTAAATACTTTTGTAGTTCCATCGTCCATACGAACAGGAATGGAAACCTCCAGAGTACGTTCAGGAGTTGCGATAATGTCCGCAGCACTCGGGTCAAGTTTCATGACCTCAATTGCTTTGTTCAGAGGAATTTTTGCCATTTCAAACAGATTCATAATGATGCCTCCTTTAAATATTTTTTAATTTAAGCATAATTTTATTACATTTCTAGTTATCCCTACATTCCAAAATACATAGTTGAATTTTGTATAATGTATCCCCTCAGCTTTATTATAACTCTAAGCACAAGCGGCAGTCTAGCTATTTTTATACGCACAAAGAAAATTTTTTGAAAATTTTAGCAATTTATACATTTTCTGCAAATTTATGCATTTTTAATATTTTCCACATCACAAACGAGGAAATTCCTCGTAAAGCTTCCCAAAATCCAAACCGCAAACGACCTTATTTTTGTATTGTTCCCGTAAATCTTCCATGCCATTGCGCAAATGCTTCGAACTGATACCATATTCTATTGAAAGATAGGCTTCCACAAAAGCTGCCAGATGGTCGCAGCATTTTAACACAGTACCATCAACGGCCCTATATCTCTTACCGTTCTCATTATATTTTAGCCCAATCTCTTCCGGCCTGCAGGTAATCTTCTCACCGTCAACAACAGCCCGGTTACTGAATTCATCTTCAGTAAAGTACAGGATATCCTCATGCCAGCTATGCGGTAGCAGCGGCAGCAATTTTTCTGCAACCTGACGTTTTTCAATATCCTTGATCAGATCGTCCAGCCCCTGGATTGAGCGTTTGATCGGCGAAATAATGTCGCGGGTCAGCACCTCAGGCAGGTCGTGGAATAATCCACACAGAAAATCATTGACGATACGCTCATCTGAAGCCTGCATTTTTACAGCACAGAAATATGCCAGAGCAGCTACGATCAGCACATGGCCCATTACTGAAGTTTCCGGCACACGCGGAGACTGCGCCCAGCGTTTCTGAAAACGCAGCTGACCTACCAGATCAACAAACTTGCTGGTTTTACCTTTCAGCGACAATTTCTGCACTCCTGCAAGATCATAGTGATCCTCGATCTCACTTTCTATAGCCGCTTTCGTTTCCTCAACACCGTAAATGCCCTGATTGAAATGATAAATAATACCAAATTCCCACTGAGTGGCCAGATAATGTGCAGCACGCAGAAGTTTCTTTTCCAGATAATTTTCCTGTGGTTCATCAAAATGTCTCTGCATTTTAGCCATAAAAACAGGATCCAGATCAGGTATCCGCTGCCGCAGTTCCTCATAAACCCAACTATTGAGTTTTTTACCATGCACACGCATCAATTCATGGAACACCGGCGGCTTGATATCAGTCAGCACGATCCGATGCAGAAATTCAAAAATACCGCCTTCGATCAGTACTCGCCAGTTCAGTTTTGCCTGATGATCCTGCTCCTCATACTTTGCAAGCACATACAAAATCATCATTTTATGCGCTTGCTTATCCAGCTCCGTGAAGCCGTTAGGACGGATGTGATCGTTCCAGCGCTGAATGTGCGCCGCTTCATATAAAAATTCTACAAAAACCTTATTCAGCATTTACTTCCAATCCTTTCATTATTTATAAAGCAGATATGGCCGCACCTGCTCAGCAAACTCCTGTGCTTCCCTGTCCCAACGCGGCAGCAGGCGCTCTAATGGCACCCCCACGCGCAAAGCCATTTCGCCCAGGGCAATATCTATTTTATAGCCTTTACCGCCATAGCGGGCCGGGTAAACAACCTTGTCAGGATACAGTTCTTCAATGCAGCGCAGGATATTCGCCCCGGTAAGCGCGGCACGATATATCTCCGCATCAGTAATATAAATTTCCACACCCTGGCACAGCTCTTTTGCAAACGCTCCGTAAGCTGGAATAAAAGCCGCCGGTCTGAAATACACGCCTGGCAGCTGCAAACTGTTCAATTTATCCGCAACCGCATCTTTTTCAGCAAAGGGAGCACCTACATAATAAAATGGTTTTGTTGTTCCGATACCAACCGAAAGGTTAGTATCCCCCAAAATACCCGTAGTCACGTAATATAAAGCCGTAGCAGCTGTAGGTATCTGCGGCGAAGTGCCTACCCACGGCAGCCCCGTATCCTGCCAGTACATTTTCCGCTGCCAGCCCTTCATCGGAATCACCGTCAAATCAAGGCCAAGCTTCTGCGTATCGTTGATATATCTGGCATATTCCCCGATAGTCAGTCCATGACGCAGAGGCACCGGATAAAGGCCGATAAAGCTTGCCTGTTCTTGACGCAGCAGCGGCCCCTCCATCAATCCCCCAATCGGGTTGGGACGGTCGAAAACAACAAACTTTTTACCGGCTTTAGCACATTCTTCCATAGCATAGGCCATAGTTGAAACATAAGTATAATGCCGGGCACCCACATCCTGAATATCAACAGTCATCACATCGATCGCATCCAGCATTGCCGGCGTTGGCCGTCTTGCCGCTCCATACAGACTGTATACCTTCACACCTTTGTATTCAGCGCCGTCCACATCGTCTCCGGCAGCCACGGCGCCGAACAAACCATGCTCCGGCACAAAAATCCCTGTCAGATCAGTATGCGCCAGTAAAATATCCTCACTGCTGCGCAGCTTACTGTCAACACCGGTCTGATTTGTAATCAGACCCACACGCTTCCCTGCAAACAGCTGCTCATACTCGCCGATGCGTTCGATCCCTAACGTTACCGCCGGTCCATGCACCGATTTTTTATCCTGATCACGCCTGCCGGCATCAGCGCAGCCGGTTATTAAAACAACTACCAACAAAATCAATGCCAGTATCAATCGTTTCATTAATAAAAAGCCTCCAAATTTTGGAATTTTTCCGCAAAAAATCATCAAAAACTGTCATTATTGCGTATGAGTATCAATATTCTCTGTTTTTTAGCAAAATACCTCTAAATTTTACAAAAAATTATTGAATTTTCGGGTCAAATCTGTATATAATAAGTTGTTATCTGCATAAGGATAAAATCTGCATTACGAAAGGTTGTGACAAGCAAAAAATGAAAGAAATGGTCCGTTTACAGGGAATCACAAAAAAATTTGGTAATAACGTCATTATCCCCTCTCTCGATCTGACAATTTACGATGGAGAATTTATTACGTTGCTCGGTCCTTCCGGCTGCGGCAAAACCACTTTGCTGCGCATGATTGCCGGTCTGGAAACTCCTACCGAGGGCAGTATCTATCTGGACGACGAAAACGTCACTGCCTTGCCGCCCTATAAACGTGATGTGAATATGGTATTTCAACATTACGCGTTATTCCCTCACATGACTGTTGAGGAAAACATAAAATTCGGCCTGATGATGAAAAAAGTTCCTGCCGATGAACAAAAGGAACGTGTTGCTCAGGTCCTTTATCTTACCCAGCTCGAAGAGTTCCGCAACCGCCGTCCCCAGCAAATGTCCGGCGGACAGCAGCAGCGTGTCGCAATTGCCCGCGCTTTGGTCAACAATCCCAAGGTCCTCTTACTGGACGAGCCTTTGGGCGCGCTGGATTACCAGCTGCGCAAAAATCTGCAGCTGGAACTGAAAAACCTTCAGCGCGGTCTGGGTCTGACATTCATCTATGTAACGCACGATCAGGAAGAGGCATTGACCATGTCTGACCGCATAGTCGTAATGAATAAAGGCGTTATCGAACAGGACGACAATCCTGATAATATTTATCATTATCCTTCCACAAAATTTGTTGCCAAATTCATCGGCGAAAGTAATTTCTTCGATACTGAAACTGAAACTTTGGCCCTGCGGCCGGAAAAGCTGAACCTCTGCGAAGAAGCTGAAAGCGAAGACAAAGCCGCAGCGCACCCCGAGCCTGCTTTTTACGGCACCGTCGTCGATGTTGTCTTCTACGGCACTATCGACAAAGTCTTTGTCCGTCTTGACAACTCGAACCAGACCGTAGTCGCATATCAGTACTTTGACGACGTCAAACGCTGGACGCCCGACGAACGCGTCGGCATCTGGTGGTACGAAAGAGACGAGGTGAAAGTACAGCGATGATGAAAAACGGTAAACTGCTGGTAGCGCCGGCCCTGCTCTGGCTCAGCATCTTTTTCGTCATACCGCTGCTGATCGTCGTTGCAGTGTCCTTTGCCGGACGCACACCGTATGGACAGGTCATCTTTTCTTTTACCATTGATAACTACCTGCGGTTTTTGGAACCCTTATACCTTAAAATTTTTGCAGATACCCTGGTCGTAGCTATCGTAACTACGCTTGCCACGATCCTGATGGGGTACCCGCTGGCCTATACCATAGCCCAGCTGCCTAAAAAATGGCAGCAGCCAGGTCTGATACTGGTTATGATCCCTTTCTGGATCAATTTTCTGATCCGTTCCTATGCCTGGGTCATTATCCTGCGTTCACAGGGCGTAGTCAATACGCTGCTGTTGAATCTGGGCCTTATCGACCAGCCGCTGCAGATGCTTTACAATGATATGGCCGTTATGCTTGGTATGGTCTATGCACTGCTGCCCTTTATGGTGCTGCCGATCTATGTATCTATCGAACAGCTGGATACCCGGCTTTTAGAAGCAGCATCCGATCTGGGTGCCAAACCGCTGACAGCCTTTCGTAAAGTTACTCTGCCCCTGACCATGCCCGGTATTGCTGCCGGTACAATTCTGGTCTTCATTTCTTCGCTGGGGATGTTCGTTGTTCCCGACGTTATGGGCGGAGCTAAATCGGCGCTCATCGGCAATCTCATCCAAAACCAGTTCCTGTCAGCCCGTGACTGGCCCTTTGGCTCGGCGCTCTCCATAGTGCTGGCCGTACTGAGTCTGGTGCTGATCATCCTGTACTACAAAGCTCTGCAGGCACAGGAAGGAGGTGACGGCGATGCAAAAGACGTGGCGTAGCCATCTGATGGTAGCCTATTCTTTGGCTATTCTGGCTTTCCTTTATCTGCCGCTGCTGATCCTGGCCATGTATTCTTTCAACGAATCAAGGATCAACGCCGTCTGGACAGGCTTCACCTTCAACTGGTATGAAGCTCTTTTCCAAAACCGCCGCGTTTTAGAGGCACTCACCAACAGCCTTTTTATTGCTGTGATCTCTACAATAGCCTCTACTACGCTGGGCACGATAGCCGCTATCGCGCTCAATCGTTACCAATACAAGTACAAACCGGTCATCAACGGCCTCTTATACCTGCCGATCCTGATCCCGGAAATCGTTATGGGTCTTTCCCTGCTGGTACTATTTGCTCAGGCACAGGTACCGCTTGGTAAAACTACCCTTATCCTTGCACACATCACCTTCTGTGTTTCCTTCGTTGTCATCACTGTCAACGCCAGACTGGAAGGTATGCGGCATGAACTGGAACAGGCAGCAATGGACCTGTATGCGACTCCGTGGAAGACCTTCCGCTACGTCACATTACCGCTGGCACTGCCAGGTATCGTGGCCGGCGCTCTGATCGCCTTTACGCTATCTATCGACGACTTTATTATCAGCTTCTTTGTGGCAGGTCCCAATTCTACTACGCTGCCGCTTTACATCTACGCTATGGTCAAACGCGGTATCTCACCCGAGATCAACGCCCTGTCCACACTGCTGATGTTCGCAACGATCACGCTGGTCGTGATCGCTCAGATCCTGCAGCCGCAGCACACATCTGATAAAAACTCCGATTGATATCACAACTAACTGTGATACAATATAAACAACAAATAAAATGATGAAAGGGTGATCCGACAATGAAAAAACTTTTTGTTTTCCTCATCGCTGTTTTAACGTTGGCTCTCATGGGCTGCGGCGGTGACGCTCCCAAAAAGGACGCAGCAGCTCCCGCCGGCGGCGACAAGCAAGTGCTGAACCTGTTCAGCTGGGCCGACAATTTCGATCCGGAGGTCATTGCCGAATTTGAAAAGCAAAACAACTGTAAAGTAAATTACGACGTTTTTGCCAATAATGAAGAACTGCTGGCCAAGATCCAGGCCGGCGGCGCGCAATACGACCTCATCCAGCCCTCCGATTACATGGTAGCAACTATGCTGAAACTGAACCTTCTGGAAGAGCTGGATCTTGATAAAATACCCAATGCCAAAAATATCGTCAGCAGCTTGAAGGCTCCTGTTTACGATCCCACCGGCAAGCATTCCCTTGTTTACACCTGGGGCATTACCGGCATCGTCTACAACAAAAATTTTATCAAAGAAACTCCCACCTCATGGGAAGACCTGTGGAACCCGGATTATAAAGGCCGCGTGATTCTGCTTAACGACAACCGCGAAGTTATCGGTATGGCACTGAAGAAAAACGGCTATTCCAACAATTCCACTGACCAGGCTCAGGTAGAAAAAGCTTTTAATGACCTGAAAACGCTGGCTCCAAACGTACTGGCTTTCGACACCGATACTATCAAGCAGAAATTTATCGCAGAAGAAGCCTGGATCGGTACTATGTGGTCAGGTGATGCTTCCTACACCTACAAAGACAATAAAAACATCGGCTTTGTGATCCCCAAGGAAGGCGCTACCATCTGGGCAGACACCTTTGCTATTCCCAAAGGCGCTAAAAACAAAGCTTTAGCTGAAAAATTCATCAACTTCATTTACGAACCCAAGATCAGCGCTAAAAACTACGAATATATCGGCTATAACGACCCTAACGAAAAAGCAATGGAATTCCACAGTGAAGAATTCCGCAACGATCCCATGCTCAAGGTCGGTATGTATAACATCGACAAAGGCGAATGGCTCATCGATATCGGCGAAGCCCTGCCTATGTATGACCGTTATTGGACTGAACTCAAAACCGCTAAATAAACACGTAGCGACCTCTGTTTATTTAACTCTGCTTTAAGATCAGGCTGTCTCCCATGAGGCAGCCTTTTTTATAACACATTAAAGGGGAAGTGTTTAGCTTTATGAAAAAACTTACATATTTACTGACCGCTCTCTGCTTTGCCGTTCTGCTGGGCGGCTGCGGATCGGACAACTCAGCTAAAGATGCCGGAGCGCCCCAGGTCCTGAACCTTTACGGGTGGGCAGATTATTTTGATCCCGATGTTATATCTGATTTTGAAAAGCAAAACAACTGCAAAATCACCTATGACGTTTTTTCTAACAATGAAGAACTGCTGGCTAAAATGCAGGCAGGCGGAGCCCAGTTTGATATCATCATGCCTTCCGACTATATGGTAACTACCATGCGCAAGCTGGATATGCTGGAAAAACTGGATCTTGCCAAGATCCCCAATGCAAAATACATCAGTGCTGACCTGCGCAAGCTGCCCTTTGACCCGACCGGCGAATATACCCTGCCTTATACCACCGGCATCACCGGTATCATCTATAACAAAAAATATGTCAAAGAAACTCCTGCCAAATGGGACGATCTGTGGAACCCGGAATATAAAGGACATGTACTGCTTTTGAATGACTGCCGCGAAGTTTTCAGTGTAGCCCTGAAAAAACACGGCTGGTCTAATAACAGCACTGACCCGGCTCAGGCAGAAGCAGCCTTCAAAGACT
>OGXE01002918.1_pt1 | contig 12098 bp, 16 predicted proteins | sample 1576181 | NCBI WGS metagenome assembly OGXE01 (sample SAMEA3541478, study PRJEB24748) | human gut metagenome | biome: human gut; feature: human-associated habitat; material: faeces | place: China | collected 2012 | reverse complement strand
CCCCGATCCCACGGAACCGCTGGGAAGAACGGATGGCCCGGTATTCCCCGGCGATTGTCGGAAAGAATCGCAGCACGACCGCCGTCCCGACGGCGATCCCCGCCGTCGGGATTCCTCGGATCGTGAACATCATTCGCGGATGCCGGCGATGAACTCCGTTACGGCCCGCACGGCTGCAGCTTCGTCGCCGCCCTTGGCGCAGACTTCCACTTCGGTGCCGTGTTTGAGCCCCAATGCCAGGAGCGAAAGAATGCTCACGGCACTGGCCTCCCGGGCTGCGGTGCGCAGGGTGATCCTGGCGGGCGCAAGCCCCCTGATTAACTTTACAAGTTCGCCCGCAGGCCGCGCATGCATGCCGTTCGGGGCGGTAATCGTTACTTTTCCGGTTGTCATATAGGTAGTTATTTCAGTGCTTCGTATATCGCCTGCGGATCGTCTTCGGTCGTCAGCCTCCGCAACAGTTCTTCGTCCCCGAATACCTCGCCCAGCCGGGCCAGGATATCCAGATGGGCGTCCCCCACGCCGGCAATGCCCACTACGAGGTATGCCTTTTCGTCGCCGAACGCAACCCCGCCGGGGTATTGCAGCACCACGATGCCCGAGTGCAGGACGCACTTCTTGGCGTCGGACGTGCCGTGCGGAATGGCGATGCCCATGCCCATATAGGTCGTTGCCGACTCCTCGCGGCGCAGCATGGCATCCGCATATCCGGGTTCGACATATCCGCCCGCTGCGAGCAGTTCCCCGGCCCGCCGGATCGCGGCTTCCTTGGGTTCGGAGGAAAGTCCCGTTCGGATATTCCCGGGGCGCAAGACCTCGCCGGGAGACCGCCCCGCGGCATCGTCCGCCCTTCGCAGGCCGGCGTCGGAGGGCTGTGCGTCCGCCGTCCCGGCAGGCAGACCGCCGGCTCGGGGAATGGCGTCCGCACCGTCCTGCTGCGCCAACCGGGCGAACAGGGCGTCGAGGGCCGGGTCTGCCAGGAAATTGTCGATCACGACCAGCGCAGCGCCATGTCCCGCTCCGGCGATCCGCCCGGCCAGCACGGACTGGCAGACAACGACGTCGGCATCGGCGGGAATGCCGTCCGCGGCACAGTTGCCGACCACCATGCCGATGCCCGCATCGGAGAGCCTTTTTCGAAACCGCGTGGCACCCAGCGCACTCGACCCCATGCCCGCATCGCAGGCGAAAACCACCTTGCGGATATGTGCCGGGAAGTACTGCGCGGCCTTTACGGCGGGCGCCCCGCCCTGCGTGGCGGGGATTGCGCCTGTCGGCATATCCTCCGCGGTGGCGGCACGCCGGACGAAGGGCGCCGCCATGAGCAGCGACACCGCCGTGGAGATCAGCACTCCGGCCAGCACGACGAGGGTCTGGCCTTTGGGAGCCATGGCCAGCACCGAAATGATGCTGCCGGGCGAAGCCGGCGCCACCAGTCCGGCCCCGGCAAGCGAAAAGAACAGCAGCCCGGCGGCACTGCCCGCAACAGGGGCGAGGATCAGCGCCGGGCGCGCCAGGATATAGGGAAAATAGATTTCGTGGATACCGCCGCAGAACTGGATGATTACGGCGCCGGGCGCCGACTGGCGCATATTGCCGCGGCCGAAAAACCAGCAGGCCAGCAGTACGCCCAGCCCGGGGCCTGGATTCGTTTCCAGCAGGAACATGATCGACTGCCCGGTTTCGCGGGCCTGCTCGATGCCGATCGGCGAGAAGATGCCGTGGTTCAGGGCATTATTGAGGAACAGCACCTTGGACGGCTCGACCAGAAGCGACACGAGCGGCAGCAGTCCGTGGCGGATCACGACCTCCACGCCGTTGCTGACCAGCAGCGTCAGCCCCGTCACCGCACCGCCGATGACCCAATAGCCCAGTATGGCCAGCAGCATACCGAGGATGCCTATCGAGAAATTGCTCACGAGCATCTCGAAGCCCGCCTTTATGCGTCCCTGCGTAAGTTTGTCGAACCACCGGATCGTATACCCGCCCAGCGGGCCCATGACCATGGCTCCGATGAACATCGGGATATCGCTGCCGACGATGACGCCCATGGCGGCAATGGCCCCGATTACCCCGCCGCGTTCGCCGGCGACGTTGCGCCCGGCCGTATAGGCGATCAGCAACGGCAGCAGGTAGGTCAGCATCGGGTCGACCAGGCGTGCCATCTGGGTGTTGGGCCACCATCCCGAGGGGATGAAGAGCGCCGTGACGAATCCCCACGCGATGAACGCGCCGATGTTGGGCATGACCATGCCGCTCAGGGCCCTGCCGAATTTCTGTATTTGTTGTCGCATAGCTTTCTTTCTTGTATATAATACAAGGAAAGCGCGCGAATCACCTATTCCGCAGGCAAAGAATCGCCCTGTTTTTTTTCGGGCGGCGGCGGATTTTGCCTTTTATTGCCCCCGTACGGTGCCGCGCCGGAGGCTCCCGCCAACAAAAAACCGCCTCCCCGGTCAGGGAAGGCGGTTGCATTATTGCACGGGCAGGTTACATCATCTCTTCGTAGGCGAACTGCACGGCACGGTTCAGGATCGCGATGAACGGCTGCGTGCGGCGGAACTCCGCGAGGGTTCGCTCCAGCAGGTCGTCCGAGAGCAGGAACTCCTCGGTGATCTTCTTGGCAATATAGAAATCCTTGAGTTTCAGCATCTCGGCATACTCGCTGTCGGCAGGGAATCCCGTAGGCACCCGCTTGAGCTTGTTCTCTTCGACGATGGCGAACCCCTTGGCCTTGCGGATGGCCGCCGCGATTTCCGCACCGTTGTCGAGGATCTCCTCGCGCACGCTGCGCAGCACGACCGGCTCGGGGCAGTAGAGCCCCGCCGAAAGCAGGTTGCTCCATACGAGGCTGTCGCAGCAGGGTTCGATGTGGAAATAGTAGCCTGCAAACCCCGACTTCTTGCCCTTGGGCGCGATATACGCACCTATATATGTTTTATAGGGCGACTTGTCGGGACTGAACCGCGTGTCGCGGGCGATGCGGTAGGTGCAGTCCTGCACCCTGAGGCCGCGCACCGTGGGGTCGAACTCGGCGATCCCGGCGATGAGCTGCTCCGTGAAAGCCGCGAAGCATCCCTTCACGTGCGCCCATTCGGTGCGGTGGGCGTCGAACCATGCACGGTCGTTGTTGTCGTGCAGGCGGCGGAAAAAGTCGATGACCTCTTTCATCCTACCGGAATTTTACCAGGCGAAAAGCGGATAGTCGGCCATCAGGGCGTTCACGTCCTTGCGTACGGCGGCAATATTGGCTTCGTTCTCGGGGTCGTGCAGCACCCGGTCGATCAGGCCGACGATGTAGTCCATCTTGTCCTCTTTCAGGCCGCGGGTGGTGATGGCCGGCGTCCCGAAGCGCAGCCCCGAGGTCTGGAACGGCGAGCGGCTGTCGAAGGGCACCATGTTCTTGTTGGTGGTGATGTCGGCCGCCACGAGGCACTTCTCGGCCAGCTTGCCCGTCAGCTCGGGGAATTTCGTGCGCAGGTCGACCAGCATCAGGTGGTTGTCCGTGCCGCCCGAAACGATCTTGTAACCGCGTTTAACGAACGCTTCGGCCATCGCCCGGGCGTTCTTCTGCACCTGCGCCTGATACTCCTTGTACGAGGGCTCGAGCGCCTCGCCGAACGCCACGGCCTTGGCGGCGATGACGTGTTCCAGCGGGCCGCCCTGGATGCCGGGGAATACGGCCGAATTGAGGATTTGCGACATCATCTTCACGGCACCCTTGGGCGTGGTGAGCCCCCAGGGGTTCTCGAAATCCTTGCCCATCAGGATAATACCGCCGCGCGGGCCGCGCAGGGTCTTGTGCGTCGTCGAGGTGACGATATGCGCGTATTTCACGGGGTTGTCCAGCAGCCCGGCGGCGATCAGGCCGGCCGTGTGCGCCATGTCCACGAGCAGCAACGCCCCCACCTTGTCGGCGATGGCGCGCATACGTTTGTAATCCCATTCGCGCGAATAGGCCGAGGCGCCTCCGACGATCACCTTGGGCTTGCACTCCAGCGCCTTGCGCTCCATGGCGTCGTAGTCGATGACGCCCGTAGCCTCGTCGAGCTGGTAACCCACGGCGTTGAAATACTTACCCGACATGTTGACCGGCGAACCGTGCGAAAGGTGGCCTCCGTGCGCCAGGTCGAGCCCCATGAAGGTATCGCCCGGCTGCATGCAGGCGAAGAATACCGCCATGTTGGCCTGTGCGCCCGAGTGGGGCTGCACATTGGCGTATTCGGCGCCGTAGAGGCGGCAGATGCGTTCGATGGCGAGTGTCTCGACCTTGTCCACGACCTCGCAGCCGCCGTAATAGCGGGCCCCGGGATAGCCCTCGGCATATTTGTTGGTCAGCACGGAGCCCATGGCTTCCATGACCTGGTCGCTGACGAAATTCTCCGAGGCGATCAATTCGATGCCATGCATCTGACGGCTGCGCTCGGCGGCGATCAGATCGAAAATCTGGGTGTCTCTTTTCATATCGTTAAGGGTTTTACGAAATTCCGTTTACGGACGGTAAAGTTAGTAATATTTGGCGAAAATCCGGCGGCAGCGGGACGTTTCAAAATATTTTTCTTAACTTTGTTCGTCTTTTGGACGAAAAAAGGAAAAACAGAATATTTTACCGAAACTCTTAATACGTTGAAAGTTATGAAATTACTCGAAGGAAAAGTGGCTGTCGTAACGGGTGCAGCCCGCGGCATCGGCAAGGCCATCGCACTTGAATTCGCCAAGGAAGGCGCCGATGTGGCGTTCACCGACCTGGCGATCGACGAGAACGGCAAGGCCACCGAGGCCGAGATCGCAGCGCTGGGCGTCAAGGCCAAAGGCTATGCCTCGAATGCGGCGAATTTCGAAGAGACGCATGAGGTCATCGACCGGATCGTGAAGGACTTCGGCCGCATAGACATCCTGGTGAACAACGCCGGCATCACCAAGGACGGCCTGATGATGCGCATGTCCGAGGCGCAGTGGGACGCCGTGCTGACCGTAAACCTCAAGTCGGCGTTCAACTTCATCCATGCCGTGACGCCCATTATGGCCCGCCAGAAGAGCGGTTCGATCATCAACATGTCGTCGGTGGTGGGTGTCAGCGGCAACGCGGGCCAGTGTAACTATTCGGCCTCGAAGGCCGGCATGATCGGCCTGGCCAAGTCGATCGCCAAGGAGATGGGCCCGCGCGGCATCCGCGCCAACGCCATCGCCCCGGGCTTCATCATGACCGAGATGACCGACAAGCTGCCCGACGAGGTGAAGGAAGGCTGGTACAAGCAGATCCCGCTCCGCCGCGGCGGTACGCCCGAGGATGTGGCCAAGGTCGCGCTGTTCCTCGCGTCGGATCTCTCGTCGTATGTCAGCGGGCAGGTGATCCACTGCTGCGGCGCGATGAACTGCTAAAAGACGGTACAGACCATAGAAATACGAAAAACCGCGCCGCGAGACACCGGCCGAAAAGAAAAAGTGCCCGTCCGGACAAATCCGGCGGGCACTTTTCTTATATGCGTACCCTACCGGGAGTTCCGCACGCTTACGCTCCGTCGGCAGAAGCCTTTTCGCACTTCTTCGAGCCGGTCGCAGCGCTCCTGAAGCGGCTCTCATGCCCGCGGAACGGGCGCAGCCGACGCCCCGGAATACAAGTTGCATCTTTTTGTGTATATTTGCCGTATGAAACGTCTGACAACCACCCTGGCACTCCTCGCCGCCGCGCTGTATGCGACGGCGCAAGAGGCTACGCTCCCGACACCCGACGCCAAGGCGCTCGGCATGGGCGGCGTAGCCATGACGACCCTGTCGGGTTCACACGCCATCTATAATAACTCGGCGACGGCCATCTTTTCGCAGATGCCCTCGCAGGTCTCCTCGTCCTACTACGGGCAGGGCGAATTCGATTATTATGCCGTGACCGGGTTCTGCCGGTTCGACAACGTCAACCTGGCACAGATCGGCTGGCGGCAATACCTGCGCGAACGGGGCAACAACGACATGGCCGTCGACCTGGGCTATTCGCGCCGCCTGGGCGACAGGTGGGCCGTCGGCATCGTGGGGCGCTACATGCACCTCAAACGCCCCGACGACACGGCCGACGCACTGGCCGTCGACCTGAGCGCGGCATGGTCGATGCCGCTGGAGAACGTCGGCAGCTACTCCACGCTGCGCGTCGGGGGCAAGCTGGGCAACCTGGGCGGATACCTCGGGAAAACGGACTATACGCTGCCGATGGATCTCACGGCAGGCGTGGCGCTGGATACGTTCCTCTCCGATGCCCACGAAATAACCGTCGGGGCGGACTGGGGCTACTATTTCTCCCCGGCACGGGTGCGCGGGTTCCAGATGTCCGTAGGCGCCGAATACAACCTCATGCAGCTCATCCAGCTGCGGGCAGGCTACCACTATGGCGAACGGCGGAATTACTACCCCACCTACGGGTCGGTCGGCGCCGGCGTGCGGTTCCTGCACCTGCGCCTCGATTTCGCCTACCTGATCGCACGCAAGGAGACACTGCTGCACAACACGTACAGCATCAGCTTCGGGCTCGATTTCTAAGGGATTCCCGGAACATGAACGCTCCGGCCAGGTATTTCCGGGCCGGTGTTTCGCATTCCGAGCCGCGGTGCCGGCAGGGTTTTCCGACAAATGACACCTGCACCCGTCCGCCCGGTATTCCGGCAGCCTATTTCCCGAGGTGCGCGAGGATTCCCTCACAGCCGTCTTCCAGCATGTCGAGCACCAGCTCGAAGCCCTCGGCCCCTTCGTAATAGGGATCGGGAACATGATCCCAGCCGGGGTGACGGCTGAAAAACTCCCGCATACGGAAGATCCTGGCGGCATCCGCACGCGACGGCGCCAGTCGGTGCACGTGCTCGTAGTTGCGGTCGTCCATCACCACGATCATGTCGAATTTCCCGAAGTCCTCCTCGCGGATCTGCCGGGCACGGTGCGTCAGTTCGTAACCGCGGCGCGACGCAGCCCGCCGCATGCGGGCATCGGGCAATTCGCCCGTGTGCCCGGCATATGTCCCGGCCGAGTCGACCGCAACCTCCGCCCCGAGCCCGCGTTCGCGGACGATGTGCCGCATGATTCCGTCGGCAGCCGGGGAGCGGCAAATATTCCCCAAACAAACGAAAAGTATCTTTGTTTCCATGGCCGCAAAGATAGTACAAGACGCGAGGAGTGCCAAATTTATCGGGTCGTGCCGTGCCGCTGCCCGTCCAAAAGGCGGAGCCTGTGCCGACAACCCGCGGTATAACAAGTCCGACACGTCATACATCCTAAATTCAATTTTATGTACCGAAACACGAACCACACCCCTTGCGGCGGGGCTCCCGAAGCCGCAATCATCGCATTGGAACGGCGGGCACCGGAGCGGTGGAACCAGGGCGACCCCGACGGGTTCCTCGAACTCACGTCCGGCGACGTAGTTTATTTCGACCCGGCTCTCGGACGCAAACTCATCGGCAAAAAGCCCTCGGAGAGTACTACGGCACGGTCAGGGGCAAAGTCAGGATCGACACGTACCGGATGATCGACCCCGTCGTGCGGTTGTCGCCGGGCGCTGCCGTCCTGGCATACGATTACGAGGCCCTCAGGGACGGGCAGGTGTTCAGGATGCACTGCACGGAAGTTTACACGGCCGCAACGTCCGGCGGTTGGGAGATCGTACATACGCACTGGTCTTTCGCCCGGCAGGACGATTGAGGCGGTGCGGCGTGCCGGATATTCGCCGTGCGGGGGTTTGGAATGCAAATTGCACGGCACGGGGCATGGAAAAAAGAATCGGTGAACGGATCGCACAATGCAGGCACATGGATTGGGCCGTATTGTACATGCGCCTGTTCGCGGGAGGCATGATGTTCTTCCACAACATAGGCAAAATACAGGATTACAACGAGATCGTCAACTCGTATCCCTCTTTCGCATTCGCCGGCAGCCCGGCCGTATTCGTCATCGTTTCGCTGGTCGAAGTGGTGCTCGCCACCCTGATAATCATGGGTCTGTGGGTACGGGCATCGGCCATCGTCATGGCGGCGGGAATCCTCGGGGTGCTGCTCTGGGGCGCCCCGGGTTTCGGGACGCTGGCATTCACCTGGCTGGGGGTCTATGTTTTTCTGGCCATGTCCGGCGGCGGGCTGTACGCATTCGACACGGCCCTTTTCCCTGCGAAACGAAAAAATTGAACGAAGAGAACAATATTAGATCGCCTGCCGGTCGGTATGTTGGCGGAAATATTGTAACTTTGTCCCGATTTGTTTTCATTTAAAACCAAAAAACAGAATATAATGAAGATGAAAGTAATCGCGATGCTGGCGGCCCTCTCGCTCACGGCATCCGCAGCCGCAGCACAGGAACTGCCGCGCAAAGTGAACAATGTCGAAGTGCTCGACCTCGACGTGAAATCGAGCTGGAAGACGGGGAATTCGAAATTGATTCGGATTTTTATTCACTGGATAACAATGTATATCTGGCGCTTTATGATACAGGTGGAAACTTCTTATATGGAAAGGTTCCGCCGGGACTGGAACAGGCTCCGCAATTCGAGGATGGAAAGATTCAGACGGTGAAAAGTGGAACAGAGCAGTGGTATGTGTATGATGTGCAGTATGAAATGGAAAATGGTCAGGAATTCTATATCCGGGGTGTAGTTTCTGTTACAGAGACACAGAAGGAGTTTTTGATCGCAGTCCGATTTGCGGTGATTTTACTGCCTTTGACTGTGATTTTAACGGCGCTGATCGGGTATCGTTTGATCAGGCGAACGCTTCTTCCGGTACGGCAGATGACAGAGACCGTACAGGAGATTCAAAAAGACGGAGATTTAAGCCGCAGGATCGGAGTCAGTCAGGATACCGGGAAAGACGAATTTTATCAGCTGGCAGGAACATTTGACGGTATGCTGGAAAGTCTGGAACAGGCGTTTTTCAGGGAACGGCAGTTTACATCGGACGTTTCCCATGAGCTGCGAACACCGGTCAGTGTGATTCTGGCACAGTGCGAGGCATCTCTGAATCGCACAGATTTGTCAGAAGAGCAGAGGAAAGAAATTCTTCTGATCCGGAAAAAAGCAGGAGAAATGTCTCAGATGATCTCTCAGCTTCTGTTATTGTCACGGGCAGATCAGGGGCGGCAGCAGTTAAATAAAGAAGAGATCAATATTAGTGAATTGACAGAAATAATTGTGGAAGAACAAAAGATGCTGGCGCAGAGGCGTAAAATTGAGGTTCATACAGAGATAGAACCAGACATCACAGGCTATCTGGATGAATCCTTTTATATCCGTATGTTGGATAATCTGATTTCGAATGCAGTTTCTTACGGAAAAGAAGGTGGGAATATTAAAGTGACACTTCATCAGATTCCGTCAGGGGTACAGGGAACGGTAGAAGATGACGGAATCGGAATCACCAGAGTGCGATTCTATCTGAATTTTAAAAGTTTGCATTTGATTCCAATGAATCCCAAAAGGAAAGCAATCAAGAATGGAAGTAAATGTATGATGAGAATGGAAAAATTCCCTAATAGCAGAGAAATATTACTTAAAATTGTATACCCTACGATCCATTCTCCATATTGCGTGCGGAAATGAAATCTGGGTGCGTCTTTGCACAGGAGTTGGGATACACAGATCAGCCCTATTAAAGAAAATACGACAGGAGAACCGCCGACGCTGATACTGTTTGGGGCGATTACGGAAAATATTGCGTTTGCGGAAGTTGCGGAAAAGACTGTGATTAGCAGAAGTTTCCACTGTGAAATTTGGTGATCTAAAAACTTTCCTGTGAAATAAATCCCCAGAATATTTCCTAAAATGTGGATAAGTCCGGTATGTAGAAGCAGTCCTGTGAAAAACCGGTAATATTGCCCGTTGATGATGTGGATTCCGTGATTGCTGAATGCATCATATATATTGGTAAAAAATCCGGCTAAATATATAAGAATCCAAATGATGATCCAAACCGTACTTTCTTTTAGTTTTTTCAGTTGGTTTTCCCTCCTTAAGTAATATGGAAATATGATATCACAGAATATGAGTATGGAACAATGATCAATTTTACAGAGAATAAGAAGAGTACCCTGCCATCTGGCAAGGTGCTCTCCTTTTTGAGATTAATGAGCATTTTTTTTAAGCCCCAGGATATTTATGATTGCATCCTGAAGAACTTTTGAATAGTTGATGCCAGCTTTTTCGGCTTCTACATTGAGCCAATATGGAATTGTGCAGTTTTTCTTTACAGCTTTATTGTCTGCCTTTTTTCGATATTCTCCAAAGTCAACATCCACCAGGGTAACAATGTCATTTTTACTTGGTTTTATTGGTGTGGAATTAGGTTGTGGAATTTCTTTTCCATCATCTATGAAATCAATTCCCATCAGCCCAATTGCATCGCGCGCCATTTCCATAGAGTCTGCAATATCTTTTCCTTGAGTTGCGATGTTGAAATCAGGAATTTCTACATAATAGAATCCGTCTGCTTCTTTTGATATCACAATGGGGTATGCATTTTTTTTCCTATACATATGATTTCCTCCTATACATTTATACTTGGTATTGATTATGAGAGAAATTGAGACTATTTGAGTCCCAGCTTTTTGATGATACTTCGTGCCAGTCTTTCATTGATGTCTGGATGTCTAGGGATGGGTTCTGTCTGTTTGCCGTTAGTATACAGATCATGGTTTCCTCCATTTCGTTTGATATACCATCCGTTTTTTTCGAGTAACTTAATTAATTCTCTTCTCTTCATTAAGCACTCTCCTTTCTTATCATACGTATATTATACGCATTTAAAAATATGCTGTCAATGATCGATGGATATATGTTAGTATATTAAATATAGGAAAATTTTTATTTTATTAAAATTCTAATCTTATTTTAATCTTCATGGAATATATTATCCTTACAGACAAAGAATAACAGTGTAGAAATGCAGTTGATAGAAAGAGAGGAATTAAAATATGATGAAGAAAAGATATTTTGCAGCGGCAGCAGTATGTGTAATGGCAATGAGCATGTTTACAGGATGTGCAGGAAATGATGGAAAGGATATCGGAAAAGATGCAGCGAAAACAGCAGCATTTTCAGATGCAGGTGTAACAGAAGACGAAATCACAAGGCTGAAAGTAAGCAAGGATCACGATGACGGAAGAAGTATTTATGAGGTTGATTTTACAGTTGCATCCACAGGGGAAGAATATGATTATGAGATTTCAGCAGAAGATGGAAGCATACTTCAGGTTGACAAAGAGATGGACAAGGGAAGTGTGAGTACGACGCAGAATCAGGATCAGAACGCTTCTGAAAATTCCACACAGCAGGGAAGCAGTAACACAGCAAATCAGACAGAGGCAGCAATTTCAGAGGAAGAAGCAACAAACCTTGCGTTGGAAAGAGTGCCGGGAGCATCTGCACAGGATTTGAGAATTCAGCTGGAGTTTGACGATGGAGTCCAGAAATACGAAGGCGACATTATTTATGACGGAAAAGAATATGATTTTGAAATTGACGCCAACACAGGAACATTTCTGGAATGGAGTGAAGAACGGGTTGGATAAGGGAAAGGATAAAAAGAAATGACAGGATTAAGTACATTATGTTATATCGAAAAAGACGGAAAATATCTGATGCTGCATCGCACAGTAAAAAAGAATGATGTCAATAAAGATAAATGGATCGGTGTGGGTGGACATTTTGAGGCAGACGAAAGTCCGGAGGAATGTCTGCTGCGGGAAGTGAAAGAGGAGACAGGATACACTCTGACTTCCTGGAAATATCGTGCGATCGTGACATTTGTGTCAGGTGACGGTGTGACAGAGTATATGTCCTTATTTACAGCAGATGGATTTACAGGAGAACAGATTGCCTGTGACGAGGGAGAACTTAAGTGGGTAGATAAAAAAGAAATTGACCGACTCAATCTCTGGGAAGGGGATAAAATATTCTTCCGACTCCTGGAGGAATCGGAAGAATTCTTTTCTCTGAAACTGATCTATGATGGAAACGGAAAGCTATTGAAAGCGATGCTGAATGGAAAACCGATGAATTAGATCAGGTAGCAATACATGACAATAAAGTGGCATTTATAATATATGAAATCAGAAAAAGAAACCATTTATGACTA
>OGXE01002903.1_pt1 | contig 12154 bp, 7 predicted proteins | sample 1576181 | NCBI WGS metagenome assembly OGXE01 (sample SAMEA3541478, study PRJEB24748) | human gut metagenome | biome: human gut; feature: human-associated habitat; material: faeces | place: China | collected 2012 | reverse complement strand
CTCAACGGGATAATTAGGGCTTTTTTTACGCACTGCGGTTAATGATTTCATGGATAGCGTCCACCATATTTGGTGTCCACTATCCTCTCAGGAATATCAGGGGGTCCGCTTGGAAAACGGAAAATATCCTACGTTAAGCCTGTTTTTTGTACAGACTACTATCTGCTTAACCATCACCAAGCTATAACGCCTGGCTGCCCATACAGAAGGTGCCGCAGCTCAGTGAAGAGGCGGGGCCAGAGCATTACGCTGTCGCCGAACTTATCGCACCCGTCATCGGGGTATAAAGCAACTCCGCTGGGCGCGGAACAGAGTATAAAGATGCTCTAAGTGCATGGATTTCATCAGAATGAGAAGCTTTGACGCTCACCTTGAAAGGGCACTATTTTGACCTGAGTGATGCCTGGCAACAGCGTGGTGTCAACCGAGCATGAACGTTGATGAAGCGTGCAGGAATAAATGCCCAGGTTGGATAACAGCTCTGCTCAGAAGGGCTTTCTCCTTTTTGCGATCAACGTAAATTTGTATTCGACCGGGCTGATATGATTTTTGCTGAATTCAAAGATCGTGCCGTCAGATAAAAAGCCTTTTGTTTTCTTCTCAATGATAGGCATACCCGGATCGATCTTTAGTAAACCCGCCGTATCCGCAGGGGGCAGAATGGGGGAGATCTCTTGCTCGCTTCTGACGATGGTATAGTGTTTTTGATTTTCAATATAATCGTACTTTGAGCCTTGCATTATCTGGTAGGTCAGATCAGGAAACAGGCTAAGAGGCATCCATGTTTCTTCGACTGTAATCGGCGTATCGTCAATAAAACGTACGCGCTTAATGAAGTAGACCAGCGTCCCTTCATCAATATTCAGATACTCTGCAATCGTTAAGGTCGCGGGCTGCACTTCGAAAGCTAATACATCGCTGTGAGTGACTTTATCCAGGTGTGCCCACTTCTCTGAAAAGCTGCTTTGCTGGTAGATATCGTAGTTAACTTTACTCGCCTTCACATACGTGCCGCTACCCTGCACGCTTTCAATCTCTTGATTTTCAACCAGCAGTTTTATCGCCTGACGCACGGTCACTCTGCTGACTGAAAATGTCTCTCGAAGCTGCGCTTCCGTTGGCAAAGCTTCACCAACCTTGTATTCACCGGAGCTGATCTTTTCCCTGATCGCATTAGCAATCTGTCGGTACATTGGCAGCCTGGTCATCATTACCTCGTTGTCGATATATCAATTTGTATAGGTTTTACACCCTAGCGATGATACTAAATTTCAATATCTTAGCAATCATTGCCTTACCCCTTCCTTTGTTAATACCAAAATAATACAAATTAAAATACGAATGAGATCATCATCACTGTTTATTGATGGCCAATTGGTATTATATATACCATACAATAGCAAGGCTTGAACCAATACTTGGGGAAAATGATGAACCTTACCTCTCTAACCAATCCGTCGCTGATCGCGCTGCAAACAAGGTTTGAAAGCCGCGATGAGGCGATAGTCGCCTTGGCAAACAAGTTGGATCAGCAGGGAAAACTACACGACAAGGAAACTTTTCTTAAGGCTGTTTTTGCGCGCGAGCTACAGGGCCCAACGGCTCTGGGCGAAGGGCTGGCAGTGCCTCATGGAAAAACCAATGCGGTAAAAGAAGCCTCCTTTGCCGTCGCGACCTTAGACAAAGCGCTCAAATGGCAAGGGATAGACGAAGACGAAGAGGTGAACCTGATCTTTTTGCTGGCGATTCCTGAAGCGGAAGCCGGTTCGACCCACATGCAACTTTTGACCATGCTTACCACCAGGCTCGTTGATGATGACGTTCGCGAGGCGGTATTACGGGCTACCGAAGTCAGTGAAGTTATGGCATTGCTTGAAGGGCAGGATAAAAAAGAGACTCATAACGAGGTCGCAGACACCAACAAACCGACTATTGTCTGTGTGACAGCTTGCCCCGCAGGCATTGCCCATACCTATATGGCGGCGGAATACCTGGAAAAAGCGGGTCACAAACTGGGCTATAACGTCTATGTGGAAAAACAGGGCGCTAATGGGATTGAAGATCGTTTAAGCGCGGAGCAGTTAAACCGCGCCAGCGCCGTTGTGTTTGCTGCTGAAGTTGCGATCAAAGAAGTTGAGCGCTTTGCCGGATTGCCTCGCATTGAGGTGCCTGTTGCTGAGCCTATCAAACATGCTGAACGCATTTTACAGGAGGCCTGCGAGTCAGGTAAAAAAGGTGCGGGAGCGGCACGCCCGCTTGCAACGGATAACCCAACCAGAAAGTTATCGCTTAAAACAGAGTTAAAACAGGCGTTACTCTCAGGGATTTCCTATGCCGTTCCGTTGATTGTTGCCGGTGGTACGGTACTGGCGGTTGCCGTTCTGCTGGCGCAAATGTTCAACCTGCAACATTTATTTGGCGAAGAAGAATCATGGTTGTGGATGTACAGAAAGCTAGGCGCAGGCCTGCTGGGAACCTTAATGGTGCCTGTACTGGCGGCCTACACCGCTTATTCTCTTGCCGATAAACCTGCATTAGGCCCGGGATTTGCTGCTGGTATCGCCGCTAACCTTATCGGTGCCGGTTTCCTTGGCGGTGTCGCGGGTGGCCTGATTGCGGGTTATGTCATGCGCTGGGTAAAAGCCAACGTTCGCTTAACGCCGGCCTTCAATGGGTTCCTCACTTTCTACCTCTACCCGGTTATCGGCACGCTGGTTGCCGGTTCACTCATGCTGTTTGTGATTGGTAAACCTGTCGCCTGGATTAACCACGGACTGACGGACTGGTTAAACAGTTTGTCCGGTTCTAATGCACTGTTGCTGGGCGCGGTGATCGGCTTTTTTGTCTCTTTCGACCTTGGAGGCCCGGTCAACAAAGCGGCGTATGCTTTCTGTCTGGGCGCTATGGCAAATGGGGTTTACGGGCCATATGCCATCTTTGGCGCCGTCAAAATGGTGTCCGCTTTCACCGTTACCGCCTCAACGCTTCTGTCTCCGCGCCTGTTCAGAGATTTTGAAATCGAAACCGGTAAATCGACCTGGTTACTGGGCCTGGCCGGTATTACGGAAGGAGCGATTCCTATGGCGATTGAAGATCCGATTCGCGTCATTGGCTCATTCCTTTTAGGTTCTGTGGTCACCGGGGCCATCGTCGGGGCAGCAGGCATCGGTCTGTCAACGCCGGGCGCAGGGATCTTCTCGATTTTCTTATTACATGACGCGGGCATTGGCGCATTTATGGCTGCGGCTATCTGGTTTGGTTCTGCGCTCATCGGCACCACTCTCTCCACATTGACACTTCTCATCTGGAGAGCGCATGCGGTTAAAAAGGGAAAATTTATTACCGACACCGCTACGCCACAGAAATAGAGATTACCTGCAAAAACATCGGGCCCGTACCCACTTAGCCCGTAAGTCGCTACGGGCTAAGTCAAAATACATTAGCGGCACATTCAGCTAAAACGGTAAAAGGTTATGACAAAAACTCGTGTCCATATTACTCCCCACATGCACTGGGATCGCGAATGGTACTTCACTACGGAAGAGTCACGCATCTTGCTGGTGAATAACATGGAAGAAATCATGGAGCGCCTGGAAAGCGATCCTGAGTATAAATATTACGTTCTCGACGGTCAGACGGCGGTGCTTGAAGATTATTTCGCCATCAAACCTGAAAACAAATCGCGCGTCCGCAGACTGGTGCAGGCTGGCAAACTCATTGTAGGCCCCTGGTATTCGCAGACTGATACCATGCAGGTTTCAGGCGAATCTATTGTTCGTAACATGCTTTACGGCCTGCGTGATTGCCTGACGTTGGGCGAACCGATGAAGATTGGTTACTTGCCTGACTCCTTTTCAATGAGCTCGCAACTCCCAGCGATTTATAATGGTTTTGGTATCTCCCGTGCTATGTTCTGGCGCGGCTGTTCTGAACGTCACGGCACCGACAAAACGGAGTTTATCTGGCAGTCTAACGACGGAAGCGAAGTCATTGCTCAGGTTCTGCCGCTGGGTTATGCGATTGGTAAATATCTGCCGCCGGACGCAGCAGCGCTAAGAGCGCGCCTTGATAAATATTTCCCGGTTCTTGAAAAACCTTCCGTGACGAAAGATATCCTGCTGCCAAATGGCCACGATCAGATGCCGCTGCAAAAAGATATTTTTGATGTCATGGCAAAACTGCGTGAAATCTATCCGGACAAAGAGTTTGTCATGAGCCGCTTTGAAGAAGTATTTGAACGTATTGAAGCACAACGCGAGTGGCTGGATGTGGTCAAAGGGGAGTTCAATGACGGCAAGTACATGCGCGTTCATCGCACCATTTCCTCCACGCGGATGGACATTAAACTTATTCACGCGGTGGTAGAGAACAAGATCGTCAACATTCTTGAACCGCTGGCCTCCATCGCCTGGACGCTTGGCTTTGAATACCATCACGGCCTGATTGAGAAAATGTGGAAAGAGAGCATGAAAAACCATGCTCACGACTCCATAGGCTGCTGCTGTTCAGACAAAGTGCATGCCGAAATCCTGAGTCGTTACATCCTGGCTGACGATATGGCAACTAATCTGATTAACTTCTACAAACGCAAGATTGTCGACCATATGCCTGCCGGGGAAGGAGACGACAAACTGGCACTGTTTAATCTTTCACCTTATGCCCGGGATGAAGTCATCAACACCACGATCACCATAAGAGCCGAAACATTCAGCATCACCGACGAGCAGGGCAAACCGGTCGACTACTACATCAGCGACCGCCGTATTATCGATCCGGGTAAGATTGACCGCCAAATCGTTCACTACGGCAATTATGATCCTTTCATTGAGTACGACATTCAAATCAAACATCCCGTTCCGGCGATGGGCTTTACCACCTTGTTTATCCAGCCCAACAAGGAGGGAAGTCAGCAGGCTGTCGGGCAAAAAGCGCCTGAGCTGGAGAATGAATTCTACCGTATTGTGATTAATCCAAACGGCACGCTCACGATCTTTGATAAAGAGACTCGGCACTGCTTTGACCAGGTGCTGCGTCTTGAAGATGGCTCTGACGACGGTGATGAGTACGACTACTCTCCGTCCCGCAAGGAGTGGCTGCTTTACTCGGATGACTTCGCGGCTGATATTAACATCAGGCATGAGGGTTTCCAGTCTCTGGCCACGATTAAGTTACGTATGGAAATACCGAAAGATCTTCCGCAGCGTGAAACTCGATCCGGGCAGGAGGGATATTTAGATGTCGACTGCCTGGTCACCCTGAAACAGGGAGCGCGCCACATTGACGTCAGCATTGCTCTGGATAATCAGGCAGATGATCACCGGGTCAGGGTGCTTATTCCTGTGCCATTCATTTCTCAAACCGTTGTAGCAGACAATCAGTTTGGCACCATTACTCGCCCAACAAGCGATCCGGAAATGGCGAACTGGGAAGCCGATGGCTGGAAAGAAGCGCCGGTTCCGGTATACCAGCTCATGAACTTTGCGGCACTGGAAAACGATCGCGGTGGGCTTGCCATTATGAGCAATGGCCTGCGAGAGTTCGAAGTGATTTCGAGCCAGGGCAATGAGAAAAAAGATACTTTTGCACTTACACTGTTACGCGGCGTCGGCGTGCTGGGCAAAGAGAATCTGCTGCTGCGTCCGGGCCGCCCATCCGGCATCAAGATCCCTACACCGGATTCTCAGGTACGCGGCAAAATTGTCTGTAACTTCTCGCTTTATGGTTATGCTGGAGACCATATCGAGGCCAACGTTATGGCGGCTGCTCGCGATAATGTGACGCCAATTCAGTGCTATAACAAAATTCCTTATAACGCGATGAAGCTGAACGTGGGAGAGCAGAATCTGCCGCTTAGCTACAGCTTATTGAGTAAGTCAAAAACCGGAGCCGTACTGAGTGTGCTGAAAAAAGCAGAAGATGCTAATGCGCTGATCCTCCGTGTCTACAATCCATCAGAACGAACGTCCATTCAGGACAACATCTCGTTCACCAGGGAAGTGACGTCCTGGAAAGAGACCCGCCTCGATGAGCTGACGTGTTCCTCTGAGGTTGAAACGGCCTCTTTTGACACGCTGAAACCCTGCCAGGTCAAATCGTTCCTCTTTACCCTGTAAATTTCCTCTATCAAACCCGCCCAATGGGCGGGTAGGACTAATCAAACATGAAAGTCGTCATCGCACCCGATTCGTTTAAAGAATCTCTCTCCGCCCTCGAAGTTTGTCAGCACATTAAAGCAGGATTCAAAACCCATTTCCCCGATGCACATTACCATCTTTTGCCGCTGGCTGATGGCGGAGAGGGAACGGTAGAAGTCCTTTTGCAAGCGCTTAACGGTCAGAAAATCATGTCTCAGGTTGAGGGGCCACTCGGTGAGCCGGTCCTGACCGAGTGGGCATTACTGGAGGAGGGAAAAACCGCCTTAATTGAGATTGCCGCCGCATCCGGGCTGGATAAATTGCCACCTCATCGCCGCAATCCGCTGCTAGCCTCAACTTTTGGCACCGGTCAATTGATCAAAGAAGCGCTGGACAGAGGCGTGAATAAACTTTTACTTGGGCTGGGAGGAAGCGCAACTAACGACGCTGGCGCTGGTATTATCGAGGCCCTTGGCGGAGTATTTTATAACTTAAAAGGCGAGAAAATTAGCCGGGGAGGTCAGGCGCTGGCGGAAGTTGCGCATATCGACCTGAGTCAACTGGATGAGCGATGCGCGCAGCTACAATGCCTCATTGCGTGTGACGTGACAAATCCGCTCACTGGCCTCAATGGCGCCAGCCACATCTTCGGGCCACAAAAAGGGGCAACGCCCGATGGTGCCGCACGTCTGGACGCTGCCCTAGCGAACTTTGCCGATCTGGCACATAGGCTGACCGGTGAAAACCATAGCAATAGCCCGGGATATGGCGCAGCGGGTGGAACTCCGCTTGGCCTGTCGCTGATTTTCAAAACGCAGATCAAACCCGGCATCGAGATGGTGCTGGAGGTGCTGGAAGCCGATAAAGTCCTTCAGGGCGCTGATTTAGTGATTACTGGCGAGGGACAGATGGATAATCAAACTTTGCAGGGAAAAACGCCGTTTGGTATTGCCCGCAAAGCTGTCAGCCTGGGAATTCCGGTGATCGGTATTGCCGGGTCGTTAGGGGCTGAATCTGAGGCATTAATGCATTGCTTCAAAGGGATATTCAGTGCAGTACGCGCACCTCAATCACTAGAACAGGTTTTAGCCGAAGCGGGAATGAACCTGCAACGAACCGCCAGCAATGTTGCCGCCATGCTGAAGCTGGGCGGTACGATAAAGCCATAAAAATATGCGGTAGAAAGTACGCTGTTGTTTCTCCTCCAGACAATCGCAGTGTATAGCATTTGCTATACACTGCGATTGCTTTACAAAGGAACACACATCATGAAATCAGAGATTCAGCTCAACTTTAGATCCAAGAAATCTCCATCACCGCTATCGATACCAGGAGAATTAAAGGGATGAAGATGAGGTTAAGTGCAGGCTGTGGGCAAAGTTGGAAATTACACACAACCTTATTTCTTAACTGCTTTTACCCGGAGTATGGTTTGCCTTGTGGTATTAAATTCCCGGGCAATGGCACTGATGCTAATTCCTGCGTTAATACGCGTAAGCACAGTCAGTTGTTGTTCTTCATTAAGTGAAGAAGGACGCCCGAATCGCTTTCCTGCTGCTTTTGCTCTCGCAATACCAGAATGCGTACGCTCTAACAGCAAATCCCGCTCAAACTCAGCCACGGCTGAAATCACCTGCATGGTCATTCTTCCGGCAGCGCTTGTCAGATCAACCCCTCCGAGCGCCAGGCAGTGAACACGAATGTCCGATACAGCCAGTTGCTCAACTGTTTTCCTTACATCCATGGCATTACGACCAAGACGGTCCAGCTTGGTGACAATCAGCACATCACCATTTTCCATACGATCAAGTAGGCGGATAAAGCCGGGACGTTCACTGGCAGCAACAGAGCCACTGATATGCTCCTCAATCAATCGCTGGGGTCTGATGGAAAATCCCGCAGCTTCAATTTCACGACGCTGATTTTCGGTTGTCTGCTCCAGTGTAGATACACGACAGTAGGCAAAAACACGTGACATAATGATACTTTCTGTACGAAAAGGATGTACGAATTGTAACGCATGTACGATAGTGAATTCACTGATTTTCGTACAGTAATGATAATAGATGTACGAAACCGACCGGTTTCGGTCAGTGCGAAGTGATAACCCGAATGAACTATATGCAGAGGAAGCATCTATGCCACGGAGACAAATACTCAGTAGTGAAGAAAAAGAACGCTTGCTGGTTGTGCCGGATGATGACGTTCTTCTGACGCGCATGTGCTTTTTGAGTGAACATGATCTCGCGCTTATTAATAAACACCGCAGACCCGAAAACCGCCTGGGCTTTGCTGTTTTACTCTGTTATTTGCGGGGGCCGGGGTTTCCTCCTGACAAAAATGCGTCCCCTCACGACGGAGTTATTTCCCGGCTTGCAGCTCATTTGAAACTTCAGCCTGATTTGTGGGTCGAGTATGCCTCAAGGGAGGTTACCCGCTGGGAGCATCTGGCTGAACTCTATCGCTACCTGGAATTATCCCCATTCAACCGGGCACTGCAAAAAAACTGCATTCGTCACCTTTATCCCCACGCCATGCGGACAGACAGAGGTTTTTTGCTTGCGGAAGAAATGCTCTCCTGGCTCCACAATAATAATGTCATTTTTCCTTCTGTTGATGTCATTGAGCGAACTTTGGCCGAAGCAACAACGCTTGCAGACAGGGCAGTATTTTCTGCGCTGACCGCGCAGCTTGAACCGGGACATAAAGTAGCGCTGGACCGTCTGCTGGTATCTGAGGGGGATCAACCTTCACGGCTGGCCTGGATGCTCCAGCCTCCGGGGAAAATTAATGGTAAGAATGTCCTGCAACATATCGACCGGTTAAATGCGATAGAGTCGCTGGCACTGCCTGACGGTATTGCACTTTCCGTTCACCAGAACCGGCTTCTGAAACTCGCACGCGAAGGCAGGAAAATGAGTAGCCGGGACCTGGCAAAATTTACGGATGTTCGCCGTTATGCCTCGCTGGTTTGTATCATATCGGAAGCCAGGGCCACCCTGACTGACGAAGTTATTGATCTGCACGAGCGTATTCTGGGTAGTCTGTTCAGCAGAGCAAAACGCATGCAGGCTGAACGGCTCCAGCAAACAGGAAAGCTGATTCAGAGTAAGCTGAAGCAATACGTTACCGTCGGGCAGGCATTGCTTAACGCCAGAGAATCCGGGGAAGATCCCTGGACCGCAATAGATCCCTGGCAGGAATTCATCAACAGCGTGGAAGAGACGCGGTTCCTGTCACGTAAGGACAACTTCGACCCGTTGCATCTGATCACCGAGAAATACAGCACGCTGCGTAAATACGCCCCCCGGATGCTGTCTGCGTTGCAGTTCAGGGCTGCACCCGCAGCAATGCAGCTTAGTGACGCACTTGATACCGTCAGAGAGATGTACCGAAAGCAACTCCGAAAAGTACCGTCTTCCGCGCCAACCGGGTTCATCCCGGAAAGCTGGAGAAAAGTTGTGATCACTCCCACCGGCATTGACCGAAAATATTACGAATTTTGCGTGCTGAATGAACTAAAGGGAGCCTTACGTTCAGGTGACATCTGGGTGAAAGGATCTCGTCGCTACAGGAATTTCGATGATTATCTGATCCCATCTGGCGATTTTGACAAATCCCTCCGGGATAACCAGCTACCCCTTACTGTCCCTACCGATTGCCATGAATACATCAAGAGCCGCATGACACTTCTGACATCGCGCTTGGAGGAAGTCAATGCAATGGCGCTGGCCGGTGATTTGCCCGATGTTGATATATCGGATAAAGGCGTGAAAATTACCCCGCTGGATAACATTGTCCCTTCAGCAGCATCCCCTTTTGGCGATCTGGTTTATGGCATGCTGCCTCACCCTAAAATTACTGAAATGCTGGATGAAGTCGATGGCTGGACGGGTTTTACCCGCCATTTCACACACCTCAAAAATAATCACGTCAGACCTAAAGACAGAAAGTTGTTACTGACCACCATCCTGGCGGATGGCATCAACCTTGGGCTGACAAAAATGGCCGAATCCTGTCCGGGAACGACAAAATCGTCACTTGAGGGCATCCAGGCCTGGTATATCAGGGATGAAACTTATTCAGCCGCACTGGCCGATTTGGTCAATGTCCAGAAAAAGCGACCTCTAGCGGCATTCTGGGGCGATGGAACAACGTCATCGTCTGATGGACAGAACTTTCGGGTGGGGAGTCATGGGCGTTATGCGGGTCAGGTCAATCTGAAATACGGTCAGGAGCCCGGCGTGCAGATTTATACGCATATCTCTGACCAGTACAGCCCCTTTTACACTAAAGTCATCAGTCGCGTGCGGGATTCAACACACGTGCTTGATGGTCTGCTGTACCACGAAACCGATCTGGAAATTACAGAGCATTACACCGACACCGCAGGTTTCACTGAGCACGTTTTCGCGCTAATGCATCTGCTCGGATTCGCATTTGCGCCAAGGATCCGTGATCTTCATGACAAGCGACTGTTTATTCATGGAAAAGCTGAGTTGTATCCAGGGCTTCAGTCAATCATCCCCACAACCAGCCTGAACCTAAAGGAAATTGAAACCCATTGGCATGAGGTGCTACGTCTGGCAAGTTCTATAAAGCAGGGAACGGTAACAGCATCGCTGATGATGAAAAAGCTGGCCAGCTATCCGAAACAAAATGGTCTTGCAAAGGCTCTGAGGGAGATAGGGCGTATAGAAAGATCATTATTTATGCTGGATTGGTTCCGGGATCCCTCCCTTCGCCGACGCGTACAGGCGGGGTTAAATAAAGGTGAGGCGCGCAATGCCCTTGCGCGAGCAGTCTTTATGCACCGATTGGGGGAAATCAGAGATCGGGGACTGGAAAACCAGAGCTACCGGGCCAGTGGGCTGACATTGCTGACTGCGGCGATCTCACTTTGGAATACGGTATATATAGAAAGAGCCATAGATTCTCTGAAACGGAAAGGTATCTCTCTAAATGAACAGCTTATTGCTCATCTGTCCCCGCTGGGATGGGAACACATAAATCTGAGCGGGGATTACGTCTGGCGAACAAACCTCAAGCTGGGACAGGGTAAATACCGCACATTACGCTCAGTGGATAGCAACCTGTACAAAAAACAGTCTTAGCGTAGGATATTTTCCGTTTTCCAAGCGGACCCCATCAGGATCTGCCAGACGGTGCTGAGACGACGCTTACGCTCCACCTTCAGTGAATATACCGTTGTCGCTGAAGTGTCTTTAGCCAAAATCAATCCGCAGGCGAATCATGAGCATGTGTGTCTTCTGGGTTGCGGTGTTACGACAGGTATCGGCGCAGTACACAATACCGCCAAAGTACAGCCAGGTGACTCGGTCGCTATTTTTGGCTTGGGCGGCATTGGCCTTGCAGCGGTGCAGGGTGCACGTCAGGCAAAAGCGGGGCGTATCTTTGCCATCGCTACCAACCCTGAGAAATTTGAACTGGCCCGCTCATTCGGGGCAACAGACTGCATTAACCCGAAAGACTATGACAAACCTATCCAGGACGTTCTCATTGAGCTGACTGGCTGGGGTGTTGACCACACGTTTGAGTGTATCGGCAATGTAAACGTCATGCGTTCTGCGCTTGAATCCACGCACCGCGGCTGGGGTCAGTCAGTTATCATTGGTGTCGCAGGCGCCGGTAAAGAGATCTCCACGCGCCCGTTCCAGCTGGTCACCTGTCGTGTATGGAAGGGCTCTGCTTTTGGTGGTGTTAAAGGCCGACCCAGCTTCTTGGCATGGTAGAAGACGCCATGAAAGGTGAGATCGATCTGGCGCCTTTCGTGACCCATACCATGGGTCTGGATGACATCAATGAAGCCTTCGACCTGATGCACGAAGGTAGATCTATTCGTACGGTGACCCACTACTGATCACCGGATCCCTGACGTACTTCCGGGGAGCACTGGCGTGGTGGTTCTGGAAGATTATTCATCTGTATTTTTTAATTGGTACCCGGTAATGACTCCAACTTACTGATAGTGTTTTATGTTCAGATAATGCCCGATGACC
>OGXE01002896.1_pt1 | contig 12171 bp, 8 predicted proteins | sample 1576181 | NCBI WGS metagenome assembly OGXE01 (sample SAMEA3541478, study PRJEB24748) | human gut metagenome | biome: human gut; feature: human-associated habitat; material: faeces | place: China | collected 2012 | reverse complement strand
AAAATATTTTTAGATTTGTAATTTTTTTGCTTGTACTTGTCTATGAAAAAAGAGAGTCAGATTGCCGCTTAGGGTCGTTTGCAGCGTCGAGCGGTTACGCGGTTTGGTAAAACCGCGTAACTACAGAGCTTCCAGGGCGTTGGCGATGCGCTTCATGGCGGCGTCGGCGGCTGCCTGGTCGGGGGCTTCGGCGAGCACGCGAATCACCGACTCGGTTCCGCTCTTGCGTACGAGCACGCGGCCCTCGCCTGCCAGCGCAGCCTCGGCCTCGGCGATGGCGTTCTGCACGCCCATGTTCTCGAGCGCGGCGTCCTTGTCCGCCACGCGCACGGCAACCTGCGCCTGCGGCAGCAGCTTGCACGGGGCCGTGAGCTGCGAGAGCGTCTCGCGCTCGGCACGAATCACTTCCATCACGCGCAGCGAGGTCATAATGCCGTCGCCCGTGCGCTCGATATCGCCAAAGATCGTATGGCCCGTCTGCTCGCCACCCAGGCTGTAGCCGCCCTCGCGCATCTTGGCATACACGTGACGGTCGCCCACGCCGCTGGTCACGGCACTCAGGCCGGCAAGCTCCAGCGACTTGATCAGGCCAAAGTTGCTGGCGATCGTCGGCACCACGGTACCGCCCGAAAGGCGACCGTGCTTGTTCAGGTACACGCCGCACACGTACAGGATCTGGTCGCCGTCGACCACGCGACCGCGCTCATCCACGGCCAGGCAGCGGTCGGCATCGCCGTCATAGGCAAAACCCACGTCCAGGCCTTGCTCCACCACGTGGCGCTGCAGGCGCTCCATATGCGTGGAGCCGCAGTCGACGTTGATGTTAAAGCCATCGGACGCGGCGTTGATCACGCGCACGTCGGCGCCCAGCGCGTCGAACACCGGCTTGGCCACCGAGGACGCCGAGCCGTTGGCGCAGTCGAGACCGATCTTGACGCCCTGCAGCGAAAAGTTCGCACTTGCAATGAGCGAAGCAATGTAGCGGTTGCGGCCCTGCATGTAGTCCACCGTGGCACCGATGTGGTTGCCCGTGGCCAGCGGAACTTCGCTCTTGCCATCGATGTAGTCCTCGATGAGCTCCAGCACGTCCTCGTCCATCTTAAAACCGTCGCTGTTGACGAGCTTAATGCCGTTATCGCAAAACGGGTTGTGGCTCGCGCTGATCATGATGCCGCAATCGAAACAGCCTTCCACGGTCTGATGCGCTACACCCGGCGTGGGGATCACGTGCAGCATATAGGCGTCCGCACCGCTCGCGACCAGGCCACTCACCAGCGCCGCCTCGAACATATAACTCGAGCGACGCGTGTCCTTACCCACGATGACGCGCGCCTTGCGCTCGCGGTTGGCGCCGTAATACCAGCCCACAAAACGGCCAATCTTATAAGCGTGCTCTACCGTCAGCCCAACGTTAGCCTCACCGCGAAAGCCGTCGGTGCCAAAGTACTTCATGCGCTCTCCTTACAAAATAGGGGCGAACAGATTGCCTGTCCGCCCCAAAATGGTACTCGATTATCTGCGCAACCAGAAAAACCCTACGCCGACGCGCTGTCGCGAGCCGCCTGGCATGTAGGAGTCTGACGCAGCGTAAGCGGCTTGTCCCCCGCCTCGGCCGACGTGGTCAGCGTATACGTGATCGTCGTCGTCTCGCCAGCATGCAGGTCAACGGTGCCCGAATAGAAGGGGATTCCATGCCACGCAGCGGCGCCAAGACCAAACTGGGTGCCCTCGACGGTCAGATCAGTAATGTTGCCGCCCGTCGGGGCAAACAACGAGACATTCAGACGCTCGTCGTCACGCGCGGCATCGGGTGCGCTCGCCGCGACGTAGTCGGGCAGCTTGCCTGCCTCCTCCTGCGTCATGATGTTCGTCAGGGTAACGGTGATGCGATACGAGCACGTGCCGTCACCGTTCTTGACGCCCTGGCCAATCTGCGTATCGGCGTTCAGGTACCAGTCGAGCTTGGAGAAGCTCAGGTTGTTAAAGTAAACGCCGGCAACAGGATCGGCACTCGGATCATCTGGATCGGGCAGCGAAGCGTCAATGCCCGTCTCTTTGATGGCATTCTGCTCATCATCGTTTTTCATCCACGCGATCAGGCGTCCCTCTTCGGCACCGCGCTCAACGGCGCTGACAAGCTTCGTAACATCGACATCGCCGATACCGCCAAGGATCTTGTCGAAGGCAGCGCTGGCGACGGATGCAAAGATGCCGTCCGACTCCTCGACCGGATAGTTCCAGTACACATCGTGCATGAGGACCTTTGCGGCGTTGGTGCCGTCGACAACCGTTCCGTCGGGCAGCGACACATTACCGACCAGGCCCAGCAGATACTGCAGGAACACCGGGTCGATACCCACGACGCCGTCAACGTCCTGGCCATATTGAGATTTCCACAGGGCTGCGACACGCTGCGAGTTGCGGGGCCAATCGGGCGAATACGCGTTACCAGAGTTGTACAGGTTACTGTGGTCACCAAACAGTGTCTCGTCCTCTTCGTCGACGCTCTCAACCGCCTCGTCTTTGCCAAGCGCAATACATGGGACAAAGTCACCGATCGACATCTGGCCATCGGTAACTGAAATCAGGCCCTGCGAACCGCCAAAGCCGCCGCAGGCACGAATCTCGACGTTGTTCATGGCGTACACAAGGTAGTTGCGCGTCTGGCCGTTGGCGCCGAGCATCTGGGGAAGGACGGGGGCGACCTTCTCCGCCGCGTCAACCGCGCCATTGAGGGTGGCAAAGCCGTCCTTGGCCTTATCGACCAGCTCGGTCACCTGGGAAATATGAGTATCGCCAATGCCCTGGATCTTCTCGTTGGCGCTCTTGAACACCTTCGAGCTATCGGAGAGCGAATCGGCGACCGCCTGCAACGCAGACACGTTGATGGTCCCATCCTGGAACAGCTTGCCGGGCGTGGCCTGCGAAAGGTTATCGGCCATGGGAACCAGCGCGTTGCTCGAGACATCGGACAGGGCGTCGATCATGGTGCGGGCCGCATTGATGTCGCTGCCATACACCGGGATAAACGAAGCCGCCGTCCACAGCGGGCTCGAGGTCTCCGCCTTCATGCTGTCGCAAAGCTCATCGATCTTCTTCGCGTCGTCAGGCAGCGTCGAAAAATCGCCCGACGTGACCTTGTCCTTAAGGCCACCGACAATCTCGACGGCCTCCTTCGCTTCACTCTTTACGGTCTTTGCCGAGTTAAGCAGCATAAAGCCACTTGCGCCAAGCGCAACGAGAAGCACCGCGACTACAGCGGCAATAATGGCGCCAGTGTGACGCTTTTTGCGCTCGCCCTTGCGATGGCGATGACGGACCAGACCGTCAGAGGTCGAACTCGACGAAGCGTCGCTACCGTAGTTCAAGCCAAAATCGTAATAATCTTCCTTGGAACCCGAGCCCGCAAACTCGGCACCGCTATCATCCAGGCGGGCGAACGTGCCAGTCTCGGAGGCACCGGTGTAAATCGTGCCAAGGTTACCCGTAAGCCCCGCGCCACCGGCAGAGGGAGTATTGTTGGCGGCCTTGCCGGCATTAACGTTGCCGGCGGCATTTGCGGCGTTGGCAGCACCTGCGTTGTTCGCGGGTACCGAAGGAGCCCCACTCGGCCGCGACGCGGAGGTTGCACCGCCCGCAAAGACATTCCCTCTTGCACGGCCGGTCTTTTTTGCCTTTTGAGACTGCTCGTACAGAGCGGTAAACATCGCCGTCTCGCCCGGGGACACGCGCTTACCGGAACCGCCCTGCCCAGCGCCGCCCGGCGTGCCGGCCTTACCAGCCCCGTTCGGACGCGGCGGAACTGCAGGACGGCCGCTATCGCTGCCCTTAAAGTGATTACCAGCCATAAAGAAATCCTCGCAATTGAGTCGCAATGAAAAAGTCCATAACGTTACTAGTTTATGGCATTTTGAGCATCGACAGCTAAACTCCAGACACGGACATCAATTGGCGAAAATGTGGCACAACGCCTTTTCCGTCTTGGCGCCAGCTACACCGTCAAAAACACCATCGCGATAATCATGGCAAAGCCCGCCAGGTCGGTGGGCAAAAACACCGTTCCCAGCATAAGGGCGCTGGTGATGGTGGCCGAAACCGGCTCCATGGTTCCAAGGAGGCTCGCGCGCACCGAGCCAATCTCCTTAACGCCCTGCATGTAGAACATATAGGCGAAGAACGACCCCACCACAATAAATATCGCGAGCGCGCCGACACCCGAGGGGCCGAGCGCCGGCATATGCGCCCACGGCTGGGTAAAGATACTCATCACGATTCCCGCCGAAAGCATGGCCGAGCCCGTGACGACCGGGCTACCGTATTTGTTGAGGATTCCGGCAGGGATGATTGCTATGCAGGCACCGCCCACTGCGCACAAAAGGCCCGAGAGCAGGCCCATCGGCGAGATGTTGAGCGTACTGGGGTCGCCGCCCGTGGCGATCAAAAACGTTCCGCCCAATGCGAGCAAAATGCCAAGAGCCTCGCGCGTGCGCGGCAGTCGATGCGCGGTGACGCAGGCATACCCCATGACGACCACCAGCTGCAGGCACTGGAAGACAGTCGCGGTGCCCGCGTTGGTCAGGCGCACGGCTGACAGATAGCAAAGCTGGTTGAACAGCAGGCCAAAGATCGTAAACAGAATAAGCTGCTTGCGATCGGCAGGGGTGGTCCACAGCTCGATCAAGCGGTCGCGGTCTTTTCTGAGCACAACGAACATAAAGAGCAGGCCAGCGATAACTTGGCGCACGCTCATCAGCCAAAACGTCTCGATATGGCACACGTCAAAGAGGTAGCTGGCACTGGTGCCAGAAAAACCCCAAAACGTACCGCCGGCAAACGCGGCGAGCGTGCCCAGGGCCATCTTGCGCGTCTGGGCATCGTTGAGGCGGTCGCGCCATGCGCGGCGGGTGCTGCGGCTAAGCTCGTCAGTTCCCTCGGGCACGACAAAATCGGCCGCCGCCGTCATCGGCACCGAAGCCTTTTTACGTGCACGCTGCGCTGTGCGCTCCTGTTCCATTCCACTCCCCAGAAATCAATTGGCAACAAAGCGCTCAAACTGTAGCACGAATATTGATACGGAAATGCGGGCGATTCGGAACATCTACGAGCATCCAAATTGCAGGGACGAAAGGCACCGAAGAGCTATGCCGAGCGGTTGGAATCGTCTAGAACGCCGGGGGCGGCTTCCGCACTTCCCTCAGCATGCTCGCCATCGTCCCGGTCCTTGTCGCTGTCCCGGCCCTCCTGCTCGCGACGGCGCTTTTCGCGAATCTGCTCAACGGCCGCGCGCAAGGCAGCCTCGTCTTCAGCGCGCGCCACCTCTTGCGTGGTCTTGACCATATGGCGAATTTCGAGCACCAGCAGCACGATCAGCGGCACCACGATAAACGGAAAGAACAGCAGCGGATTGGTGAGCAGCGACACCACAACGCCCAGGCCTGCCGAGACAAAGACCACGCGGCCCACCACGTCGGCGGCGGGCACGGGCGCGGCATCCTCGACCGGATTGGCATCGCCCTTGGTGCGGTAGATCGGGGCGCCGTCGGCGGCGGCCTCCACGGCAACGATGCGGTGCGTGTTGAGCGAACCCTCCAGCGCGTCATCGGACGAATGGAAGGTGATGATGTCGCCCACCTGATAGGCCTGGCCGTCGCCGGTATCAACGACGATAAACGAGTGCACGGGAATCGCCGGCTCCATCGAACCGGTCAGCGTGCGCATAAAGCCATAGCCCATGATGGTGGGGATCTCGCCGGCGGGCGTGAACACCGTACGCAGCAACACCACAAAGGCGACCAGGATCACCACGGTCGCCAGCACGTTGATCACGCGGAGCACGTGCTTCATCACTTGTCGTCGTCCTTTGCGGAAGTCTCGGGGTCGGCAGCGACCTCGCCCTCGGTGGCATCCGCCGCAGAAGCGCCATCCTCGTCAGGCGCGGCGACCACGCCCTCGCCAGCCTCGCCGCGCAAGCGGGCCAGCAGATAGCGCGACAGGCTGTTGCCCTCGGCACGGCGCTCGGCACGAGCGCGATCACGCACGGCCTGCTCCAGCTCGTGCGTCAGCGCGTCCAGGCGCTGCTGCATCTCCGCGCGAGCAGCTTCGACCTCGCGCTCGCAAGCGGCACGGACGGCAGCGACTTCCTGCTCGATGCGCTCTCCTGCCGCACGCTCGGCTGCGGCGATACGCTCGTCGGCGTCGGCACGGGCGTCCTCGGCGGCACGCGTCGCGGCATCGCGCTCGGCAGCGGCAGCGGCGACCTTCTCGCTGGCATCCACCATAGCCTGCTCAACGGCAGAATCGGCGGCAGCACGGGCGGCGTCGATCGCAGCATCGGCGGCCTGCTGGGCGGCGGCATCGGCCGCCGTCTTAGCAGCCAGGGCCGCAGCAGCGTCGCTCTTGGCCTGCGTGACCTGCTCGGCGGCCGCCTGCTCGGCGGCAGCAACCTTGGCGTCCGCGTCGGCACGGGCGGCTGAGACCTCGGCATCGGCCTCGGCGCGCATCCGCTCAAGCTGAGCCGCCGCGGTCTCACGTGCTTCTGCAGCGGCATCCTCGGCAGCCTTTTTACCGGCCTCGACATCCTCCAGCGAGGCGCGCAGCTCCTCAACATCGGCCTCGGCCATCTGAGCACGCTGCGTCAGCGCCAGCTCGCACGTCTTTGCCTCGTCCAGCTCGTCGGCCAGGTCGTCGCGCTCGTCGGCCAGCGCATGGGCCTGAACCTTCCAAGACTTGACCTGCCCCTGCAGCTCCTCGATCTGCTCGCGCGCCTCGGCCAGCGCCTGCTCGGCATCGAGCTGGGCCTGCGTGACCTCCTCCACAAACACACGACGAACCTCAACATCGGGCAGGTCGGGACTATCGACCTGCACCTCCTTGATCTCTTTAATAAACTTGGGCGCCACCGGCGCGTGTTGCACGCTCTCAAGCTCCTGCAGGTTGCGCTCGTCGTCGGTCAGGCTCTTAAAGACGGTGTAGTTGTTGATGAGGTTGGTGTACATCTGCACCATGTACTCGTCGTCGAACGCCAGCGCCTGCTGCTGCACGTCGATGTTGTAACCCACCTTGTCGTAGCGCTCCATAAACTGCCACAGCTGGTAGCACTTGCGGTAGTTGGGGTCTTTCATGATGAGGTTGGTGCGCTGGATGGGGCTGCGAACCGCGCTGCACCCGTTCATTATCTGGCAAAACGACGCGCCGCGCAGCGCCATGACCAGGCGGCGCACGCGGTCGATGCGCATAAAGACGTCCATGTTGTCGGCGTCGTTCTCGGCGAAGCTCTGACGGTTTTTGACCGTCATCTCCACGCTGTACTCGATCTGCTCGTACGCGTCGTCGATCTTACTGTGCATCTTAAAGCGGTTGCGGATCTCGTTGCCCGTCGACCAAAAGATCACGTCGGTACGCTTATCCACAAACGTCAGCAAGCGCTGAATCAGATGGTAGATAAAGCGGTTCTCGTACAGGTCGTACGTCTCGACGGTATTGACGTTGAGGATGCGCGTAGGGTGAACGCCGCCGTCCTCACTCGGCGCCAAAAACTGCGTGTTCTGGCTCAGATGACGGACGCTGTCGGCGCTGATCTTTTTAGCGAGCGAGACCGGCACCACCTCTTCCTCGGTGGTGATAAAGCGGCGCGGCTTTTCGATGATGGTGTTGATGGCGTCGAGCGAGTCCTCGATCATGCTGATCCATTCCTCGTCCACCACCTTGACGAGCTCCTCGCGCTGCTGTTCGATCGTGGTGCCCGAGGCCTGCGCCATCTCAAACAGATAGCGGAAGTAGCGGCTGTCCTCCTGGATGGGCTCCATCTGCTCGGAGAAGCTGGTATAGAGGTCCTGAATGGTCTCGGACATGGGTTACTCCATAGATTGGATCGATCGGAAAGCCGGGAAGGTTTCAAACTGCAGTGGGATACGTTGTGGAGATGCTGGATGCGTCGCCCCGCGCTTACAGCATTAGTAAAAGTTCTGGATCCGCTGCAGGTACATGACGGAATCGGGCAGACCGCCCTCGCCAAAGGTCTTCTCAATGTACTCGATCAGGCCCTTCATCTCGTCGCGCACAAAGCTCACGTTCATGGACTCAAACTTCTTGAGCACCTTGCGGGCGATGATGTAGTCCATGCCGCCCAGCTCAGTGCCGCCGCACGCCACGTACACGGGGATAAAGTCGTACATCTGCTTGATGATACGGTTACCAAAGGCCAGCTTAAAGCGGGTCTGCAGGTACTGGTCCAGCTTGTGCATCTTCTGGAGCAGCTCCTCGTCGATCACATACTCGACCTTGGCCTTTTGGAACAGATACTGCAGGTGGTCGGCCGTCACGTGCACGCGCTCGTGCGGCTCGCACTCAAACGCGTCGGCGCGCTCGTTGAGCTCGATGGGGATCGCACGGTCGTACACCTTGTCCGTGATGGTAAAGGTGGAGTCGTCGTTGTTGGCCGTGCCGATAAACCACAGGCTGTCGGGAATGGTGAGCTTGCCGTCGTGCAGACCCCTGGGATCGGCGGCCCACTGGGTGGGCACCAGGTCGAGCACCCACTCGTCGTGGCTGGGCATCTCGAGCACCGACAGGATCTCGGCAAAGTAGTACTCCACGCGGGCGAGGTTCATCTCGTCGAGCACGATCATGGACGGGTCCTGGCGAAGGCCCGCCTCATACACGGCGCGGAGGAACTCGGTCTCGTTAAAGCGCTTGGAAAACTCGTTGAAGTAGCCCAGCACCTCGGTGCGGTCGCGGAAGCTCGGCTGCACCGAAACGATGGTCGCGGGGTTGTCCAAGTAGCGGCTAAAGCTGTAGGGCAGCGACGTCTTACCGGTACCCGAGATGCCCTCCAGGATCAGCAGCTTGGAGGCGGCCATGCCGGCCACAAAGCGGCGGATGACCTCAGGCGTGTAGTAGAGCTTCATCTGGCTGCAGGCGAACGCGCGGAAGCTGTCGACAAAGTCCTCCAGCGAGATGGCATCGTCGTAGGCCGGCGATTCCCAGTCGCGGTACTTAAGGTCCACAAGGGACAGCTTGGGGAAGCGGTTGGCCTGGGCGATCTCTTTTTCCTCGGCAAGGGTCTTGGCCTCAACGGTGGCCTTGGCCATGGCGGCCGCGGCATCCTTGACGCCCTCGCCATCGAGCGCGAGCGACGCGTTGCCCGACATGACGGCCGTCACCGCAGCGCCCTCGCCAGCAGCCGCACCGGCGCCCGCGGCGGCGCCCACCACGTTGCCCACCGTGGGCAGATGGTCGTCGGCCAGGGCCGAGGCGCCCACGTACGGAATCTGCTTGGTGCCGCCCATGGCATTGACCTTGAGCGCCAGCAGCTTGTTCTTCTCGTCCATGAGGTCGAGCACCTGCTTGTTCAGGCGGCCGATCTCGCGATAGAGCGCCTTGTTGGACGTGTCGTCGCGATGCAGGCGACGGTTGATGCGGTAGTGGTGGATCAGAATGGCCACGATCAGCACGGGGACTGCGATGAGCATGGCAAACAGAATGACCGCGCCGATCTTGCCCACCAGGTCAAACGTGGTGAAGTAGGTCATAAAGATGTTGAAGTACTCAACCCAGCCAAACACCAGCAGGTTAAGGATGGAGCTCACGACGGCAACGACGTTGTAGACGACCTTTGCCAGTAGCTCCCAGGCAAATCCCAGAAACTCACTCACCGTCGGTACCCTCCTGCTTGGTCGCGCTCATCGCCGCCTCGGCCTCGGCCTTCAGACGACGGGCTTCCTCGAGCTTGGCCTCGGCCTGGGCAAGCTGCTCGGCGGCGTTATCGGCCGTGACGGTAGTGTCACCCTTGCCCTCGGCGTCCACGATGGCAGCCGCGGCGGCCAGGCGGTCCTCCTCGGCCATAGCGCGCTTAAGGTTCATGCCCACCACGATGAGGTGATACACCTGGTAGATAAAGAACAACAGCATGGGCAGCACAATCACAATGAGGAAGCCCATGGAGCTGGACAGGAAGTCCATGACCTTGCCCATCTGCGGCAGCGCGAACACGTACTTGCCCACGATGTCGCCGTCGCTGATGATGTGCGAATCGGCCACGTCGTTGTTATCGCCCTTGGTGGTAAAGCTGCGCATGCCGTTGACCTCGTCGATGGCGGCGATGCGGTGCGTGTTGAGCGCGTACTCGTTGTCGATAATGGTGTGGAACGTCACGATGTCGCCCACCTCGAGCTTGGAGGTGTCGCACTTTTTGATGACGATGAGGTCGCCCTTGTTAAACGTGGGCGCCATGGAGTCGGACTGTACGGCGAGCGGGGTGAAGCCGGCGATGTCCGAGACGCTGCCGTCCTCGCGCGTGGCGAGCGTGGTAAACGCGTACAGGGCCGCCACCAGGATGATGATCCACATGACGACGCTCAGTGCGATGGATGCGGCCTTTTTAACAGATTGCATGATGTCCCTTACTACCGTGTCTGACTAGGTCGTGCGCGGCCCGATGGCCGCCGTGCATATCTACTGTTCCTCGATGCCCTCAAAGCGCATCGAAACCGAATAGTTAGCTCCCTTTAGCATATTAGTGCAATTTGGGTCCGTTCCCTCGAGCCATATGCGAACGGTTACCGGCTTGTCCGTATCTTTTATTAGGTCGAACATGTCGCTGGCCGCGTTCGCTACTCCCGAGTCGAGCCCAAAGACGGTGGCCGAACCGGACGAGCCTCCGCCTCCGTTGGGGTTGTAGACCCAGGTGTGGCCGTCGGCGGTAAAGCTCATGCGCATGGCGCTGGCCATGCCCTGCGTGTCGGAGCTAAATCGCGTGCCGGACGCGCCACCGTCGCCGTCCTGCCCGGTCAGGCGAACGCGCAGGTCCGTACTGCTCATAAAGTGCAGCGTAAACTCCAGGTAGGCGCCGGTGGCGGGATCGGCGGTGGAGCCGTCCTCGAAGGTAAAGGTCTGATAGTCGCTCGTGGTGACGGGCTTGAGCTTGGACGCATCGATGTCCACGCCCTTTTCGCTGGCGATGCGCTCCGAGATCTGATCGAAGCCCAGGCTGTGCACGTATTCGTCGAACGTGGCACGCTCGTCCAGGTCAAAGCGCAGCGAGCCGTCGGCATTGGCGTCGATCATGAGCATGCGGGTCTTGGCGCTATCGGCGATGGAGAACCAGGCGAACGTTGCCATGGCTATCGCCACCAGCGCAAACAGCACCAGCACCACGGTGGTGGTGAGCTTGCGGCGCAGGTCGATATCGGTGGGCGCGGCAACCGGAGCGCCGGTGGTCGGGCGGCGGTTGTCGGGCGCGACGTGTGCCATTGCTACTCACCGTCCAAGGTCGCAAAGAGCGACAGGTGCAAGGTGCCCGGATCTTGATAGAGATAGTCGGCGCTATCGGGATCGGTGCCCTCGATGTAGTAATAGATATCCAGACGATAGGTCTGGTCAAGCCCCAGCGTGGCAAGCGTGTTTTGCGGACGCGCGGCCGTCTCGCTCGTGTCCAGCGTAAAGGTGGCCGGGTCCTGCGTCACGTTGGCGCCGCAGGTGAGCTGACCGTTTTGCCAGCCCAGGAGCATGCCCTCGGTGTAGCCCGCCAGGCCTGCAGGGGCAGTCGCCGGGTGCTCGGCGCGGTGACCACTATCGGAGCCGTCGAGTTCAAAGATGTTGGTGGCAAGAACCTGGTTGCCGCTCGAGATCTTTATGCCCACGCGGGCCGCGCGCAGCAGCTCGGCATCGGCACCCTGGGGAACCAACGACTCGGCCAGATACAAGCTGACCTTACCCTTTACTTTGCTGGCGCCCGTTCCGGTAATGGTGGGGCGCAGATTGATCCAGCCGTGGTAGAACGCGGAACCGTTGTCTTTTGCCTGCTCAAACACCGTGGCATCGCCGGCGGAGTTGTTTTGCGCGCAGGCAGCAAAGCCGTTGAGATCGAAGGTCGAGACCGGGTAGAGCGTCACGGCGCCAGCCGCATTGGAAGTCAGGGAAACATCGCCCTGCTGCGACCAGCTGCCGCGATCGGCATCGCCCAGTTCCAGCACCAACTTGGACGTGTCGCTGCGCACGCTCACCGAGTTGGTGTTGACCTTCATGTTGTTGGTGAACCAGGCGTAGGTCGCGGCGCCCAAGGTAGCGGCGAGTGCCACCATGACGAGCGCGATGTAGGCACGCGCGCGACGGGCGTGACGGCGGGCGGCGGCGGGCTCGAGGCGTTCGCGCTCGGCGGCAGCGGCGGGTACG
>OGXE01002882.1_pt1 | contig 12200 bp, 10 predicted proteins | sample 1576181 | NCBI WGS metagenome assembly OGXE01 (sample SAMEA3541478, study PRJEB24748) | human gut metagenome | biome: human gut; feature: human-associated habitat; material: faeces | place: China | collected 2012 | reverse complement strand
CAACCGCTCGCCCGGGGACCGATCAGACTCATCTCACACTTAAGCATATTGAGAAACTGTGCCGTCTCATCCAAACTTGTTTCCCGAAGAAATTTGCCTACTTTTGTTACACGAGGATCATCCTTTGCATTATACGTACTCCCATCAGGATTGGTAATGTTCTCCGCATTAACCTTCATGGAGCGGAACTTATACATTTTAAGCTTCTTACTATTCTTACCGATACGTTCAGCCATATAAAATACAGGACCTCCGTCTTCAATCTTGATAGCAATGCCTACACAAACCCAGATAATGCAGAAGAAGGGGAAAACCATCAAAGCAATGATCCAGTCACAAACAGGTTTGATAAAATTCTTATACATTTTACTTCCTATGATTCAATAATGATATAATCTTTCAGAGTCTCCCAGCCTTTGGCGGCCCACTCACGCGATTCTTCAGGAGTACGGCCTTCGGTCAAAACCCATCCGCAAATGTCCGCCTTCGTCTGGTAACGAGGCAACACATCTCCGACGTTCTTTCTGAGAATGATGTCCACAATATGATCTTGACCGATAAGTTCTTTCACCGATCTAATCTCTTTAATCAATCCCGGTTTGTAGATAAGCAACCGGGACGATATATCCTTTTTATAACCCGGAATCGGATTAACTTTCCGACCGAGACACAGATTAATACTGTTATCCAACTCGTCTACCCCTCTCGAATAGGGCACGATATGGGATGCTATCAGATTTTGGCCGTTTCGTATACCGACATCAATGATATAAGGTTTGCCATCCGAAGAAGAAATGATTATATCGAAATTGACAGGTCCGAAATTGACTCCAAGTGCCGAAACTTTATTCATTATACTTCCTGTTCTCTGTCTGTAAAAATAGAAAGCTCTATCTATATATTTTACCCTTTTAGCTTTAAGATAAACCATAGGTGTAAACTCACTATCTTCATGCACAATCTCTTCATTAAACCAAAGATCATTTTTTATTAAAAACTCTCTTCTATATATATCATCTACAACCTCTTCTCTAAAACATTTAGGCTGTTGAAAAAGTTTTCCAAAAAATTCTATCCCTGTTACTACTCCAGAATTTTTTACTAAATCAGATCTAAAAAGAGGAGCTCCAGTTTTCTCTGGTGTATAGTATCTCATATTACCAACCATAACATCAAGATCTTCCATCTCTCCCTCTAAGAAAAATTTTTTATACTCTTGAACATCTATAAAATCATCACTATCAATAAAAGAGATATACTCTCCCTTTGCAACTCTCATTCCTGTATTTCTAGCTGAAGATAATCCACCATTTTCTTTATCTACAATAACTGTTCTCTCTGGATAACTTTGTTTAAACTCCTCCATTATCTCTCTACTTCTATCTTTAGAACCGTCATTTACAAGGATTACTTCATAATCTATCCCATCAATTTTATATAAACTATCTAAACACTCTCTTAAATATTGCTCAACATTATATATTGGAACAACTATACTCAATTGCATCTTATCACCTTACAATTCTAGAATCTTTTCTCTATATATATTAATAATAATTTTTTCATCAAATTCCTTTAAAATTTTCTCTCTTCCAGCTATTCCCATAGCTTTTCTCTCTTCAGCTGAAAGATTGATAAATTTTCTCATTCCTTGAGCTAGATCTTCACTATCTGCAACTTTAACTAGATATCCTGTAACACTGTTTTCAACTATTTCTTTACATCCAGTTACATTTGTAGCAATTATAGGCTTTTCCATAGCTGCCCCCTCCATCAATACCTTAGAGATTCCCTCTCTATATGATGGTAAAACTATACAATCTGCTTCTTTAATAACTAATTCTGGTTTATTAACAGTTCCTAAATAGTTAATAACTCCCTCAGCAACTAAACTATCCATATGTTCTTTAGTTACTCCTGATACAGCCTCTCCACCTAAAGCTCCCAAAAACTGAAACTCAACTTTCTCTCCATACTCTTTCTTTAAAATTCTAGCTGCCTCTTCATACTCTCTAAATCCCTTATCGAAAAAGGCTCTAGCAACCATTAAGAAAACTATTCTATCATCTTTTCTCTCCATAGTCATAGGTTTAAATCTTTCACAATCTGTCCCCTCACCAGGTAAAATAAATATCTTTTTACTATCTCCTATACCTGAATTAATTAGAGTTTCCTTATCGTCACTATTTAAAACCCATATCTCTTTTGAAAATTTAAGAGAAAATTTATATAAACCTACTGCTATTTTTGCTATAACTCCACCTTTTACAAATGAATATCCAAGCCCAGTAAGAATTGCTACTGATTTTTTCCCAGCCATTTTAGCTGCTAAAGTTCCATAGATATTTGGTTTAATTGTATAGTGAAAAATTATATCTGGGTTCTCTTTTCTATATAATTTATATAGTTCTAAAGTTAATTTCAGATCTTCTATAGGATTTATACCTCTTTTATTAAGATTAATAGAGATTGATTTTACTCCTGGTATAGCTTTTTCCATATCTATTCTGCCATCATCAGGAGCAACTACTACCACCTCATGTCCATCTGATACTAATGCTCTAATAACTCCTGCTCTAAAAATATATATATCCCACATATAATTTGCTACAAATAATATCTTCATATTTTCACCTTTTTAATATTAATATAGTAATGATAACTCTTTCCCATGCCCTTGATTTAAATATTTAAAAGAATCTACAACCATTTTTCTTCTCTCTTCAGCACCTTTATGCTCTAAAAAGATATTTTCATATTGATATAATTTTTTATTTCCTATAAAATTTATCTGATTATCCAATCTAAAATATGATACTCCTATAGCTAAGATTAAAACTCCTATTTTTATCAGTAACATATCTTCTAAATCAGCTAACATTGGTAAAATAAACCAATATGAATACACAAAAAGAATTCCTATTCTTAAAGTAAGCACTGAAAATTCTGCTCCAAACAGAAATATAAATACTGATAAAAATAGGCTATTGGCAAAAATAGTTCCATATCTTTTTTCTGATAATCTATTTAGCATAAGAAATACCAAAATAAAAATAATTATTCTTTCTAAATAAAATAGTGTTACTCCAAGTGGAAAATAATCAGGAACTATTGAAATATAAACTGATACTTTTTTACCAATACTTCCTGGCAACATATTTGCTAGACTTCCTATATTTTTTATTATCAACCTTTTATCCAATAGGTAATAGATATTTCCTAAAATAAAAACTACAAAAATAAATAATCTATTCCAATTAATTTTTAATAAAAAGTACATTGGAAAATATATCAAAGAGCTTGAGTGAAAAAAGAAACCTAAAAGATTTAGTGCAATAAATGGCATTATCTTTCTATCTTCTATATATTTTATTGAAAGTATAAATAGAAGAATACTTTTTAAATTTCTTATCATATCTATTTCAAAAGCTACTCCATAAACTCCAAAATATATAAATAAAGCAAAAATTGGATATTTTGAGTATTTTTTTAAAATAAAATATAAAATTATAAAATCTATAAGTGTATTTATAAAATTAAATATCAGATAATTATCTGTAAATAATTTTATACTTGCACAGTAAACTTGAAATCCTTTTTCAAATCCCCCTGCTATAAAACCATTTTTTACTAATTCAATTATATTTTTACTCTTTTCAAAACTAGGCATATAACTATACCAATCATAACCTATATAAGCTCTTGTCCCGAAAAAAATAACTAAAATACCTAATAAAAAAATATAGATATTTCTTTTAAATTCTCTATTTTCACTAAAAATATCTATTAAACTTCCCACCCCAAGAATTATTAATATTATGAAATATAGATTCATTTATCATTCCCTCTCTAACGTTTTTTTATATAGCTCTAAATACTCCTTTGCACTATTCTCTATAGTAAACTTTTTACTTCTCTCTAAACATTTATCTGCTACTTCTCTATAAATCTTCTCATCTTTTAATTTTAAAATAAGCTTTGCTAACTTCTTAGGGTTATCATTTGAGCATAAAAAACCTGCTCCTCTAACTACTTCAGCAAGTCCTGGAACATCACTTGCTATTACAGGTTTATGTGATGCCATTCCCTCAACAGCAGTAATTCCAAATCCTTCAAAGAAAGAGTATTGAATTATAATATCAGCTGCTTTTAAAAGTTGAGGAATATCTTTTCTAAGCCCTAAAAATCTAACTCTATCCTCTACTCCCTCTTTTTTAGCAAACTCTTGGACATCTCTCTCTAAAACTCCATCTCCTACAAATACAACTTTGTATTCTTCTGAAAGAGATTTTAAAGCTGAAACAACACCTTTTTGATTTTTAGCAGCTTGAAATCTTGATACCATCATAAGAACAGTATCACTATTTTCAACTCCTATCTCATCTCTTGAAATAGGATAGACATTTTCAAAATGGCTTAAATCTACTCCATTTGCTATCACACAATAATTTTTTTCATCTCCACCTATCCACTCTTTCAAGCTTTTTTCAGTAGCTTCAGAGATGCTTACAATCTTATCAAAACCTCTAAAAATAAATCTGTCTATCAACTTAAAAACTATGCTATTTCTTCTTCTATTTGATGTGCTATGTTCTGTTGTAATATATTTTCTCTTGCTATTAAAATCCAATATTTTAGCAAATCTTGTCCAATATTGAGCATGTACAAGGTGAACGTGAACTATATCATAGTTCTCTTTTCTTATCTTTTCAGCTATTGCAAAAATATTTAAAGAAGACACCTTAGAATTATATTTAGAAACACTTACCTTTATTCCTCTTTTTATCAAATCCTTTTCAAATACAGAATTAATATCACTTAATATCATTAATTCTACATCATACCCTAACTCTTTTTGTAATGGAATAAGTTCACTTAGTAGTTTCTCTGCTCCCCCCAATTCTAAAGAAGTTATAATATGGAGTATCTTCATCTTTTTCCCCCTATCAGCTTAAAATATTTACTTTGAAGTAGCCTTATAAAAAATTTTATCTTATTTTTTAAAGGTATATTATATTTTAACATCTCACTATAATAACTCTCAAAACCTCTAGGATTATTTTTTATTAACTTTAAAAAATTATTTGTGTAACCATCTTCAAGATATTCAAAATAATATATTCCTTTATCTATATATCTCATCTTATATTTTTCACCTATTTTTATCCAAACAGATGCTTCTGGAACAAATTTTTCTCCTTCATAAACTTTAAATGGAAATTCTCTTAAATATTTTGTTCTAAATACCTCTGCTTTATCTCCATCTATTCCAAGTTTATATACAATCTCAATAGGTGTTGAATCTATGCTATATTGAGGATAAGGCTTTCCTGTTATCTCTCCAGTAGCAATATTTATCTTTCTAAATATCATTCCACCCATATTTTTAGGAAGTTTCTCCCCCTCTAAAATAATAGTTTCAACTGCATCTTCTGTAATATAGTCATCACTATCTACTATAAAGAAAAACTCTCCCTCTGCAAACTCTACTCCTCTATTAATAGCCCTCATCTTTCCAGAATTTTCTTGATAAACATATATAATATTTAAAATATTCTCTTTTTTCCAACTTTCTATAAGCTCCCTTGTGTTATCAACAGATCCATCATCTACTACTACCCATTGAAAACTTTTATTGCTCTGTTTCTTTAAACTTTCATACAATCTAGAAAGTGTATCTCCTCTATTATATGCAGGAGTAAAAATAGTTACTTCCATTATTATCTTCCTTTACCAAATACAACTGTTTTAAATGTTAATATCATAATAACTAAATCTAAGTATAGGCTATGTTGTTTTATATAATATAAATCATATTCTAATTTTCTTCTCGCATCTTCAACACTAGCTCCATATGGATACATTACTTGAGCCCAACCTGTAAGCCCTGGTTTTACCATATGTCTTAAATTATAATATGGTATCTGCTTTTCTAGCTCCTTAATAAATACCATTCTTTCTGGTCTTGGTCCAATAAAACTCATTTCCCCTTTAATTACATTTATAAGTTGAGGAAGTTCATCTATTCTTGTTTTTCTCATTATGTTTCCAAATTTAGTAACTCTTGGGTCATTTTTTTGAGCCCATTTTGCTCCATCTTTTTCAGCATCATTTCTCATACTTCTAAATTTATGAACTTTAAACTCTTTTCCATTTTCCCCTACTCTATCTTGGCTATAGATAATAGGTCCGGGACTTTCTAATTTTACAATAATTGCAGCTATTCCCATAATTGGCAGAGTTAAAATTCCTATGATAAATGCCATAGTCATATCAAATATTCTTTTTATATTTGTTTGTATGTGGCTGTGAAGAATTTTAAATCCATAAGCTTGAAGTAACCACTCTTCATCTATAAACTCAACATCAATTTTAGCTTCATTTTCAAGCATATAATCTGAGTAACTTTTTACTTCTACCCCTGAAAGCTTTAGATTTAAAATCTCTCTTATCTCCTCTTTTGTTAGTTTTAACTTTGTTATTACTAAAATTCTTATGTTCTTTTCTTTTATAAAATCAGTTAAACTACCTTTTCTATCTACTTCATCTATATACTTATACTCTGGGAAATTGATTAAACTTTCAACAATTCTATTTTTCATCTCTCCAGTTCCATAAGTAGTCAAATTTTTAATTTTAAAAGTAACTATACTTATAATTGTACTTATAAATACTTGTGATGCTGTGAAGATAAGGAAAAAAGGAATAAGTCCAAAATCCCAAGCATCTATAAACCAGATAAAAAATGCTATAAAGTTTAATAGAAAAATTATCACATACCCTTTATTGCTACTCTTATATCTAATAAACTCCATATTATCTGTAATATAAAGTCCTAAAATAACAAAGCCAAACACTCCTAAAGAGTAGATAGGAAGTCCTACTTCATAAATAAAAAGATACCTACATATATAAAATGTTACCCCTAGCAATGCTATATATACTAACTTTAATACTGTGCTCTTCTCTTGTTCCATTCTCTTCTCCCTCTCCTATCTCTCTTGAAAAAGCTCTATTCTCTTTCCAGATAAGATACTATTATCTTCAAAACCATTTTTATCATAATATAATCTTGCTTTGAATAACTCATTTCCACTATCTTTTCCTATCTCTGAAAAAACTCCGCTAGGATATACTTTATCACTGAAACCATACACATAAAGAATGTTATTTTTCTTAGGTAGATACTGATTATTTCTAAATAATACACCATTTTTCCAGTTTTCATCTAGTTTGACTCTATTATTATCTTGAATATTAACTATCTTTCCAAGCATATCAAATTCAAATATCAAATCATCATCATATGCTTCCCAGTTTCCATTTTCATTTCTATCTAATAGAGATTTTTTTATAACTGGTGAAACTATAAGAATATATCTAATATTTCCATTTGAATCAAAAATAAATGGTAATGATTCTTCACGAGTATTAAATGAAACTAAGTTCATTCCGCTTTCAATACTTCCATCTACTCTTTTTTCTATTACTATTGCAGGTAGGGCATCATTAATTATTCCTGTTTCAATCTCTACACTTTTTTTCTTTTGAATATCTCCATCATTTAATCTGATAGTTACATTGTTTTTAGTTTTAGGATACAATCCTATAATCTCAATCTCACCATTCTCTTTTATCTTTGCTTTATAAGTGTAGTTTTGACTATTCTCTCTTCCCTCAATAGTTACACTTACATCTTTTCCAACAAAATCATTTTCAACTTTTACTATTGCTGAAAGTGGTGTTCTTCCATATGGATTTAATTTTATAAAAGGTGAATCAAATGTATAGTGATTACTTCTATACTGCTTTTCAAGTTCAATAGAGTTATTTTTATCTAAAAGATAGAATTCTCCATAAGATGCCATCTTTTTATACTCTATTCCATCCATATTTTTTCCAATAATTGTTTTCAATTCTGGAGATACTCCACATATACTCTCTAACTTTTTACTTAATAATAGAAGTTTTTTCATATCTTCAAATATTAAGTTGCCATTAAAGAAATTTTCTTCACTCTCTTTTAACTTATCAATATCCTCTTTTTTAAACTCTAAAAGGGAAACTAACTCTGCATCTCCTGTAAGTATTCCATTTAATTTTTCAAGTTGCTCTCCAGTTAGATTTTTTACAACTTTATCTATTTCACTATTTGGTATTAATTTTACTATTCTATCTCTTATTTTTAAAGTTTCAGGAATATTCTCTTCATTTTGTGCTATTTTGTTATAATCAAAATTTGGATAATTTATCTTTAAAAAATCTTTCATCTCTACTGAAAGAACTTCTATCTCTTGAAACCCTTTACTTATATTTAATATTTCCATAGCTTTCGGATAATCTATATCCCTTGAATAATATATATCTGTATTATATTCTTTATCTCTATTATTTAAAGCTTCTAATACATCTGGTGTTTTCAATATCTCTTTTAAAATTTCTAACTTCTCTAAAGAAAGTTTATCTAATAACTTTATAAACTCCTTATTATTTAATTGTTTTTCAAATTCTTTTTTTAATTTTTTACTTTGATTTTCCTTATATGTTATAGAAAAAGTAGGACTATTCTCCATTCTATTCATTATTTTTCCCTTTGAAAGATATAAAACTACCCCTACTCCTATTATAAGAAGTGAAGCTATAAGTGTTATTTTTTCCTTCCTATTTATTTGCATGATTATCTCCTTTTTCTTTCCTTTTCATTGAAACCCTATCTTAATATTATAATAATAATTATAAAGAAAATCTAGTTATATTTTTCTATAATAAAAAATACAATTATTTTAGCCCTATTTTAACATGATTTTTTCCGTTTTTTAACATTGATTTTTTTAGTTTCTATACTTTTTTTGTTGACTAACAAAAAATAAAAACGACTAGAAATAATTCCAGCCGTTTTATTTTAATTAATAATTTTTCTTTCCTACGTTTTCAGCTATTTTTACAATAAGATCTCTAGCTTTTTCCATTGATTGAATACAGATATATTCAAATCTTCCATGGAAGTTGTGTCCTCCTGTAAATAGGTTTGGACATGGAAGTCCTCTATAAGAAAGTCTAGCTCCATCTGTTCCCCCTCTAATAGGTCTGATGTTTGGTGCTATTTCTAACTCTTCCATTGATTTTTTAGCTAGATCTATTATATACATAACAGGCTCTATCTTTTCTCTCATATTGTAGTAGCTATCTTTTACTTCAATCTCTATCTTAGCATCTTTATATTTTTTAGCTAGATATTGAACTGCATCTTTAATGACAATTTTCTTTTCATTGAATTTTCTCATTGAGTGATCTCTAATGATATATTCCATCTTAGTATTTTCAACTGTTCCTGTTAACTCATCAAGTAGGAAGAATCCTTCATAGTTTTCAGTATGTTCAGGTCTTTGATCACATGGTAACATAGCATTCAGTTCCATTGCAATCATAATAGAGTTGATCATGCTATTTTTAGCAGATCCTGGGTGAATATCTCTACCTTGAATTTTTACTGTTGCAGAAGCAGCATTGAAGTTTTCATATTCTAGCTCTCCAAGCTCTCCACCATCTACTGTATAAGCAAATTTACAATCGAATTTTTGAACATCAAATAGATCTGCCCCTCTTCCAATCTCTTCATCAGGAGTAAATCCAACTTTAATAACTCCATGTTTAATCTCAGGATGCTCTTTTAAATATTTAATCGCTTCTATTATCTCAACTATTCCTGCTTTATCGTCAGCTCCTAAAAGTGAGCTTCCATCTGTAACTATAAGATCTTGTCCTATATAATTTTTCATATGAGCAAAATCTTTAGGAGAAAGAACTACATTCCCATCAGCATTTAATACTATATCTTCCCCATTGTAATTTTCTACTATTCTAGGTTTTACACCTCTTCCATTGTATGAAGGAGCAGTGTCCATGTGAGCTATAAATCCTATTGCAGGAATATCCTCATCACAGTTTGCTGGTAATGTTGCCATAATATAACAGTTTTCATCTAAAGTTATATCTTCCATTCCTAATGCTTTTAGATCTTCAACTATAACTTTTGCAAGATCCCATTGTATTTCACTACTTGGACAAGCATTGCTTTCTGGATTAGAGTCTGTATCAATTTGTACATACTTTAAAAATCTTTCAACTAAACTATTCATCACTAACATCTCCCTATCTATATTTTTAGCTACTTATATTCTAATATGAAATTAGATTTATTTCAATCAGTTATTTTAGTTTTCTTCAACAACTGCTTCTAATCTCTCCATCTCTTCTTGCTCTTTTTGTAGATGTTTTAATGTTTTCATCTCCCTCTTTATTAAAATAAATGTAATCACTGTTGATATAAAGTCTGATGTAGGTGCTGCAAACCAAATACCTGTCAAACCAAATAATCTAGACATAACTATGATACATGGAATCAATATAATTATTTGTCTTGATAGACTTATAAATAGACTTAATTTTGGTTTTCCTACTGCTTGGAAATATACTGAAGATATTATTTGGAATCCTATGATTGGGAACATTATTGTATTTATTCTCAATCCAAATGAAGCGATATCTAATAATGCCTTTTCTCTTGTAAAGATAAATATAAAGTATTTTGACAAGAATTGTATTACAATAAAATCAAATATACATATTATACTAGCTCCTAATATTGCCTTACGCAGTGCTTCTCTTACTCTTGCATAAAGTTTAGCCCCATAGTTATATCCTAAAATTGGTTGTAACCCTTGGTTAATTCCAAAGATAGGCATAGCCAAAAATATTACTATAGCTTGAATTATCGCCATTGCTCCTATTGAGTTATCCCCACCATAGATTTTTAATGTATGGTTAAAAGTATAGTTTACAAGGCTTGATCCCAATTGTAATGCAAAAGGTGCTGATCCCAATGCCATTATATTTTTTATTCTCTCCCATTTCAAAGGTAGATCCTTCATATATAATTTTAAACCACTAAACTTAGATCTAAAATAATAAATTGTCCATGCTGCTGAGATGTATTGAGATATAATTGTTGCCCAAGCTGCCCCTGAAACTCCCATATCCATTCCAAATATAAAGATAGGGTCAAGAACGATGTTTATAATTGCACCTATTAGTAGAGTTACCATTGACATTTTAGGGTTTCCATCTGAACGAATACCTGCATTAGCTACATACCCTACTATTGTTGCTGGGAATCCAATTGCAACTATTCTCAAATATTCAATAGTGTATCTAGAAGTATTTTCACTTCCTCCTAATTTATCAACTAATCCTTCCATAAAAATTAAAACTAAAATTCCTATTATTGTTGAAACAATAGTTCCAAAACAGATTGCATTTCCTAAATAATGCTCTGCTTCATCTTTTTGTTTCTTTCCTAAATTTAAAGATATATTAGTTGCTCCCCCTAGCCCTATTAAAACTGCAAATGCAAATACAAAAATAGTAACTGGGAAAGTTAACCCTACCCCTGCTATTGCAAAATGTCCTACATCTTTAATATTTCCTATATATATTCTATCTACAATACTATAAAGAGCATTAACAAGCATCCCTATTATTGCTGGTAACGAAAACTGAATTAACAGTTTCGTAATCTTTTCACTTCCCATAAATTGATGTTTATTTTTCATTTACCCTCCCATTATTCCCAATTCTCTATAAGTTTTGACATTATTTTTATAAACATTTTTCTCTCTTCTTCATCAAGAATATTTTCTACTCTATTTTGAAAAATATCCGAGACTTCAAAAATAATATTTAAAATCTCTTTTGCTTTCTCTTCCAATTCTAAATATGTTACCCTTCTGTCTTCTTCACACACTTTTTTTCTAAGGTATCCTTTTTTCTCTAACTTATTTACTAAAATAGTAACTGTTGATTTGTCCTTTGAGATTTTTTCTGTAACCTCTTTCATTGAAAGAACTTTAAAAACATGCAGTATTATAATTATTCTTATATGAGAAAAACCTAACTCTGTTATTCCTCTTTTCCTCAGTTGTTCATCCATAAAGCATCTATTTTTATGGTACAACCTTGCAATACTACTATAAAGTGTATTCTCTAATTTCCTCTCTTCCATTTTATCACCCATAGAAAAGCGTAACATATAATTAGTTTTATGTCAAACTATTTTTTACTACTTATACAAATAACTTTAAACTATAATTTATCTAGCTAAGCTCAGTTATCTAGCACATCGCTAGGTTTTGACAAAGTAC
>OGXE01002862.1_pt1 | contig 12280 bp, 9 predicted proteins | sample 1576181 | NCBI WGS metagenome assembly OGXE01 (sample SAMEA3541478, study PRJEB24748) | human gut metagenome | biome: human gut; feature: human-associated habitat; material: faeces | place: China | collected 2012 | reverse complement strand
AGATATCAAATGGGGAATCTCTGATTTATACTCTTGCAATTTAGCAAACAAAAGAGATTCGCTATCAATGCCAATGGATTCAGAAGCCATACCGAGAGCTATCACTTCCAAGTCAGAAAATTTCGGGACAGCGCCACATCGAGGTAGATTTCCACGTCCGTTGACTAAATTTCCTGCAAGCAGCTTGCATATATCGAAAATTTTTGCAAATATTGGACATAAGTTGTGCATAAACCGAGTGTGTATTGAAAGTTTGGCCACTTCTAATATACTACAATTCAATGATATGTACAACTTTTATTAGCCATTTATTTACTAATTTAATTCCACCAACAGGTATTTATCATCGTTTAACAACCTAAAAACTAAAAAAATTGTATGAACCGAAAACTTTACACCCGCATGCTGCAGATCCTATTTGCAGTTTTACTATCTCTGGCGACCGCCTGCGACGAAGACAACGGCGGCGGAAATGAAGATCCGAAACCCTCCAAATTCTCCGTCACACTTTCTGTCAAGGACGTTTCGGCTTCGACAGCCTCGGTTGAAACCACCCCGAATGACAATACCGTCCACTACTTCTGCGATGCCGTGACCAAAGCCGAATACGACAAGGCCGGTGAGGACGCATTCATTGCCGGGCTCCTTGAAAGCTATGAAGTTCAGCTCGAAGAGGGAGAGACCTTCGCACAATTCTGGGAGAAGAAATCCAAACGCGGCAAGGGGTCGTGGACACTGAGCGGACTCACGCCCCAGACCGAATACTACACGTTCGCGTTCGCCGTGGATACCAACTCGGGTGAAGTACTATCGAAGGTATTCCTTTCGGAAGCATTCACGACCGCCGACGCCCCCACAGGCGAAACGGGTCCGACCATCAACAGGCTCGAGGTGTCTCCCGCAGCCCAGGATCCCAAAACGAAACTCGAAATGGAGTTGCAAGTCACCGATGCGACGAAAATATATGCACTGATTATGCCCAAAGCCGAACTCGATGCGGTTACCGGAGGCGACGAGCAAACGCTCATCGCGACGGTTATGGGAAGCGTGTCGCCTCTGGAAGAGGAACAATTCGAACAGGCAATGGGGGAAGGCCTCACACTGCTCACAGAAAACCTTAAGCCCGGAATCGAATACCTCGCCTGCGTAGTAGCCCGCAACGACTATGCGACGGTAGTCAAACAGGTTTCAGCGACAACCGAAGGCGAGGAGGCTCCATCGGAAAGTCTGTACGACAGACTGCCCGGAAAATACAAACTGACCACCCGTGTGATGAATATCAACTCTTGCGAGTGGGTAGAAACCCCCGTCGAACTCATCGTGGAAATAGCCAAAGGTGTGAATGACGCGACAGAGAGCGAATACCGTGCGAAAAACCGACTGGTCATCAAGGGTATTTTCGGATTCGACAACGGCGACGGCACCGCCCAATTCAGCAGCCCCGAACAGATGATCTCGGACGGAATCTGGCCGGACGAGCAGTCTGCCAACAAGAATTATGGGCCCAAATGGTTCTTGGAGATCGACGAAAACGAACAGCTGAGCGTTCCGGCCGATTTGGAAATTCCGGTCATGGCGGACGACACTAAAACGGACTATCTTCTGGGGTACGAACCATTCTACCAAACCATCTACGACACTCCGGGGCAGACTTTTCCCGCGACAGTCGACGAAAAAGACGTGATTACCGTCAACCCGTTCTTCGGAGAATACAGTCTCGAATACCATCCCACAATCGTAGCTGCCGACCAATCGGAGAATAAAACCGCGATCTTCGTTACTCAAGGCGGAATCAAACTCATTCCGATGAAATAATGGAACCCGACATATAACCGAAAAAAGATTCCCGCTTTTCGGCGGGAATCTTTGTAAGAAACGTCGTCCCAACCGTTCGGAAGACCGACTATGCCGCTTCGCAGCACGGCATTCTTCCCATATAGCCAAGTATATAAGCAACAAAAACATCGTTTAAAGAATACAGTTGCATAAAGATATGCAAAAGAACTCATGTATCGTTTTTATCTATTCCATCAATGAATTTCATCTTTCAAAAAAATTATGCCGTACGAACATAATGTTTGTGCGGCATAATATAAATCTTCAATCACATCTTATAACTCTTTTTTCCCATTTCCGGATGCAAATTGCACCGGAAATGGGAAAAAAGAGTTATTTTTGTAAGGTTTAACCTTTACCCCGACACAAATGCTCATCACCGTCATCGTTCCGATTTACAACATGGAAGCCTACTTGTGCACCAGCCTGGACCGCCTGTTGCAGCAAAGTTTCCAGGATTACGAAATCCTGCTCATCGACGACGGCAGCAAGGACTCCTCGGGCGAAATCTGCGACCGCTATGCCAGGGAACACTCCCGGATCCGGGTCGTCCACAAACCCAACGGAGGATTGAGCACGGCCCGCAACGCGGGTATCGAACACGCCCGGGGCGAATACCTGACCTTCTGCGATCCCGACGACTGGGTCGATGCAGACTACCTGCAACAATTCGTCGAAGCAGGCATGGACGAACATACGCTGCCCGTGACAGGCATCCTGCAACACCGGGAAGGCAAATCGGACCGGCGGCTGACAGCGCCTGCCATGGACGTACAGGGCCAAGCCTGCACGGAAGCCATCGTCGCCCTGCGGCGGCACGACATGCTGGGATTCACCGTCAATAAATTGCTGGTCAAACGGATCATCGACGAGAACGGGCTCCGCTTCATCGAGGGGCTCTCGCACCGGGAAGACGAAATCTTCCTCCTGCAATACATTCCCCACGTTTCGCGCATCGTCATCAACGAAAAAACGCCCTACCACTACCGGGTCCTCGGCAGCGGCCTCTCCAAAAAACGCAAGCCGACGGAGCTGATTCTCCGTGTTTCCCGCCAGCTACACGACCTTTTCCTACAGGCCGCACCTACCCCGGAAGGGCGTTATGTCGCAGCCCGCATCCGGTTACAACAATGCTGCGAAGCGGTCGCGGCGTCGAAAACGAACGAGGAGCTGCATATTGCCGCGAAAGCGGCCCGCAATGCCCGCGAAGAGTATCTTTCGACCTTCGACCCCGCGTTTCTCACCGACCGCCGGGATCGGAAAGTCGCAGCCCGCAGCCGGTGGGTCTTCGCCCTCGGAGCTCTCTCCGGCAGGCTGCTTCGACGCCTCACCCGATTGATTCACATATAAACCCGCTGCATCATGTCGAAATACGATTACCTGATCGTCGGAGCCGGACTTTTCGGCGCAGTCGCAGCTTACCGGGCCGCACGGTCCGGTAAGAAAGCGCTGGTCATCGACCGACGGCCCCACACGGGCGGAAACGCTTACTGCGAGGAGCGCGAAGGCATCCGCGTCCACAAATACGGCGCCCACATCTTCCACACCTCCAACCGCGAAGTGTGGGAGTTCGTGAACCGCTTCGTCGAATTCAACAACTACATCAACTCCCCGGTGGCCAACTACAAGGGCAAGCTCTACAACCTGCCTTTCAACATGAACACTTTTTACGCCATGTGGGGCGTTACCACGCCCGCCCAGGCAGCGGAGATGATCGACCGTCAGCGTCACGAAGCAGGCATTTCGGAGCCCCGGAACCTCGAAGAACAGGCCATCTCGCTGGTCGGCATCGACATCTACGAACGGCTCGTGAAAGGTTACACCGAAAAACAGTGGGGACGCGACGCCACCCAACTGCCGGCATTCATCATCAAACGCCTGCCGGTGCGCTTCACCTTCGACAACAACTACTTCAACGACCGCTGGCAGGGTATCCCCATCGGCGGCTACAACAAACTCGTGGACGGATTGCTCGCAGGCGTCGAGGTGCGCTGCGACACCGATTTCTTCGCCGACCGCACGCACTGGGAAAGCCTCTGCGACCGCATCGTTTTCACGGGCCGCATCGACGAATACTACGATTTTAGACTCGGAGAGCTGGAGTACCGCTCGCTGCGCTTCGAACACGAAACGCTCGACACCCCCAACTATCAGGGCGTCGCCGTAATGAATTTCACCGAGCGCGAAATTCCCTACACCCGGATCATCGAACACAAGCATTTCGAACCGGGCGGCGATCAGCCCCGCACGATCATTACCCGGGAATACCCGGCCCCGTACGAACATGGAGCCGAGCCCTACTACCCCGTCAATGACCAGCGCAACACGAAACTTTACGAAAGCTACAAGGCGTTGGCCGACCGGGACCGGAAAGTCATCTTCGGCGGCCGACTCGGAGAATACCGCTACTACGACATGGACAAAGTGATCGAAAGCGCTCTCAAACTTACCCTTTAGAAAAATGAGCAAAACCGTCATCCTGGTCTGCGCCCACAAGCAGGACGCATGCCTCAAAACCCCGCCCTACCAGCCCGTTCAGGTCGGACGGGCCATTTCGCAAACGGAACTTCCGTTCGCCGTCGGCGACGACACGGGCGACAACATCAGCGACCGCAACCGCCACTACTGCGAACTCACGGCCCACTACTGGGCCTGGAAAAACCTGCACGACGCAGACTACATCGGGTTGAACCACTATCGCCGCTATTTCGACTTCGAGGGCGGTTCGGCCTGCTCGCTGCGGACGGTTCGCTCGGAAGCCTTCTTCTCGGCATCGCATCCGGTCCCCGACTTCGACCGCCTTTTCAGCCGCTGCGATATCGTCATGGCCCGGCCGAAGATCTATCCCTACAACCTCTACACGGATTATTGCAAGTGCCACATCGAAAGCGACCTGCTGACCGCACGGCAGGTGATCGCAGAAAAATATCCGGCCTACCTGCCGGATTTCGACCGGGTGTTCTTCCGCAACAACCGCCTCTCGCATTTCAACATGTTCGTCCTGCCGCGCGAGCGGTTCGAGGCTTACTCGGCATGGCTGTTCGATATTCTGTTCGAGGTGGAGCGGCGGATCGAGATTCAGGACGACCCCGTGCAGGGACGCGTGATGGGGTATTTGAGCGAACGGTTGCTCTCGGTATGGGTCCGGCACAACCGGCTGAAGATTTGCTACAAAACCGTTCTGATGGTCAATGACCAGAAGCGAAAAGGGCTGGGCAAGCACCTTTTCCATACGACGGTCAATACTCTGGCGTACTGGATCACTTATCCGCTGCGGCGCCGCTCGCCGCGTCGGGCAGCGGAATAATCTGCTGCCAGAAGCGCCACATCCGGGGCTTCGACCAGCTATGGCACCCCATCGGCAGGCGACTGCCGCACAAACGGTAGCAATAGCGGGGATTGGTGTCGAACGCGAACCGCAGCGCCTCCTCCTGCGAAGGATAACGAAACCCTTCGGGAACGACGGCCCAGAAAACATCCTCGTTGCCCAGGTGGTTGCCCATCGAACAAAACCGCTCGATCTCGTCGCCGTATTTTTCGCACGCGGCCCGAAAACTCTCCACGCGGCGAAGCGAAAGACCTCCGTTTCCGATCTTCCCGTAGAGCGACTGCCGGATCATCCGGCCCGCCCGCTCTGCACGGCGAAGCCTCCACCGCAGGTATTGCTTCAGAATCGGCAGATCATACACTTTGCGGCGGACCCAGGGAGCGGCCACACAGTCGTATCCCCTACGGCACCAGTCGGCGAGTTCGTCCCGGAAAATCCAGGCGTCGGTATGGCAGATCAGGAGATATTCGTAATCGCGGAACAACTCGTAGAATCCGGCCGAAAGCATCATCCGGTTGTATCCCGCAATCCCGTTCTTGCGGCCCAGCCATTCGTCCGACACCTCCCGAACCGGCAGTCCGGAGAACTCACGCCGGATCGCCGAGCAATCCATACCGCAGGGAACCAAGAGTTCGACCGGATAATTTTCCTGTAACACCCCAACAGTCTGCCTCAACGACGCCCGTTCCCAGACGGTCAATTCCGGCCGGTAAACAGGAACGACGACCACCACTTCCTTCTTATCCATACGCTATTTTTTCATCCGGTTCACTACACTGATCGAAAGCCGGATATTCCAACGATTACATTCATTCCGACGTTTTGCAACACCAAACTCCAACCGGGAACTTGCCATAAAGATAGATAATTTTCCCCGAAATTCGATTATATTCTTCGAACAATCATACACTCTCATAATAATTAGGAGGGCTCCTCCCGCACCCGATTCCCATCGAATAGTCGAAATCTATCCTAACGGAACACATTATTTTTACTATCTTTGTAGAAGATAGGATGCGGTTCGGCAATCTTGCGTGCAACCCGCACGATTGCACTCACCTTTCGCTATCTTTGAATAAACATCGGCTCAATAGATCCCAACCATTATCTTCGATAATCATGAAATATACATTATTCTGCATTGCATTTATTTGCAGCTTATGCTGTTACAATTCCAACAGTTATGCTCAGGAACGACCTACGGTCCCGTCCTCGGTCAATACGGTCGAAGACAAAGTGTACGCTTTGAGCCTGTTATGGTCCGAAATAAAATACAATTTCGTGCATATCGACCAAGTAAATTTCGATATAGACAGCCTGTATCGCGCGACGATGCGCCGGGTGCTGAAAACGGAGAACGATCAGGATTTTTACAAAGAAATCGACCGCTTTCTCGTAAAATTCAAAGACGGGCATACGGAATTGGTAATCAGGCCGGAATCGGGAGAAGAGAACACGGATTATCCCCGCTACGGCACGGCTCTGTTCGGGGATAAATTTTACTTTACTTCGTATCGGCTCCACAGCGATACGGACTCTCTGTTGCTCGGCGCCGAAATCGTGGAAATAGAGGGAATCCCGACGACGGAATACGTCGAAAAATACGTGCTGCCCGATATCACCGGCTCGACGCCGACTTACAACCTAAAAGTAGCCGGAGCACTTCTTTTGAATGGAAAGGTACATACCCGTATAAAAGGGAAAGCATTGACCCGGGCCGGAAAGATCGTGAATTTCGATGTTATCCGCGATGGAGAATCTACCCGTACTCCCGACGAACAATGGTGGGAACCGAAATCCGAGCGTAAAAGAAACTGGCGGGACAAAATCGCATTGAATTGGGAAAACGATATCGCAATCGTTTCGATCGACAAATTTTGGCCGGAAGAAGAGATGTGCCACAAAATCGACAGCATCATGCAGATCGTCCGGAAAGAGAATCCGGCAGGACTCGTAATCGATTTACGAAATAACGGCGGAGGATCCACGAACGTCGCACAACACCTTCAGATGTACCTTACCGATGCCGATTCCCTTCGGACATTCGGCTGGCAGACCCGGAAAAACCTGGGTTACGGACGGGCGCAGGGAAATTACCGCGAAGAATACGAAGATTATTTCGAATACACCGCATACGAAACATATCCGCCGGAGATCTATGTCCGGGACAAGGCAATCGAGCCGATCGCGTGTCCTGTCGTTATCCTTATGGGAACCTATTCGTTCTCAGCTTGCGAAGACTTTTTGGTTTGCATCAGCGAGATGCCCGGACATCCGTTGCTTATCGGAGAAGAAACAGCAGGCTCAACCGGAGCTCCGTTGGTGATTTATCTTCCTCACGGCGCTGTCGCGCGTATTTGTACTTTGCGGGAGCTCTATCCGTATAGCCTCAAACCTTTCGTAGGAAAGGGCGTAACACCCGACATCGAGGTAAAGCCTACGATAGACGATTATTTGGACGGGAAAGATCCCGTACTGTCGAAGGCATTGGAGGTGTTGAACGATCATTAACTTTTAATCCGGGGTTTCCTTCTGGCCCCGGATTTTTATTTCGTAGAAGACTCCCCGTTAAAATAAACGAGGAACAAAGCGCAAGCAAGACCGCCCTCTACTTTATGTAATTTACAACGGCATCGGCGATACGCTCGCCATCGAGCGCCGCAGAGATGATTCCGCCGGCATACCCGGCCCCTTCGCCCGCAGGGAAAAGCCCGGCGACCTCGGGGTGCATCAGCGTCTGCGCATCACGCGGAATGCGCACGGGGGTCGAGGTGCGGGACTCGACGCCCACGACCAACGCTTCATTGGTCAGGAATCCCCGCATCCGCCGCCCGAAAGTGGCGATACCCGCCCGCAGGGAAGAGGCGATAAATCCGGGCATCCACTTATCCAGCCGGGAAGGCACAACGCCCGGTATATACGAGGTCCGGGGCAGCGAACCGCTCGCACGTCCCGCCACGAAATCGGCGACACGCTGGGCCGGAGCGATCTGATGCTCGCCGCCGTATTGCCGGGCCAGCCGCTCGAACTGCTGCTGGAATTTCAGCCCGGCCAGCTCGCCCCACTCTGCCCGCAGATGCTCGAAATCCGCAAGCCGCACCTCGGTCACCAAACCGGAATTGGCGAAAACGGAGTTCCGGCCGCTGGGCGACATACCGTTCACCACCGATTCGGCCGCATCGGTCATCGCCGGAACGATGAATCCCCCGGGGCACATACAGAACGAATAGACGCCACGCCCACCCTCCTGGCTGACCAACGAATAGGAGGCCGCAGGCAGATACTCTCCCCGCGACTCGCAGTGGTACTGTATCGAGTCGATAAGCGCCTGCGGATGTTCGATCCGCACGCCCATCGCAAAAGGCTTGGCTTCCAGACGCACGCCCCGCCGGTGCAGCAACTCGTAAATATCCCGGGCCGAATGTCCCGTAGCAAGAACCACAGCCGCTCCTTCATAAAGGGTATCTCCGACCCACACCCCTTTTACGCGATCGTCGTGCAATTCGACATCGGTAACCCGCGCATCGAAAACGAACGATCCGCCGGCTTCGAGAATCGTCCGCCGGATATTGGAGATCACCCTCGGCAGTTTATCCGTTCCGATATGGGGATGGGATTCGTAAAGAATTTCGGGCGTGGCGCCGTGAAAAACCAGCGTTTGCAGCGCCTTGTTGTAGTCGCCCCGCTTCTTGCTGCGGGTGAAAAGTTTGCCGTCGGAGAATGTTCCGGCTCCGCCCTCGCCGAAAGCATAGTTCGAATCGGGATCGACCGCACCGTTGCGGTTGATCTGCGCGATGTCCCGCTTGCGGGCCGACACATCGCGTCCCCGTTCCAGAATCACCGGGCGATACCCCCGTTCGATCAGCCGCAGAGCCGTAAACAACCCCGCAGGGCCCGAACCGACGATCACGACCTCCGTACGCCCCGCAACCGACGGATAGTCGAAATGCACAGGTGCGGGCTGCGGTTCGCAATCGGCATAAACTTCGAGCGTAAGATTCACTTTGGGCTGCCGCTGCCGGGCATCGATCGACCGTCCGACGACCCGCACCAAAGCCACATCCTGCTCCGCGACACCCGCACGGCGAGCCGCCTGTTCAGTATAGTATTTTACGTCGGCAGCCTGCTTCGGAGTAAGAACCAGTGTCAGTTTATACGGCATAATCGATTGAAATAGTTTGCAAAAGTAACCAAAAATCGGCAAAATCGCCCGGCATCCATTCGAGAAAAAGGTTTTTTAGTTATCTTTGCCAACAGATAAGAGGCGGCTCGGGCAAGCTCGAATTTGTTTGGCTTGTCGCTTGCTTTCCTTATCCTTGCAAAGGACAGGAACCGATCCGGTAATCTTTGCGGACAATCCCGCACGATTGCGCTCGTTTTCCGGTAGCTTTGCAAAGGACAGGACGCGTTTCACGCACCGCCTAAATCCGGTTTTACACCCGGCTTTTGCAGTTCCTGTTCGGATATTTGCGGATATGGTGTAATTGGTAGCCACGTCAGACTTAGGATCTGATGCCTTAGGGCGTGGGGGTTCGAGTCCCTTTATCCGCACAAAGGAGCCTTTTCGAAGGGCTCCTTTTTCGTTGCCCGTTCGGTGCAAACAAGTGCAAATTGATTGTATATCATCGTTTTGCAAAGGTGTCGGAAAATTCTCTGAACCGGAAGCCGAAAGCATTTCGCAGCAAACTCGCGGGAGCACGAAAGGGAGCGGAGGCGAAAAACGGGCTGCGCGACGGAATTTGCTCCCGAGTACGTTTGCAATGCACTGTTTCGCTGCGTTTTACGTCGTAATAATTCTCTCTTGCGGACGTTTTGTTAACCAAAAAATTTCAACGTCATGAGACAAGAGACATTTGCCATTCTTTTCTTGATGCGGAAAGGACGACCGAAGAAAAACGGATTGGCGCCCATCTTCGCACGCATTACGACCGGAGGGCTCCGGCAAGAGGTCTACACTCAGTGCGACAGCAATCCCGAAACGTGGAACCAGCACAAGGAGCGCGCGATGGGAACGAACAAGCTGGCCATTCAGGTCAACGAGCGACTGAACGATTTCCGCGTCAAAATCATCGACATCCGCACCAAGCTGCTGGCCGAGGGCTATGCGGCCAATGCGGCGCAGATCAAGCAGCGCTACCTCAACCCGACCTGCAACACGATGATGCTCATCGCAGGCCTCGCCGACTACGCGAAGCGGCGGCAGGGCGAGGTGGGCGTGCGCATCACGCAGCGCACGGCCGACAAGTACGAACGGCTGCTGCGCTACCTGAAACAGTACCTCGCCCAGCGCGGCAAGGCCGAGGACATTCCCGTCGAGCGGATGAACTACGAGTTTCTGGACGGCTTCAACCTCTTCCTGCAAACCGCCCACCGCTGCCGCCACAACGGGGCGGTCGCCGTCATGGACTGTCTGCGCAACTTCGTCCTCTACTGCCTGCGCAACGAGTGGATCACGAAAAATCCGTTCCGCTACTATAAACTCAAAGAGGACGAGGTGCAGGCCAAAGAGCACCTTACGGCGCATGAACTGGAACTGCTGACCCGCAAGGAGCTCGACCACCGGCTGGCCCGCATCCGCGACGTCTTCGTCTTCTGCTGCCTGACGGGGCTGGCCTTCGCCGACGCCGACCACCTGCGGCGCGAGCACCTCTCGCAGGACGACGAGGGGCGGTGGTGGATCCACAAGCCGCGCGAAAAGACCTCCGTCATGAGCCGCATCCCGCTGCTTCCGGCCTCGCTCGAAATCCTGCGCCGCTACGAGCGGGACGAGGCGTGCCTCGCTCGCGGGCGCGTGCTTCCCACGCCGAGCAACCAGAAGATGAATGCCTACATGAAGGAGATCGCGGCCGTGTGCGGCATCGACAAGGTGCTGACCACCCACTGCGCCCGCCACACCTTCGCCTGCATGGCCGTCGAATACGGCATGCCGATTGACGTTCTAGCCAAGATTCTCGGCCACTCGAACACCAACATGACGCGCCACTACGCCAAATTCTCCGAGACAGTCATCGGCCGCGAAATGGAGACGTTCGGACAAAAACTGACATCGGCCGCCGCGGAGTAACATTCCGGGTTTTAAGAGAGCAAGTTTATGTTTCGGGTGCCCCGAAACCCTTGCAGATTCATCCCGCTGGTCTCAAATGGATATAATGAAAAAGAATCCCAAAGGCGGACGTCCGCCCAAATCCGCAGGCGAAAAGCTCAAGGAGCGGCTGACCGTGAAGATGGCCGCAGCAGACTACTACGCCCTGCGCGGCAAGGCGCGGGCGGCAGGTCTCACCTGGGCCGAATACGCCCGGACGGCGCTCTCAAGGAGCGTCGTCCGCCAGCAAATAATAATCATGAACCGGCAGCCCTGCACGATATTCCACCATTCGGCAGGAGCCGTCCTCGTTGTATGTCTCGTACGTTCCGGACAATTCGCCGCCGGCATACGACGCACGCGTTTTCAATGCTCCATTTTCGTCGTATTGCAGATATTCACCCTCCAACAATCCTCCTGAATAATATGATTTTTCCGATATGTGCCCGTTTTTGAAATAGGAAACGACGTCTCCGTCGAACACCGTCCGGCGATCATCGAGCGTATCGATTGTCTGAAAATGCCCTTCTCTCCGCAATTCGCCCGAAATATAAAAATCCTTGAATATTTTGAGCCCTGCCGAATCCGCAGGATAAAGCACCAGACGATAATAATCGGCAAAAATCGGATTCCGCACCGTCACCCCCGAACGGCTATAGTAGAGTGTATCTATCCATTCCTGCGCCAAAGCCCCGTTGCCTACCGCAAGCAGCAATGATACGAACAATAAAACTCGCCTCATAAAATGGTTTATTTTCTTAGGTTTCATCATTTTCCCGATATCCGAAACACTATATCGTGTCAATTGTTCCTGTTGATCAGATTCACCACCACCTTCGTCATCACATCCTTCTCCTCGGTGCGGCTCTCGGCGATCATCAGCGTCAGGGCGACCAATGTGTTGTTGTCCAAAAGGCGCGAGCCGTCGGAACGATAGAGGATGCAGTTGTTCTCCAAGAACCACAGGAACAGGAACGCTGCGATGCGTTTGTTGCCGTCGCTGAACGAGTGGTTCTTGACCGTCAGGTAGAGCA
>OGXE01002860.1_pt1 | contig 12281 bp, 9 predicted proteins | sample 1576181 | NCBI WGS metagenome assembly OGXE01 (sample SAMEA3541478, study PRJEB24748) | human gut metagenome | biome: human gut; feature: human-associated habitat; material: faeces | place: China | collected 2012 | reverse complement strand
TACTAGTGTTATAAGGGTTTTTACACACACTTTTTGTCCTATAAGCCTAAATAGTCTCATAGACCAAATAGACATAAAAAAACTGTGATGAGGTTTCTATCTCATCACAGTTTTATATTAGTTAAATTTAATTTTTACGAATTTACGTTTACCAACTTGAACAATCATGCCATCTTCAAGGGTAAGGTTTTCTTCTGTATATTTTTCACCATTTACTTTGAAAGCACCAGCTTTAATGGAGCGACGTGCTTCACCATTAGAAGCAGTCAAACCAGCATCTGTACAGAATTGTGGAACAAAGATTGGTTCTGTTGGCGCATCCATAGCGTATTCAGGAATATCTGTAGGCAACGCGCGTTGTTGGAATACGCGCTTGAATTCTTCTTCTGCTTCGAGAGCAGCTTCTTCACCATGGTACAAACGAACGATGGTACGAGCCAATTGCATTTTAGCATCACGTGGATGTAATTCTCCACTTTCAAGACGTTTTTCCATGTCCTCTTGCTCTTCGATTGGCATATCTGTAACGAGCATGAAGTAGCGCATCATCAATTCATCAGGAATAGACATTGCTTTACCGTACATTTCTTTAGGTTCTTCGTCGATACCGATGTAATTGCCTAAAGATTTACTCATTTTTTGAACACCGTCAAGGCCTTCAAGCAATGGCATTGTGATAACAACTTGAGGTTCTTGACCTTCTAATTCTTGTAAATGACGGCCCATTAACAAGTTGAAAGTTTGGTCTGTACCACCAAATTCAACATCAGCATGTAATGCTACAGAATCTTGACCTTGCATCAATGGATACATAAACTCATGAACACCAATAGCACGACCTTCTTTAAAGCGTTTATTGAAATCATCACGTTCCATCATACGCGCTACAGTGTAAGAACTTGCCAAACGTAGAACATCAGCAAAATTCATGGATTCAAGCCATTCACTGTTGTCGCGAACGATAGTTTTTTCAGGATCCAACACTTTGAAGATTTGTGTTTTATAAGTTTCAGCATTTTTCAATACTTCTTCTTTTGTAAGTGGTGGACGAGTTGCGCTTTTACCAGTAGGATCACCAATACGTGCAGTGAAACCACCGATAACAATCACTACTTGATGACCAAATTCTTGGAACAAACGTAATTTACGAAGTGGTACAGTATGACCCAAATGAATATCTGGCGCTGTTGGGTCCAAACCTAGTTTTACAACTAACGGTTTATTTTCCTTAATGGATTTTTCTATTTTCTTTACAAGATCTTGTTCATTAATTAAATCTGCTACGCCGTGTTTAATTTGGCGTACTTGTTCTTGAGCACTAACCATGATAATCCTCCTCGAAATACTATTGTTTTAGTATACCATTATCTAAAAACTTTCACAATTATATATATAGTATTGGTTTTAAGCCATTTATGATATAATATTTATAACTGCGTAATAGAATTTACGTTATATTTACTAACAAAAGAAAAAAGAGGTGACTCTATGAGTAATAACTCAAATGCGAGAAGCAGCCGCCGTTCTAACGGTAGCGGCTCTACACCGAAGAAAACAAGTCCAAAGCGTCTATTTTGGATTTGTGCCCTTCTCCTTATACTCATCGTAGCCGGAGGTGGCTGTGGTTTTATCAGTGCTACACTGTCTAACCTACCAGATGTATCCAATGTACGTCCTTCCGCATCGTCTCAAATTTACGATGTCCATGGTAATCTCATCACAACGGTTCATTCCACAGAGAATCGATTACCAGTTCCTTTAAAAGATGTACCAAAGGATTTACAAAATGCCTTTGTTGCTACTGAGGACTCTCGCTTCTACTCCCATCACGGTATCGACCCAGTTGGTATCTTGCGTGCTGTATGGGTTAACCTTGTTCATAGTGGCGTATCTGAAGGTGGTTCTACTATCACTCAACAGTTAGCGCGTAATGCATTCTTGTCTCAAGACAGAACATTTAAACGTAAAATTTCTGAAGCATTACTAGCACTAAAGATTGAACAACACTACACTAAAGATGAAATCCTAGAAATGTACATGAACCAAATTTACTTTGGTCAAGGTGCATACGGTGTACAATCTGCAGCTCATGTATACTTTGGTAAGGATGCTAGCCAATTAACGCTAGCTCAAGCAGCGCTCATTGCAGGCTTACCACAAAGTCCTAACTACTACTCTCCATTCAATGATTTGGAAGCTAGTAAAAAACGTCAAGCTGTTGTATTAGGCCAAATGGTTAAATACGGTTACATTACACAAGAGCAAGCTGATGAAGCACGTCAAGCAGATTTAGGCTTAGTGGCAAAACAAGAACAAACGCATGAAAAATCTAATGCGTCTTACTTCATTAACTATGTTATTGCACAAGTCTCCGAAAAATATGGCGACGATGCAATCTATAAAGATGGTTTAAAAATTTATACAACTCTTGATATGGATGCACAAAATGCAGCTGTAGCAGCAATGCAAAACTTGCCTAATTACTACACTGATAGCAATGGTTTACATCAACCACAAGGTGCTATCGTAGCTATGAACCCTCATAATGGTTACATTATGGCTATGGTTGGTGGCCGCGGTGATGATGCATTTAACCGTGCTACACAAGCAGAACGTCAACCAGGTTCCGCCATGAAGCCATTTGTATATTTAGCAGCTATTCAATCTGGTAAAACTCCTGGTTCTATCGTAGATGATAGCCCTGTTACATTTGGTAGCTGGAGCCCTAAAAACTATGAAAATGATTTCGTAGGTAATATTACATACCGCTATGCATTACAACATTCTCGTAACGTAGCTGCCGTAAAAGTTGCTGATGAAGTAGGCATGTCTAAGATTATTAAACTTGCTAAAGAAATGGGTATCACTACCCTTACAGATCAAGATAACAACTTATCTACAGCACTCGGTGGTTTAACTCATGGTGTTACACCTCTTGAAATGGTACAAGCCTACGGCGTACTCGCTAATGGTGGTATCAAGGTTCAACCTACAGCAATCGTTAAGATTGTAGACCGCAATGGTCAAGTTGTGGAAGAAAACTCCATTCAAGAAAAACGCGTTGTAGATGAAAAAGATGCAGCTATCATCACTAGTATGCTAGAATCCGTTATTAATGGCGGTACTGGTGGTAATGCGGCAATCGGTCGTCCTGCAGCAGGTAAAACAGGTACAACAGATGATTCCAAGGATGCTTGGTTCGTTGGTTATACACCTGATCTTGTAGCTGCCGTTTGGATTGGTGACGACTACGGTTCTGAAACATTACACGGTATGACAGGTGGTGACACACCTGCTATTATGTGGGGTCAATTCATGGCAAATGCTCTTGCCAACACCCCTGCTTCTGACTTCTCTGTTCCTGCTAGCGCACAATCAGCTGTCTCTGAAGGTTATTACAACCCTGCAAAAGCACAGCCTAAAAAAGAAGCCGCTAAGGACGAAAAGGCAGATAAAAAAGACGATAAAGACAAGTCAAAAGATGAAGCAGTAAAAGATGACAATGGCTCAAAAGATGATGCAACTGAACAAAAATCTAATTCATCGAAAAGTAAAAAGTCTAGCAAAAAAGATCGTTAATCTCATACGATAAAGGAGCGGAACAATTGTTCCGCTCCTTTTGTTTATATAAAAAAGGTAGTAAGTTTATGAACTTACTACCTTATTCTATTACTCTACATCTATATAATCATCTAAAAATACTATTCCTGTACAATATACAGATAATCGATGATGAATTAGAGCATGTATGTACTTTTACTTAAGAACTACATTCGTAGCCCCTGCACCACCTTCATCATAGCCTGCTGTTTCAAAGTGAGCTACATGCGGTAAGGTACGCAAATATTGATGCACACCTTCTCGTAATGCACCAGTTCCCTTACCATGGATAATACGTACTTGGCTAACACCACCCAGCAAGGCTTGGTCAATAAATCTACCAACAGATACTGTCGCTTCATCTACGGTTTGACCGAGAATATTGATTTCAGTGCGAACCTCTTTTTGGCGTTGTACAGCAGAACCACCCATACGTTTTCGTGTCTTAGGCATGGATGCCTTTTGTTCACGAGCCAGCTTATTGCCTTCTTCACGTGTAGTAGATTGTAATTCGCTAACCTTAACTGTAGCTGTTAATCCATTAATATCTACATTCACTCGATTACCATTGATAGACAATACAGTACCTAATGAGCGCAATGACGTAACATATACAGCTTGGCCCACCTTAATAGCATCTGCTGTCAAGGACTTACGATCATCATCTACTGGAGCTTCTGGCACATGCACATTAGAGATGCCCTTACGAGCTGCATTGATGGCAGATTGACGCTTATCTTTATTTGTTTCAGAGAATTGCGCTTTCAATTGCTTGATAATCGCTTCCCCTTCAACGCGTAAACTACGTTTCATAGATTCTGCATCAGCTTGAGCTTTGGCTAAGATTTGTTTACGTTTTTCATTAAACTGTTTCTTTTCCTTCTCTAATTGACCACGCATACGACGTGTTTCATCTAGCTCTTTCTTTAATGCTCTTTCCCGTTCAGATGCTTTACGAAGCTGTTCATTCAAATCTGAAAGAACCTCTTCCATTTCATGACTACCAAATTGAGATTTATACTCTGCAGCACGTGTTACGATGTCTTTTGGTAAGCCTAAACGAGCCGCAATACTCAATGCATGGCTACTACCGGCTACGCCGATATGGAGTCGATACGTTGGTTTTAATGTACGCTCATCAAACTCTACATGGCCATTTTCAATACCTTCCGTATGGTATGCATAATTTTTAAGCTCATTATAATGGGTACTTACCATCATGAGAGCGCCTTTTTTACGGAAGAACTCAAGGATAGATACTGCAAGCGCACTACCTTCTTCTGGATCAGTACCAGATCCAAGCTCATCGAGTAATACCAAATCATTTGGACCACAATGTTTAATGATAGAAATAACTTGTGTCATATGAGCGGAGAACGTACTTAAGCTAGCTTCAATACTTTGCTCGTCCCCAATATCGGCAAAGACATTATGGAATATTGGCAACATGGATCCGTGATCAGCAGGAATAAATAAACCACATTGGTTCATTAAACTCAATAGCCCTAATGTTTTAAGGGATACTGTTTTACCACCTGTATTAGAACCAGTGATTAATAAAATACGATACGATGTACCTAACTGAATATTCGTAGGCACTACCACATTTGGTGGAATCAATGGATGACGAGCTCTCATGAGATTAACTGTTCTATCAGTACTCAAGATTGCTGGTACACCCTTATAGGAAATAGCAAGGCTCGCCTTACCATATACAAATTCGATGTGTGATACCTTTTCACAAGCATCCATCAAATCATTACTATGTTGTTTTACAAGGGCTGATAATTCGCGGTAAATACGCAATACCTCTTGCTCTTCACCAATTAGTGCCTCTTGTAATTCATTATTTAGATTCACCAAGCGCATCGGTTCAATATATAAGGTTTGACCCGTTGCAGAACGGTCGTGAATAAGACCATCAAAGTATTGGCGATACTCTTGTTTTACAGGGATTACGTAACGATTATTACGTTGTGTAATGATTGCTTCTTGGAAATACTTTTGATTATCCTTGTCGTGCAAGATAGCTTGAATATCATTTTTAATCTTTTCACGTGTTTTAATAATCGTATTTCTAAGACTCGCCAATTTAGGAGATGCTGTATCAAGCAATTCCCCTTTTTCATCAAAGACGCGTTTAAAACGGTTTTCAATGCGGTCTGTATTCGGCATATCCTGTACCCATAGGGATAGCAATGGATATTCCATATATTTTGTTCTAAAGAACTTTGTCATCCGCTTATAAGCACCAATGGTCAAGTAAATATCCCACAATGCTTCACGAGTAAGAACAAAGTCTTTACGACTCTTTTTACATGATTCACGAATATCTCGCGTACCACCTAACGGTTGTTCTACCTCAGTTTGCAAAGAACGCATGGCTTCTGCTGTTTCATCAAGGTTCTCTTGAATAGCTTTAGCATCCGTCATTGGTTCAATATGCATAGCCAATTCTTTAGCAATGGTAGAACTACAGTGTTGTTGTAATTGTTCTTTTATATGGTGAAAGTCTAATACATCTTCGTTAAACAATGTACTACCTCTTTTATAAAATACCTCTAAAATAGTGGCCCCTTGTAATAGGCGTATCATCTTTACCTACACTCTTGGGCGGAGCCTCTTTTGTTCCATTTTGAATGGATACATAATCTGCTACGATAGTACGCAAACGATGTGGATCCATATGTCGCCCATCGATGCGCAATATATGTAGCCCTTTTCGATGTAACTCTGGCACGTAGGCACGCATGTCCATTTCATGACTATTCATGATGTGCATGCGGCAATAAGGATCTGTACGCAATGGGAACACTTCCCCTTTACGGTCTTTCAATGCATAGTCCTCTGTTACACATGGCATAGGACAGTTTTCCTTCTTGCCAGTGCCCACAAAGCTTGCGATGGCACAATATTCAGAAATCATCATTTCCGTGTAACCATGTACCATTATCTCTAATGGCAATTTAGTAGATTTTTGCAAGTTAACAAGTTGTGCCAATGTTAACTCTAAGGATGGCGCTATGCTACTCATATTAAAGTCTTGCCATACTTGTAATGCAGAGCCATTAAATATATTAAGACCTGTATCAGCCTCAATAGCACCTGTATACCCTAAATCACGAAGCCATAATAACGCTTGTGGCACATGAATAGAAATGCTATCTGGTTGAGCCTCAACTATAGCCTTAAGAGTATTCATGTACACCTCAACTTCATCGTCTTTTACGACGCGAGGCGTAGCAAATACACAAAGCACATTATGGTCTTTACAAAGGGTAGCTACCTTTTCGTAAATGCTGAGTTCATAAGGCTTGCGTTGTAAACGGTCACCGCCAAAGAGAATCTTCTTAGCACCACCTTCAATAGCAGCTTTCACAGCATCTAATTCATCAACGCGAGCACTCACCATAGGCTCTGTGTACTGAATTGTATCCTTAGCTACTAGGGATGACATATCTTGAGGTTCTACCGCAAGTTCTGCCCAAGCAGTTTCATGATCTGTAATTAACAGAGTTTCTAAAGACTCCACTGCATCGCGACGCAATGCATTCAAAACACTAGCAGGCCACATATATGGACCTTCTGGAATAGACATAGAGGCTAGAGTAAACAATGTATTACCTAATCTACCCACTTGGTCTGTAACCTTCTCTAAACTAGTCGGTTTATTATTAGCATAAACTGGTTCAAACTCATTAGATACTGTCACAGTACGACCGTCGTTTAATACAAAGGTAAGATTTGTACATGGCTGTTCTCGGTCTGTATTAATAGATAGATAACCATGTACTTCTAATTTAGCACTAAAGTCTTGTAAGCCCCGTTGCTTTTGAGATTTTGGCGTAGATGCCAAGAATACTTGTCCTGCCGCAAAGCCTTCATCAGGTTTACCTACAAAATGTTTTTCATTTACTAAGGACCAATTCTGATCAATTTGGTAGTACGTAATACTACCAGAAGCTTGCATTACCTTTAAGAGTGAACCTTTTTCAATCGGTTCTGTTAGGTACAAATGAACTTGTCCCTTTTTGACCTCTGCTTTGCCGATCAATTTCCCTTGATTATTTGGAGCCACAACGGTCATCATGGATTTCCCTACATGGTCTGTTAAATAATCAGTAGAGAACCCACGATTAAATCCTGATGCCAATGCATCGGCATCAGAAGCATCCATATGAGCTGTATCTAAAATATGGCGATACGTTCCAATAACTTGACGCACATAGGAAACCTTTTTCATGCGTCCTTCTACTTTAAAGGACGTAACACCGGCTGCAACGAGTTCATTCATATGCTCACTATAGTTAAGATCCTTTGGACTTAACAGATAGGCTTCATGTTTTGGCAACAAGCTAGTGCCAGATGAATCTAATAACTCATAAGGCAAGCGGCAAGGTTGTGCGCAAGCACCACGGTTACCACTACGACCGCCGATGAAGGAACTCATTAAGCATTGACCAGAATAGCATACGCATAAGGCGCCGTGTACAAATACTTCGATTTCAGCTGTACAGTTTTTACATATATGTTCGATTTCAGCTAGGCTCAATTCACGAGCTAACACAACCCGGGTAAAGCCAAGGCTTTCATAAAAACGAACCGCATCTAGCGTTGCCGCCGTCATTTGTGTACTACCATGCAAATGCAATTTCGGAGCTACGCGCTGCGCCAATTTTGCAACAGCTCAATCTTGAACGATGATGGCATCAACACCAATACGCTCTAAATCTTTTAAATATTCTTCAAGAGCAGATAATTCAGAATCGCCTATGAGAATATTTACCGTTACATATACAGACACATCTAGAATATGGGCCAAGCGAATAGCCTCGGTTAATTCCTCAATTCCAAAGTTTGCTGCATGAGCTCGGGCATTAAAACCTTTGCCACCAAGATAAATGGCATCTGCTCCAGATTCTAAAGCGGCTATAAAGTTTTCCATCGTACCGGCAGGAGCCAATAATTCCATGGATAATCCTTTCTACCTAACTAAAGGTATAACTATAGTACTAAAAGGGTTTACCATACGGTAAACCCTTTCAATATACTGCTTACAATTAACGTAATTTGCAGTTAATTTCTGCTAATGCATCGATAATAGCTTGAATATTACCATCAATATCCTCATCATTCAACGTACCTTCCATAGAACGGAATTGTAAGTTGTATGCAAGACTGCGGTAACCAGCTTCAATATGTTCACCTTCGTAAACGCGCCTCACTCACCAAAACTATCCGTGAGCGAGTCGAAGCAGGACTAGTTGACCCGCAAGACTTGCTTATGGCAGAAGTAAAACTAAATGAAGCCGAATACCAATTGCTCCAAGCAAAAAGCAGTTTGGAAACAGGAAGAATGGCACTTAATTCACTGATTGGCACGGCACTTCATGAAATAACGGAAGTGGAAGATACCATTCCTTCCATCGTAATGAATGAGCAGTTATGGAAGCAAGACGGTTCTAACCGACCGGAACTAAAAATAGCATACGACCAAATAGGCATAGCCGAAAGCTCAAAGAAACTGACTGACTCAAAATATAAACCGCAACTGTATGTCGGCATAGAAGGAAGTTACTCTTCACCAGGATATAACTTTAAATCCGACCTTGATCCCAACTATGCCGTTTATGCTAAGTTATCTGTACCTATTTTTGAATGGGGGAAACGACGCAACGAAAAACGGGCAGCCTCTTTCCAGATCGGTGCCGCGACTGATAATCTGCACCAAGTAAGTGACCATGTAAATCTGGAAGTGCAGACAGCCCGTGTATCCTTGTCTCAAGCAATGGAACAAGTACAATTAACTAGAAACTCATTGGAAAAAGCCCGCAAAAACGAACAAATGGCATTGGAAAGATATACAGAGGGGAAAGTATCAATAGTGGAAATGATAGAGGCACAAAACTATCGGCAGATTTCACAAACCAACTATGTACAAGCCAAAGTTTCTGCACAAGGACACTATTCCGCATTGCTGAAAGCTTTAAACAAATATTAGATAAAACCAACCATCATGAAAAGCATATTCTTCCATTCACCAAGGAACGGAATTTATCCGTACCTATAGTGAATGGAAAATATTAATTTAACACCTCTCCAGTCTATGATTATTCTGTAAAATATTGTAGCTTTGTTCACATGAAATGGAATGTTACATTATATGGTCTTTTATTCTCCGGACTAGGAGCATTTTCCTATCTTCTTCTAGCCAATTATTCCGATTTGTCACCCCATGTGGCAGATATGCTATTTTCCAAAGGTGCTTTTATCTTCTTCATCACAGCCTTCAATATTCTTGGCTGCTCAACGTTGCGGCTCAGTTCCTGGCTAAACAGTCAATATGCATTGAATATCCGCAAACGTTGGAAAATTATTACCATTTATATAGCCGTAACTCTTCTGTTCTTTCTTTTGAATTATAGTTTATTGATTGTCGGAAAACTTCTGGTAGGTTCCTACAACATATTTATTTTCCCAAATGGCGGCTGGCGCATCCTCTTTCTGGTATGGTTGGTGGAGTTAGTTATTGTAGGACTACTTTTATCTAACCGTTCTATTCAGAACACATTAAAACTGCAACAAGAAGCTGCCGAACTTCAAAAAGAAAATAACACAGCCCGTTACACCGCCCTGCAAAACCAACTCAATCCACACTTTCTGTTCAACAGTCTCAACACACTGATTGCAGAAATAGAATACAATCCCGCCAATGCAGTCCGCTTCACTAAGCATCTGTCCAGCGTTTACCGCTATGTCCTTCAAAGTCAAGATAAAGTCTTGGTACCTTTAAGCGAAGAATTGGAATTTATGAAATCCTACCTCTTTCTTCACGAAGTCCGATTAGGAAATTGCATCAGTTACAAATGTCATCTTCCCGAAGACTATCCTGAAGCCATGCTCCCGCCACTAACTTTGCAACTGCTGGTAGAAAATGTCATCAAGCATAATTCCATCACCTCAAACAAGCCTATGCAAATTAATATAGAAATTGAAAATTATTACCTGACAGTAAGTAACCCTATCCAACCTAAAAAGAGTAATGACACCTCTTCGGGAGTAGGATTGAATAATCTTTCCAACCGTTGCAAACTACTGCTCGGCGAAGGAATTATTGTCACTAAAGCAAACAATTTGTTTACCGTAAAAGTACCTTTAGCATATGAATAAACTAAACGCAATCATTATAGAAGATGAAGTGCCAGCAGCACGTTTGTTACATTCCATGATTACCCGTCTGCGCCCGCAATGGACACTGACCATTATACCGGGCAGTGTGGACGAAGCTGTGGCTTGGTTTAAAGATAATCCACAACCCGACCTGATCTTCCTCGATATCCAATTGGCAGATGGAAACGCATTCGATTTCCTTTCGGCCGTGCATCCTTCCTCTATAATTATTTTTACAACTGCCTACGACCAATATGCCATCCGCGCATTTACAGTAAATAGCATAGATTATATACTGAAACCCATCGACGAAACACGTCTGCTCGATGCCATCATCAAATACGAAACTTTACAAAACAAAGGAATCTCCCGCCCCCAAGAATATCTGGATACATTGCTGGATACCCTGCAACATAAAGAAAGACGTTACCGTACACGCTTCCTTATTTATGGAGCCGACCGTTTCTGGTCTCTTCAAGTAACGGACATAGCCTATTTCTATTCTGAAAATAAAATAAACTTTTGCCGTCACCCAAAAAGGACAAGAACACATAATCGACCTGTCTCTGAATAAATTAATGGAACAGTTGGACCCAGAACAGTTCTTTCGCGCCAACCGTCAGATTATTATCAGCATTGCTTCCATAGACCATGCCGAACCTTATTTTAATGGCAAGATAGTAGTCAGTGTCCTTCCTCCTTACAAAGCCCAAATCACCATCAGTGAAGAAAAACTTTCTTCATTCAAGCTTTGGCTTAATTATTAAGAAATGAAAAAGGAAGATTAAGCACTTACTAATCGGTAAACATGATAGCCTCAATGCATATACCTTGTTTATTGATAACACACTCTATAGTCGCTGCCGGAAGCCGGAACTCCAAGATATGCGCATCGGGCAAATAGGGACATATATATCTTTGTGAATCAGGATGAAATGTTCTGATACACAATTCCGAAAATCCAATAAAGCCCCTTACTTTAAAATAATTAAAGCAAGATTGCGAAAACGGCAAAAAAGGAGGTCTATTTTCTTTCATTAGTCTTTGCAATAGATTTATGTTACTCATGTCAAAAACATGAACTTATCATAAACAAGCGTGTGTCCGAAAGGTTTATCAAAAGTTCCATTTCTTCCGCCGCAATATAAAAAAGCAGTCCGGCACAGATATTCATCCATATGCCGGACTGCTTTTACACCATATTATCCTTCTTACTTATTTCTAAGTTTTTTACACAAATCTGCTTTATCCGACAAACAAGGAGGATCGAAAAAATATTCATTCCACCAAGTAACGTTTCCGCCCGATAATATAAACAGTTATTCTACCGGCGGCACCTCCAGAATACTACCATAACGATGATATTCAAATGAAATACTTTGCTCCTTGATGTAATGAATCAATTCCACACGTCCGTCTTTCACCGGTTTAGCTGTAGCAATATACTTATCAATACGTGCAGCTTCCTCGTACATTTCCATCGGAATATCAGCGCCACAAGTGCGGATACG
>OGXE01002855.1_pt1 | contig 12300 bp, 10 predicted proteins | sample 1576181 | NCBI WGS metagenome assembly OGXE01 (sample SAMEA3541478, study PRJEB24748) | human gut metagenome | biome: human gut; feature: human-associated habitat; material: faeces | place: China | collected 2012 | reverse complement strand
GGGCATGGGCGCTGCCGTTATCGTCGTCATGGTCATTGCCACGGCTGTGACCTTCCCGCTGCAGATCTTCCTGCTGGATGCCTATAATCTGGGTTACCTGCAGACGATTATCTTCATCCTCGTCATCGCCGTTCTGGTCCAGCTGATCGAGATCACGCTGAAAAAGTACGTCCCGGCGCTGTATCAGTCCCTGGGCGTCTACCTGCCGCTGATCACGACCAACTGCTGCGTGCTGGGCGTCACCATCCTGGCCGTGCAGGACTACTCCGCCGTTGTGGCCGAGTTCGGCTTCGGCCTGGCCTACGCCGAGGCGCTTGTCTGCGCCGCCGGTGCGGGCGTCGGCTTCCTGGTCGCCATGCTGCTGTTCTGCGGCGTGCGTTCCCGCGTCGAGGCCGCCAACCCGCCGGAGAGCTTCAAGGGCCTGCCCATCACGCTGGTTTCTGCCGCTATCACCTCCATGAGCTTCATGGGCTTTGGCGGTCTGGTCGAAAACATCATCAACGCGATATTCTAAGAAAGGGGAATGGAGAGAATGAACCCGATCGTATTTGCTATCGTTGTCGTGGTGGTGCTGGGCCTGGCCGGCGGCGTGATCCTTGTGCTGGCCTCCAAGTTCATGGCTGTGTATGAGGACCCGCGCATCGCGCAGGTCACGGAATGTCTGGCCGGCGCCAACTGCGGCGGCTGCGGCTACGCCGGCTGTGCCGACTACGCCAAGGCCATCGTGGAGAACGGTGCCCCCACCTTCAAGTGTGCCCCGGGCGGCGACAAGACTGCCGACGCCATCAACACCATCATGGGCAATGCCACCGACGACCGCCCCAGCCTGCGCGCCACCGTCATCTGTGCGGGCGGCGAGAACTGCGGCAAGCGGTTTGACTACCAGGGCATCCAGACCTGCGCTGCTGCGGCCTCCATTGCGGGCGGCCCCAGCGCCTGCGCCTATGGCTGCCTGGGTCTGGGCGACTGCACCCGCGCGTGCAAGTTTGACGCCATCCACATCATCAACGGCGTGGCCGTCGTGGACCGCAAAAAGTGCACCGGCTGCACGGCCTGCACTGTGACCTGCCCGCGCCACGTCATCCAGATGAAGCCCATCGCCCCGCAGCCTGCGGTCAAGTGCTCCAACAAGGACAAGGGCGCGCTGGTCAACAAGACCTGTAAGGTGGGCTGCATTGCCTGCGGCCTCTGCGTGCGCAACTGCCCGAACCAGGCGATCTTCCTGAAGGACAACGTCGCTGTCATCGACTATACCAAGTGCAACGGCTGCGGCACCTGCGTCAGCAAGTGCCCCAAGAAGGCCATCCAGTGGGTCGAGGGCACGCCCCGTCCCATCGACGCCCCCGTGCCCGCGCACGAGGTTCTGAAAACGCGCGTATAATTTTCAGGTAAACATCCCTGTGCTCCCCGCCCAGAATCGGCGGGGAGCTTTTTTGCTTCGCACGGGAGGTATTCATCCCTCCCGTGCGCCTTGCCCAACCCGCCAAATTCCCTCCGGACCCTACCTATCAACTGTATTTAAAAATTTTATCAAACTATTTTTGAAAAAACCGAGACAAATTCCTAAAACTATGCTATACTGTGTCCAGAATAACAACTCTGGTATTTTTCGGGAGGTTTACACGTATGGAAATCACCAAAGATATTTTGTATGTCGGCGTCAACGACCACCTTGTTGACCTGTTTGAGGGCCAGTACGACGTGCCCAACGGCATGGCGTACAACTCGTACCTGATCTGCGACGACAAGGTCGCCGTCATGGACAGCGTCGATGCCCATTTTACCGACGAGTGGATCACCAAGATCGCCGCTGCACTGGGCGAGCGCACACCCGACTACTTGGTCGTGCAGCACATGGAGCCTGACCATTCCGGCTCCGTCGCCGCGTTCGCGCAGGCGTACCCCGGCACGACCATCGTCGCGTCCGCCCAGGCGTTCAACATGATGAAGGCCTATTTCGGCACCGACTACGCGGACCGCCGCGTCGTCGTCAAGGAGGGGGACACCCTGCCGCTGGGCACCCACACGCTGCACTTTGTCACCGCGCCGATGGTTCACTGGCCCGAGGTCATCATGACCTATGACGATGCAGACAAGGTCCTGTTCAGCGCCGATGCGTTCGGCAAGTTCGGCGCACTCGACGTGGAGGAGCCGTGGCTGCCCGAGGCCCGTCGCTACTTCATCGGCATTGTCGGCAAATACGGCGTGCAGGTGCAGGCCGTGCTGAAAAAGGCCGCCGCGCTGGACATCGAGACCGTCTGCAGCCTGCACGGTCCCGTCCTGCACAAGGAGCAGCTGGGCGATGTGCTGGCCGCCTACGACACCTGGAGTGCCTACCGCCCCGAGACTGAGGGTGTGCTCGTCGCCTACAGCAGCATCTACGGCCACACTGCCGAGGCTGCCAACCGTCTGGCCGAGGCCCTGCGCGAGAAGGGCGTGGAAACGGTTGCCATGGATCTGGCCCGCTGCGATATGGCCGAGGCCGTCGCGCAGGCATTCCGCTTCAGCAAGCTGGTACTGGCCACGCCTACCTACAACGCCGATGTATTCCCCTTCATGAAGGAGTTCATCCATCACCTGACCGAGCGCAACTACCAGAACCGCACGGTGGCCTTTATTGAGAACGGCTCTTGGGCGCCGATGGCCGCCAAGGTCATGACCAAAATGCTTGAGGGCAGCAAGAACCTGACCTACGCTGCCACCACCGTCACGGTCCGCGGCGCGCTGAATGCCGCCAGCGAGGCCCAGCTCGCCGCTCTGGCCGATGAGCTGAGCAGGTAATTCTCTTTTCCTCTCAACTGCAAGCCCCGCCTCACAGCGCGTCTCTCGCGCCGTGAGGCGGGGTCTTTTTGCGGGCAGGGGGAGAGGAGGACAACAACAAACAACAAAACAATTGAAAATTTGCGCTTGACAAATCGGGGCAAATCCTGTATACTATCATTTGTCAATCGCATACGGATGATTAGCTCAGCTGGTTAGAGCGCTGCGTTCACATCGCAGAGGTCGAGGGTTCGAGTCCCCCATCCTCCACCAGACAGTTCGTACTCGAACCCAATTCTTTACGGAAAAGGGTTCGGGTACGTTTTTTATTTGCAGGGTGCCGCACACCAGGCAGGGGAGAGGTAAATACGCCATGAATTTGAAAAAAGTTCATCACATTGCCATTATTGGGAGCAACTATGAGAAATCAAGGCGCTTTTATGTGGATCTGTTAGGCTTTTCTGTCATTCGAGAAAATTACAGACCGGAACGCGATGATTACAAAATCGATCTTCAACTCGATGGGATGGAATTAGAACTTTTTATCATTAAAAATTGCCCGAAACGCCCCAGTTATCCAGAGGCTTACGGCCTCCGGCATCTTGCCTTTGCTGTAGATTCTGTCGATGATACCGTAAGAGAATTGAATAAAAAGGGCATCATAACCGAGCCGATCCGAGTCGATGCTTACACAGGCAAAAAAATGACATTCTTTTCCGACCCTGACAATCTTCCTTTGGAAATTCACGAATAAAGTCAGACCGTCAAAAAATTGCATTCTTGCCGTACTGCGTGTGTAGGGGCGGCCATTGGTCGCCAGCGGGGCATGACCTGCCCGAAGGAGGAGTAAAATGGTACAGGTCGATTTGATCACTGGGTTTCTCGGCTCCGGCAAGACGACGTTCCTGCGCCGCTACGTGCAGTATCTCGTCGCGCAGGGGCACAGCGTCTGCATTCTGGAAAACGACTTCGGCGCGGTGAACGTCGATGCCATGCTGCTGCAGGACCTGATCGGGGAGCACTGCGACATAGAGACGATCAGCGGCGGCTGTGACTGCGACACCCACCAGCGCCGTATGCGCACCAAGCTGATCTCAATGGCAATGCGCGGCTTCGACCGGGTCGTCATTGAGCCGAGCGGCATCTTTGACGTGGACGAGTTCTACGACATTCTGCGGGACGAGCCGCTGGACCGCTGGTATACGCTGGGCAGCGTCATTGCCATTGTGGACGCCAAGCTGGAAAACGAGCTTTCCCCGCAGGCCGACTACCTGCTGGCCTCCGAGGCCGCCAGTGCCGGGCTTGTCGTCATGAGCCGCACGCAGCTGGCCGCGCCCGGCGAGGCGGAAGCGGTCATCGACCACCTGAACCGCGCACTGGCCGGCTGCCATTGTGCCCGCCGCTTTGGCGCGGACGATGTACTGTGCCGGGACTGGAACGCGCTGACAGCCGCTGATTTTGCCCGCGTGGATCGCTGCGGCTGGCGGCAGACAAGCTACGTCAAGCTGCATTTTGACGAGCACAAGGCGTTTACCTCGCTGTATTTCCTCGAGGCCGGGCGCAGTGTCGCGCAGGTCCGGCAGGCCGCGCAGACGCTCCTGCACGACGCGAAATACGGCCATGTGCTGCGCGTCAAGGGGTTTATCCCCGACGGCGGCGGCTGGGTCGAGCTGAACGCCGCCCGCGACGCCATAACCGTACAGCCCATTCCCAGCGGTCAGGAGGTGCTGATCGTGATTGGGGAAGGGTTGGATAAGGCCGCGATTGAGGCGGCTGTGAGGGGCTGCTAGGCGCGTCTGCGGGCGGATCGAGCGATGCGGAAATTTGCCCAGGTGACACTCGTCACTGCCGCAAACGGCCACGGGGCATCGGGGACGCCGCCCCCTACAGCGTCTGGCGCAAACGATAAGGGCACACGCTGTATCCGCCCGCACCGCACCGGTTGTTAAACGGTTGTGAATATTTATACACGCGAATAAATATACAGACAGCAACGCCCCGGGATTTTCTGCTTTGGAAAATCCCGGGGCTGTTGTTATTCAGGGCACATTTTCAAAAATTCCGCTTTTTCTTCTTATTCTTCGTCAAAGGCCTTCGTCCAGTTGTATTCCCGGTGCAGCGTGTGGCCGGTGTCGCTCTGGGCCTTGCGGGCGGTGTATTCGCCGATGACGGCGGACGGCATCAGCAGGGCCTTTTCGACCTCTGACTGAAAGACGAGCTTCGGATTTTTGATCCTGGGGTTCTTCATCAGGTCCTTCCAGTAGGTGTCGTAGTCCATCATGACCGACATCGCCTCAAACAGCGGGGTCAGGCTCTCATACCGGGCAATGACCTTGTTCAAAGCGTCCAAAAACTGCATGTTGGCCTTGCCCTCCATCATGCCGTCGTCCTTGCCTTTGACGTTGCGACGGCAAAAATAGGCCGTCATCTGCAAAATATCCTCGAATGCTTCCATCTGGCCGGTGGTCAGCCGGGCCGAGAGCGTGTCGCGGTCAATGTAGCGCAGCAGCGCCGCCGTGACTTCTTTCTTCGTCGCGGCATCCTCCGGCACCAGCTGGTTGACCGGCTCGGCGTCGGTCTCCACAAAGTCGGTGGTCTCGACGATGTCCGGCGTCTCGGGTGCGCCGTAGTCGTCCTCCACCTCCTCCGGCATACCGCCGGTGACGTAGATACGATAATTTTCCAGGTCCTCCAAAATTGCACGGGACAGGTAGGGCAGGGGAGCGCTCTTGGTGCGCGCCACCGGGATGACCTTGGCGGCGTAGCGGGTGGCGACACCCTCGAACCAGCGGCGCAGACCGCCGCAGTTGTCAATGACGTTGTTCATCGTCTGGAAGAACGTCGCGTTGCCGCCGTCGATCATCTTATCATTGCCGCGCGGTGTGCCGGCCATTTTTACCATAGCATCGATGATCGTGCGCACGGCGTCCATCTCGTCCGCCGTCAGCTCGCGGATCAGCTTGTCGGGCTCTGCCTTGATCTCCAGCTCCTGGCGCAGCAATTCCGGCGTAGCACCGTAGGAATAGGGGATCGTCGTCTCGGGCACCGAGACATACTCGAGCGTCAGCACGTTCGGGTCGTCGTCCAGCGTGCCGGTCTCGGCCAGAGTCAGCTTGCCCTTCTTACTGCGGACCCGGTTGGACATGGATTTTGTGATCTCGTTCAGCTTGTCATCGGCGACCTGCTTGTCCACCGGCTCAATGGTGACGGCAATCGCAATGACGCGCTGACGATCTTTTTCGTAGACCTCATAGTCAAAATAGATGTCGGTGTGGCCGTTGATCTCGCTCTTGGCCTTGTCCAGCACGGTGCGGCGCACGTGGGCCCAGTTGGCCGCATTGCAGTCCACCTGCTTTTTCAGCGTCTCAATGTTCCAGACCAGCGGTTCGCCCTTCTCTTTTTTGGTGATGTACAGGTTCTGGTAGCTCTTGCACAGCTCATAAATTTTCAGACTATACTGGCTCTTCATCGGGAGCGTATAGGTGATATTCATCGTTGTGTAGAACTCTTTTAGCTGGATCAGGTGCGGCTTGAGCGACTGGTCGAGCGTCAGCACGATCTTGCCGGTGCCCTCGTCGATGGTCGCGCTGGAAAGCCAGCGGAACATCGTGATTTTCTGGGTGCCCGCCAGGCGGATCCACTGGACCTTGGCGTTGGCGATGTCCTCGATGTTTTTCTTGACCTGCTTGTACATCGAGCCGTTGTGCGGGTCAACGCCGCAGAGCTTCAAAAACTCGTAGATCGACATCTCGTACCGGGGCAGTTCGGTGTCCGACGGCTTGATCATCGCGAAAATGTGCAGCATCAGCTTTTGCTGGCTCAGCGAAAGGCTGTACATTGCGTTCTGGATCAGGTCGTTGGATTTGCGGACAATCGTCTGATTGCCGCGCCCGCTATAGGTAGCAACAGGGGCCGAAGGCGACGCCTTGGCAGACTTCGCCCCTTGCTTTTTGTTATGGTTGGCTTTTGGGGTCGTTTTCAACGTACTTTGGGGTGTCATTTGCAAAACCTCATCTTTACAACACGCTAAACGTATCATAGCAGATTGTGCGCGCTGTGTCAATTATTGTAACATTCAGCACATTTCCTCCGCGCCGCACAAAATCCTGTGTTCTTTTGTTTTGGGATTTTTAGCCCTATTTATATATATTTAGAAAAGTAGTATAGCTATGTCGAATATTCCAACACAAATGTGCGCTGTGTTACAACGGTGCTGTGCGCAGCATTCCAACACAAATGTGTAAAACGCAACAATGTGCGGAGCGTAACAACGGTAAAAAAGTTTTTTTGCAGGAAAATGGCGGCAAAGAAAATTTTGTGGGATTTTTAAAAAGTGTCGAGTATAACAACCCCCGGCGCGAAAAAGGAAAAGTGAGAAATGTGCGCAGCATTCCAACAGGGCGGATGGAAAAATCCTGCCGCGGGGAAATGTGCGCTGAATAACAACCCGTGCTGAAAAATCCTTGTATTGTGCCGTCGATAACAACCCCGGCCCCTGCAGGGCAAACTGTGCGCAGACTAACAACCCACGGCAGGACGCGCCGCAAAAAAACGGATTTTTGCGAATTGTGCGCCGGATAACAACCGCTCTGCCCCGGAAAAAACGAATTGTGCCGTGAATAACAATACCGGCTGTGCGCTGTACGGTGGATTTTTTCAGAAATGTGCCGTCGATAACAACAGCCGCCAAAATTCTACAGTTTAGAAACTGTGCGCCCGATAACAACCCCACTGCCGGAAATGTGCGCTGGATAACAACCCGGTCCGGACACGTTTGGAAAGCAGACGAAATTCCGAAATGTGCTGCCGATAACAATAGCCGAATTTTACCCACCGCGCAAATTGTGCTGTGGATAACAACCTGCCGCCCTCAGAAAAAAGTCCGAATTGTGCGCCCGATAACAACCATTTTTTTTGCCCCGCGATGCACACCGCACCGAAATTGTGCTGCCGATAACAACCCCGCCCGCCGTAAACTGTGCGGAGGATTCCAACGCCGGCTCTCCGGAATTGTGTGCAGGATAACAACTTGTATAAAAGAGGCTGCCCGGCAAACTGTGCCGCCGATAACAATACAGCCTGTAGAAAACTGTGCTGCGGATTCCAACCCCCGCTGCCCCGCTCCGGCAGAAAATGTGCGCCGGATAACAACCCCGCCCGCCGCCGAAAAAAACGCCGCCGGTGTTGGAACAAACGGCACAGTTTGAAGTGAAAATTTTATTTTTCTTTTTAAAGGGGGTGTGCTACAATAAGAGAGTAAAAAGCTCCGGCTGCAAGGCGCGGCAGGTGCTCTGGGACGGAAAAGGAAAATAGTACGAAACAAATAACGATATAGTACATTGTGCACTGTGCCGTCTTGTGGTACGATACTACTAAGGTGGTACGATACTACTAAGAAAGAGGAAACAAAAATGACAACGTTTAGAAAAATGCGCCGCGGCAAGCGCATCAAGGAATCGTGAGGGTCTGCCGATGAACAAAAAAGCTGTGCCCACCGCCGCGGCGGTGCGGGAACTTGCCATCCTGACCGGAGCCGTGGCCATCATTGCGGCGGCGGTCTACTTCTTCCTTGTGCCCAGCCATGCCTCGGTCAGCAGCATCTCGGGTCTGGGCATCGTGCTGGCAAACTTTGTGCCGCTGCCGCTGTCAGCCATCACGATGATTTTGAATGTCGTGCTGCTCGTCATCGGGTTTCTGACCTGCGGGCGGGAGTTCGGTGCCAAGACGGTCTACACCAGCATCCTGCTCCCGGCGTTTATCGGCCTGTTCGAGCGGCTCTTCCCGAACCTCGGCTCCCTGACCGACAGCCAGGAGCTGGACGTGCTGTGCTACATCCTCGTCGTCAGCGTGGGGCTGAGCATCCTGTTCAACCGCAACGCCTCGTCGGGCGGGCTGGACATCGTCGCCAAGATCATGAACAAATACCTGCACATGGACCTGGGCAAGGCCATGTCGCTGTCCGGCATGTGTGTGGCGCTCTCCGCCGCGCTGGTCTACGACAAAAAGACCGTGGTTTTAAGCGTGCTGGGTACCTATTTTAACGGGCTTGTGCTCGACCACTTTATCTTTGACCAGAACATCAAGCGCCGCGTCTGCATCATCACCGGGAAGGAAGAAGAACTGCGCCGATTCATCATTGAGGACCTGCACAGCGGCGCGACGGTGTATGAATCCTACGGCGCGTACAATATGCAGAAGCGCCGCGAGATCATCACGATTGTGGACAAGGCCGAATACCAGAAGCTGATGAGCTACATGAACCGCGAGGACCCGCAGGCCTTCATTACGGTGTACACCGTGTCGGACATGCGGTATTGCCCAAGGAATAAAAGTGCCGTCGGCTGTTAAGCTGATCCACCTGCACCGGATAACAGAAAACGATTGACGCAGCAGCGATCAATTCTGAAAAACTGAAAATTTTGGAGAAAAAATTGAAGTTTTTTCAAAAAAGGCGTTGACAAATCCCATCGGGCACGCTATAATATATGAGCGTTGAGGGCAGACGCCCAAGACACAAACCCGATGGGGATTCGCATAATGGTAGTGCAGCGGACTCTGACTCCGCCCGTGGGAGTTCGATCCTCTCATCCCCAACCACACCGCAGCAGCCTGGCTGCTGCGGTTTTTCTTTCCGGGGTGTAGCGCAGTTGGTAGCGCGCTTGGTTCGGGACCAAGAGGCCGTGGGTTCGAATCCCGTCACTCCGACCAAAAGGACCTCCGGTTTAAGCCAGAGGCCCTTTTTGTTTTTTGTATATTTTTATAAAGCAAAGCCCCCATCCGCTGCCGGACGGGGGCTTTGCTGTTGGTGCGGTTATAAAAGATGTTACGCTTCGACGCCCCAGGCCTCGATCTGGGTCAGGGCGGGGAAGGGGGACGGGTCCTCGGCCTTGATGAGCTCAAACAGCTTCAGGCTTTTGACCGTGCGCGGGGCGATGGCAAAGCACTGCGGGGCGGCGGACTTCTTCAGCTCCAGCACCTCGCGGCTGCCGTCGTCAAATTCCACGGTGGCCTGGGTCCACCAGGCGTCATGCGGGAAGTCGGCGCGCAGGGTCAGGCGCAGCTCGTCGATGGTGACCGGGCGGCCAAAGTCCAGCGTGAGTGCGGCGTTGGGGTCGCGGTTGATGCCCCAGCTCTGATAGGGCCAGATGCCGTGGGCGTCGTTCTCGTAAATGCCGTCGATGGCGTTGCGGGCCGCAAAGACAGCCTCGCCGCGGGTCTCAACGTTGGCATGGGCATGGGGGAAGAAGCCAGTGTCGCCGTGCTCGTCATAGGGGTTGTAGGCCAGGTTGCGGCGCGCGGCGATCTCCTCCGGGGTGGCAAAGCGGGCGCGGATGATGTGGCAGGCACCGGCAAAGCTCTTGGGGCTGTAGGTGATGGCCTGCTCACCGAACGGGATGTGGAAGTTGATCTCGCGTTTGACGACGTAGACGAGGGCCGGGGCCATTGTGTCCTCAAACTGGATGACCACATACTGGCCGGGCGTGCCGATCTCCAGCGAGACACGGTCACCGGGCTTGTAGGCGTTCATGTAAACAAGGCTGACCTGCCCGGCGGCCGGGGCCGTCAGCAGCGTCATGCCGTCGGTGTCGAGGAGCTTGAGCTTGATGAGTTCCATTTTATTTTGTCTCCTTTTAGGCAATACCGCATAATTCTAAGTGCCGATACGGCGAGCGAGGTGCGGCAGCTGCTAAGCCAAAAGCGCAGATAATACTGGATGTCTTATCGAGCATTTTGGCAACGCAGATGCCGTGCCGCAGCTGCCGGAGCGGTGCTTAAGCCGTTAGGCGGGAATTGTGCGGTATTGCCTTTATTCTATCACAAGGGAAAGCTGTTGGGTAAAGTAAATGCGTGTGCGGTAGAGCGTGTCGGGCCAGGCCTGGCGCAGGCGGGGGTCGGTGATGGGCACGGCCTCGGTCACGATTTTGTCCGCACCGGTCACGGCGGCTGCGGCCAGCGCACCGAACGCGACGGTATCGCCGTCCACGGCGGGCTTCTCGACGCTCATCAGCGTCAGGGCCACGGTGCCCGGGTAGTCGGTCTCATCGCGCAAGGTCAGGCCGGTATCGGTCAGGTGTACGCTGCGGCGGTAACGGCCCAGCCCCGGCACACTGCCGTAGGCGGGGGCAAGGTCCATCGCAAGGCCGTCCAGCGCGTCGGTCACAGTGACGTCTGCGGCGGCAAACGCGGCGCCGGGCTGCTGGTCGTATTTGGCACCGTCCGGGTCGAACTGGGGCAGGTTGTGCCAGCCGGACTGCATCGTCCAGATCTCATACCGCTGGGGGCTGAACGTCTTTTTGCTGTAGGTCTCCACGCCGACGTCGATCAGCAGCGGTCTGCCGTCCCTGTAGAGCGTCACGCTGCCCACATCGTTGTGGTTGTGGCTGTCGGCGTTGCTGCCGGCCTTGCCGCCCAGTGCATAGGCACCGCGGCGGCTGACGAGAATGCCGACGCTGGGATACCAGACATCGTGCGGAGCGGCGGGGGCGGCGGTTTCGGCAAAGTCGGTGACCTCGCGCTCGGCCATTGCGGCCTGGATGTGGTAGAACAGGTTGATGCCCTCGCTGTCGTCGGGGTGGTGCAGACGGTCCGGGTCGGGGTCCGCGGCCAGTACGGCGGCCCAGTCGCGGGCGGCCAGCGTCATCAGCGGCAGGCTGCCCACCCGTTTGCCGAACAGGTACTCCCGCACGCCGCGGGCCCCGGCCAGCGGACTGCAGTCGGCAAAGTTCAGGTAATACGGCCCGGCAATGTGCATGTTGACGATGTACTCGGCAATGTTCCTGATCTTCGGCTCGGCCCAGACGTCGTCAAAGACGCCGGGGGCCATTTTGCACAGCAGGTCCAGCGCGTTGAACATCGTCAGCGCGGCGTGGCGGTAATACTGCGCGCCCTCGCTGCAGCAGCCGTCGTCACCGTAGTCCTTCAAAAAGCAGTCGATGCTGTAGGCGGCCTGCTGCACATAGGCGGGCAGGTCCTCGGCAGGGGCGCACTGGGCGGCGGCCAGCAGTACGTTCTGGGTACACCAGGGCGTCCAGTTGCACATCGGCTCGTCGCCGTTGCCCATCCACCAGAAGTGCGCGGTGCGGTAGGGCGTCAGCACGCGGCGCTCGACCTCGCCCCTGAGCCGCGCGGCCAGCCCGGGGGCGTAGGCGTCGAGCGCCGCGCCCAGCAGGCCGCAGACTGTGGCGATCAGTGCGCCGGTCTCGGCGGCGAACAGGTCTACAATGGGCCGGGTCACGTCGGGCAGCGGCAGCTGCGGCGTGTCGCGGATATAGCTGTTGTGGGCGGGCAGCTGCCAGGCGCTCTCCTCACAGATGCGCCAGGCCAGGTCAGCCAGCGCGGGCAGATAGGTGCCGCGGTTCGTCACGGCCTCGGCCATGGCCAGCGCGCAGAGCGTGCGGCGGCGGGCAAAGTAGGCGTGCTCCCACTTGGCGCGGTCCCCGCTGCGGGTGAATTGCAGCCACAGCGAGAGCGGCAGCTCCGGCGCGGTCCGGGCGCCCGGACTTTAAAACCTCTCTTACCAAGTTCTTCCTTGAATTTGGT
>OGXE01002847.1_pt1 | contig 12332 bp, 14 predicted proteins | sample 1576181 | NCBI WGS metagenome assembly OGXE01 (sample SAMEA3541478, study PRJEB24748) | human gut metagenome | biome: human gut; feature: human-associated habitat; material: faeces | place: China | collected 2012 | reverse complement strand
AGCTGGATCTCGCCGAGGATGCCGCGGGTCTTGACGCCCGAGAGCACCTGCTTCAGGCCGCCCACGTCGGCAGCGAGGGACTGCATCTCGCCAAGGCCCTTGTACACCTGCTCGAGCTGCTGGTTGACGGCCTTGAAGCTTTCCGTCACCCGCTTCTGCAAAGCGTCCTGAAGCTGCTCGTCCACCGTGTGGCGTATCTCGTCCAGCTTGCGGGTGTTCTCAGCCTGCAATGCCGTCATGCTCTCGACCATGGCGCGGCGCAGCTGCTCCATCTGCTGGTTGTTGGCCTGCTCGAGGCTCTGCAGCCGCCGCTCCAGAATGCGCTGCTGGCTGTCCTGCCCCTGGCCGAGGGTGGTGCTCATGCTCTGCACAGCCGTCTGCAGCGTCTCGCTGACGCTGCGGATGGCGGCGTAGTTCTGCTGGGCGATGGCGTCCTGACGGGCGTTGAACTCTCTGGCCTGAGCGGCCAGCTGCTCTTCGAGCCAGTCTTTCAGCTCTTCGCAGTCGGCTTCGTCCAGCCCGCCGGTGGGGCGTCCGCTGCGGAAGAGCAGCAGCGCCATCATCAGGCAGATGGCCACCAGCAGGACGGTATACAGCATTGCGAGAAATTCCATTTATTCTACTTCCTCAAACTTCAAAACTTCTTTGGTGGTCACGGTATCGTCACCGTACAGGCCCACGCCGTCGGCCTCCATCTCGCCGCTCTGGTTGTCGTAGGGGTCGCTGCGGAAGCCCAGCATCGGCGGGTCGAAGGGCGCTTCAAAGGCGCTGTTTGCCACCATGCGGCCCGTATCCAGACTGCCGAAATAGTGGCGGCGGAGCACTTCATCGCCCCGGCGGGCCATGGAGGCACCGTAGGAGCAGTCGGCATACATCCAGCCCTTGGGGGCGACGTAGAACCGCGCCCAGTCGTGACAGCCCGCGTCCCCCGGGGCCACTGCAAAGCCGCTCTCCCACCGGGCCGGGATGCCCGCGATGCGGCAGAGGGTGATGAAGGTCAGCGCCATGATGCCGCAGTCTCCCCGGCGGCTGCGGGCGCAGTTCTCGGCGATGGACTCGTGGACGAAATAGGAGGGCTGGAAGTGATACCGGACGTTCAGGGTGACATAATCGTAGATGCGCTTCGCCTTCTCCGCCGGGCTGGCGATGCCCTCGGTGAGCTGAGCCGCCAGCGCCCGCAGGTAGGGCGTAAAGACGATGTGGGGCGCTTCCTCGCCGGTGTAGAAGTCCGGCTGCTCCGCGTCGGGCGTGAAGGAAAGCGGGTCGGCATAGACCGCCGTCTCCCGGTAGCTGTACTCGGCTCCGAAGGTGCGGTTCTCGGTCAGGTCGGCCTCCCAGCCGACGGTGCGCTGGGGCGCGTCCTCGGCGGCGATATGGGCGGGCGTCTCGGTGAAGCGGTCCAGCGTGATATGGCTCTGGGACGGGCAGGCGGCAGGCAGAGCCAGCCATGCCCGGACGTGGACGGCATCTCTGCCCTCTGCCCTCGCCTTTTCCAGCGCGGCGGCGAAGGCTTCGTCGGACATCCGGATGCTGGTGCGGAGGGTGATGTCGGCGCTGGCGCTCCCCTCCCGCTCCATCTTCTCGTGGAGGCGGTGACGCTCTTCGTTCTTGTTGTTGGGGGCGTCCGGCGTCAGCTTCCGGGCGGCGAGGTCGGCGTGGGTGGCCAGCAGCGTCTCGGCGAACCGGGCCTGATACCGCTTCTCCCCTTCCACGAACCGCCAGTCCATCCGGCCCTCCCAGTCGAGCTTCTTAAATTCCTCTGCCGTGAAGTCCCTGACCCGCTCCTGCATCCGGGCGATGGCCTCGGCTTCCGTCCAGCAGTATTCCCCGGGCAGCCGGCGCATGATCTCCTTCTGGACGGTCAGGGCCTCCCGCAGGGCGTCCACACCGTGGGGCGTGGGATTCTCGGGCGGGACATACCCCTCCGGCGGGGCGATGCCGTTGGATGCCGGGCCGTTCTGGGTCTTTGTCCAGTCCTCGGCCAGCAGCCGGTCGATGCGGGCGATGGCCTCCTGATAATATCCGGCCGCTTTCAGCCGGGCGATGTCGTCGGGCAGGCCCACATTCAGGCTGCGGACAGCTTCATTCCAGTCGTACATATTCTTTCCCTCCTGTTATTCCGAAACGCTCTGCCAGAACTCGGCAGCACGTTCCACCCAGCCCTCGGCGTCCGTCCCCACGCCGATGCCGATGCCATGTTTGGCGTTGTCGTAAACTTCCACCCGGTTGGGGACGCCGCTGGCTTCCAGTGCCTTTGCAAGGGTCGGCCCCTGCAGGGGGTAGACGAAGGCTTTCAGCATGGTGTCATTCCTGCCGTACCACAGGAAGGTGGGCGGATAGTCCGGCGTCACCAGCTTCGAGACGGTGTAGGAATAGTAGCGTCTTTCCAGCCGGTCGGTATCCATCAGGAGATGGTAGGCAGGCTTTGCCCCAAGGAAGTTGTTGATGGGGTAGACCAGCAGCAATACGCCGGGCTTCGGCACACCGTAGCGGCCCCAGCCCTTTTCCTCATTGCCGAAGACGCCTGCGATCTGTCCGCCGGAGGAGTAGCCCAGCAGGGCGTAGTCTTCCGTGGAGACGCCGAAGGTGTCGGCATCTTCCACCTTCACGGTGCGCTGGCCGAAGGCGATCTCGATCACGTCGCCGACCTTCACGTCATACGACGCCTTGGCCGTCCGGCCGTTGACCGTGATGTGCTGACCGTCACAGGCATCGTTTGCCACGGTGCGGCGCTTGATGAGCCGCGAAACTTTCAGATATTTGTCCAGGCGCATAGGCATCCTCCTGTGAAAAACGCTCCGGGTCAGGCCCGGAGCGTTTGCATCGCTTATTTGGAAACAGCGTCCTTGAGCACTTTGCCGGCCTTGAAGACGGGCACGCGCGTCGCCGGGATCTCGATCTCTTCCTTGGTCTTGGGGTTGCGGCCGATACGGGAGCCGCGCTCCTTGATGTCGAACACGCCGAAGCCGACGAGCTGCACCTTTTCGCCGACCTCGAGGTTGGCGGTGATGGTGTCAAACGTCGCGTTGACGGCCTTCTCGCTGTCCTTCTTGGACAGGCCGGTCTTTTCGGCAACTGTTGCGATCAGTTCTGCCTTATTCATGATGGTAATCCTCCTACTTCATGTTTGTGTTGGCATATGCCATGATATAGAATTCCGCACGGGTCTCTCACTGCCGTGCAGATTTCTTTCCTTCGTTGTCCGCGCTGGCCGTCTGCTTGGCCTGCTGCCAGAGCGGCTGCATCTGCGCGAGCGTGCGCTGCTCGAGCGGCACGCCGCTGTCCGCCGCTGCGGCCTCCATGGCGGCAAAGCGTCGGATGAATTTTTCGCACGCGGCATGGGCCGCCTGCTCGGGGTCGATGCCCGCAAAGCGCGCCACCTTCACGGCGGCAAACAGCAGATCGCCCAGTTCCTCGGTCACGACGTCCGCGTCGCCGGAGGCCACGGCCTCGCGCAGTTCCTGCGTCTCTTCGGCGACCTTGTCGAGCGCCGCATCCGCGTCCGGCCACTCAAAGCCGGTCCTGGCCGCCTTGGCCTGGATCTTTTCACAGCGCCAAAGTGCCGGCAGACTGCGCGCCACACTGTCCATCGCCTCGGCGGTGGTCGTCTGCGCGCGCTCGCGCTGCTTGATCGTGTCCCAGTCCGGCACATCCGGCTCGTCGCGCCGGAACACATGCGGATGCCGGTAGATGAGCTTTTTGCAGGCAGCGTCCGCCACATCGTCAATATCAAAATGCCCGGCCTCGCGCTCAATATCCGTATGGAACAGCACCTGCATGAGCACGTCGCCCAGCTCTTCCTTCAGGTGCGCCGTATCACCGGCGTCGATGGCCTCACAGACCTCATACGTCTCCTCCAGGAAGTTGCGGCGGATGCTCTCGTGCGTCTGCACCTGATCCCACGGGCAGCCATCCGGCGAGCGCAGGAACGTGATGAGCGCCACAAAGTCGCGCAGGTCATAGCTTTCTTTGCAGAGAAAATCTAACACAATTTTGCTCCTTCTGCAACCCTTTTTTCAAAAAACCATTGAAAATTCAGGATTTTTCGGTGTTATGTCATCTGATGTGCAAAACTTTTGCGAGCTTTTCGCCCTTCGGGATCAGCTGCAGGTCAGCAAGCGTGATGGCGCGCGTTTTTACGACCGCAATCAGATACGTCACGACCGCGCAGACCATCGACACGAGCATGGCCAGCGCCATGCGCTTCCAGCTCAGGTCACCGCCCATGGCGGCGGACAGGCCCGCATACACGCCCCAGGCCACGACAGCCATGATGAGTGTGCTCAGCAGCGGACGCACGAGCGCCCGGCCGACATTCGGCCGCTCACGGAGCGTTTTGCACAGGAAAATGTGGTTCATGGTGCAGATGACAAGATAGCACGCGAGCGTACCGACCGGCGCGCCGGTGATATTCAGCTCCGGTACCGCGATCAGGAACCAGTTGACCGCGATCTTCGCCAGACGCCGCGCTCCGTGGGGGTGGGGGCGGGGAACCGTCCGTCATGGCTGACGATGTTGAAGGCTGTCGAATAAATCCCGCAGCCCGGGAATTCGGCCGCCATCGAAGCGATCTCCTCCAGGAATCCCGGTTCCCACGTGTCGTCGGCGTCGAGCAGGGCGATCAGGTCGCCTGCCGACTCGGCGATGGCGCGGTTGCGTGCCGCGCAGACCCCGGCGTTCGCTTGCGTGACGAGCTTCACGAGCGGCGATGCGATGGCACGCACGGCGTCTGCACTCCCGTCCGTCGATCCGTCGTCCACGACGACGATCTCCGTGGGCTGCAAAGTCTGTGCGAGTACCGAGCGTAGGGTGTCGCCGATTTCGCGCTCCTTGTTGTAGAGGGGTATGATGACCGAGATGGTTGCCGATGCCATTTGTTGCGGTTTGGTTTCTTGCGAAGATACCGATCTTTTGCTACATTTGCAAATAAAACCCTGTTCATGACCGCATCCGAGAAGCTCATCGCATTTATCCGCAATACGTTCGACACGGCGCTTTACTTCGCCGTGATGGCCGTCAAGGAGAATTTCCGCAACTATATCCGCCGTGCGGGCCCGACGGGCGACCCGTCGCGCGGGATGGTCATTCTCGGCAACGGTCCTTCGCTGGCCGAAGACCTGCCGCGATTGATCGCGCGCCGCGAATACGAGGCCAGGGATTTCATGGCGGTCAACTTTTTTGCCGAGGACGACCGCTTCGAGGTGGTCAGGCCGGGTTATTACGTCCTTTCCGACCCGATGTTCTTCCGCGACAGCGAGTGCCGCGACCGCGTGGCCGCGCTCTACCGCACGCTCGATAGCAAGGTCACGTGGCCGATGACGCTCTACGTACAGTTCTATAATCCCGAAAAGTTCGACTACCGCGCCGCACTTCCCAACCCCCGTATCCGCATCGTTCGCTTCCATACGCAGGTCTACCGCGGTTTTGGCAGCGTCGGCTTCTGGCTTTTCCGTCACGGCCTCGGCAGCGCCAATTTCGGCACGGTCGTGCAGGTGGGCGAATACGTCGCCCTGTTACTGGGTTACCGGCAGATCGAGCTCTACGGGGTGGATCATACGTTGCTCGACGGGCTATGCGTCGACGACGCGAACCGCCTGTGCCGTGCCGACCGCCACTATTACGATGCCGGGCCCCGGGCGCCGCAGCCTATCTACATGAAGGTGCCGCATGTGCCCTATACGATGTCTGTATACCTGGCCGAGGTGGCCGAACTCTTCCGCGGGCACGAGGTGCTGCGCGACTATGCCGCGTCGCTTGGTGCGCGGATCGTCAACCGCACCCGCGGCTCGATGATCGACGCCTACGAACGCGGGGCGGAGTAACGCCGCCTTTTTGAAATAAAGGAAGCGACCTGGAAAAGGTCGCTTTTTTATGCTCATCTCGGATTCCCGTTCCCTACCCCAGCCGCCGGCTTGCCGCGATGATCTCGGCCATCGTGAAATCCTCGGGGTTGTCGATGTCCAGCCCTTCGATGCGGTCTACGACAGCCATGTAGGGTTTTTCCCCGATGCGGCGTCCGCGGCCGCACCAGAGCGTGCGCGGGAAAATGAAAAATGCGCTGGTTTCGATATAGACCGGCTCTATGGTCTGCGTGCGGGGGATGTCGTCCAGCGCATAGTTGAGCGGCCGGCCTTCGAACCAGGCGAAGGTCTGGATCTTCTCGGCGCTGAACGCCGAATCGTACTCCCCCGACCGCACGTGCCGCAGGGCGTCCGCCACGGTCTCCGCGCGGATGAACGGCGAGGTGGCGTGCGCCAGCACGTAGAGGTCGGCCTCGACGTCGGCCGTGAAACTGTCGTAGATCTCCCGCCCGAGCGTCGTGTCGCGGTCGAGGCCGGGGCTGCGGCGCAGGAAACGCACGCTTCGGGGCAGGTATTCGCAGATGCGTTCGTCGCTGCAATAGGCGTACACCTCGTCGATCTCCCCGATGCCGGCGAGCGTCCGCAGGATATGGCACATCAGCGGTTCGCCGCCCAGCAGGCGGAGGTTTTTGCCCGCTACCCGCTGGCTGTTGAGGCGTAAGGGGACGAATGCTACTGTTTTCATCGCTATCTCTCTTTTTTGTCGGTCTGTGTCAATGCCCCCCCCCTCTTGTCGGTCGCTGCTGCCGGAGTCCCGCGAAGGACACCGGCCCGCGGACTGTGGCCGGGAGCTTTGCAGGTAAATTATTGCACCAGCAGGTTGCAACCCCTGATGTCGCTGTGGTCGATGCGCCCTTCTACCTCGAACGCCCCGTCGGCAGCCACGCGCCCCACGTCCTGGGTCTGGATGAAGGCGCACGACCACCATGAAGCCAGGTCGGCGATGTCCAGCCCGCCGCGGGAGCCTGCCGGCAGGCGGTCGAACGGATCGTTCACGTCGCGTGCCGCGACCCGCATCCAGGCCGGGCAGCGGAAGATGTTCCCGCCCTGCGAGTAGGCCTGCGACGTGAGTTCCGCCATGCCGTATTCGGAGTGTATCCTGTCTACTCCGAATGCGTCGCACAGGATTTTGTGGAATTCCGCTTTGGGGATCTCCTCGCGGTATCCCTTCATGCCGCCCGTCTCCATGACGATTGTGTCGTCCAGCTTCGGGGCGTAACGCTCCGCCAAATCCCAGAGCGCATAGCTCACGCCCAGCAGGATCTTGGGCTTGGGGTCGCGGCGCATCGCCTCCAGCAGGGCTTCGTGGTCGTCGAGGTAAAAGCCGCCCGAGCCGCAGTCGGACAAAAGCCGGTCGGCCATGTAGACCAGCGACGAGCCTTTGCGCCGCAGGTAGTTGGGCAGCAGTGCGTAGAGGCTCCACCGTGCCGGTTCGCCGTAGAACGTCCGGAACGAAGCGCGGAACGCTTGTTCGTAGAGCGACAGCGAGCGCATCGGGTGGCGCGACGGGGTCATGCCGGTGGTGGACGACGAAGTGAAGACCGCTTCGGGCTCCGGGCCGCCGCAATACACTTCGTGGGTCTTGAAAAGCCCGATCGGCAAGTAGGGGATCGCATCCGCCGTCCGCACCTCCCCGGGCTGTACGCCGATCAGGGACAGATACTCGCGGTAGGGCGCGCATTCCGCAGCCTGGCGCCGGAATACCTCCAGCGCCGCCGCTTCGAATGCCGCCTCGTCCGCGATGCGGAATATGTCGTCGGGTGTGCTCATCGAGTGTAAAGATAGGAAATAAAAATGAAAGTGAGAGCAAACCGGTGTGATAAGACTGTCGAATAGCGATTTAGACGAAGATTGGACAAACGGGCGCAGCCAAGTAAAACCATCAAAAAGCCAACTCAAACCGGAATTACGTTACTATCCTGTTACTTTTTTGAGCTGGCGGAAAAGTTTCAGATGGTTTTCAAAGAGCTGATTTACACGCTTTCAAAGGCTGTTTCATCTATAAATGTAACCGAATTTTCGGAAGGCGGAAGAGACAGCACGAAAAAAGACGATCTCAAAGGCTTTAAGGAATCCGCTGAAGTCTATGGCAAGGGCATCGTGCATTTCCCTAAGGACTGTAAGTTGTATTGTGGTCGTGGTCTGGCCCGTAACCAGAGCGGAGACAAAAAAGGTGCATGTGAAAATTGGAGGGAAAGCAAAGAAATAATACGGATATGTATTATGATTCTAATGACTCTTGTCCGCTGTTCTTTGTTTCGTTAAAAGTAGACAATATTTTGTATATCATTCTACGATTAAAAAGGACAAATATTCCGTAAACAATTATCATGGCAAGCCAAATGAGTGCCATTTTAAGAGCAGGCACACCGCTGAAAAGGAGAATTATTTGCGTAATAAACCCGAAAAACGTATACCCCGTGACTAATGCCGCCAAAGCTCTGCTTGCCATCGCCCCCACCTTGATCCGCAGTATTCGAAACAAGAGATACAAGAGGAACGAGAATAAAGGTACGCCAAACGCAGCCAATGCAACTACAACTCCCTGGGCATTCTCGTTATTTTGCAGATAATTTAGAATATCAGAAACGAATTCCGTCATATTTTTTCTCCTCTTCAGATATGTGCAACAACGGTTTGTCAGTATAACCCATTGGACGGGCAAACAACAAGGCGGGCATTTCGTGAATACCGATATTATACATATTCACGCTTTCATTGTAGAGTTCGCGGCGGTCGGAAAGCATATCTTCCAAATCCGACACCCGAAGTTGGAGGGTGCGGAAACTCTCCACAGCTTTCAGCTCGGGATAGTTTTCCGAAACGGCGAAAAAGGAATTTAGCAGTTTGCCGACTTCATTAGCCAGTTGTACTTTTTCATCGGTAGAGCGAGAGGAAAGAAAAGCGGTTCGTAGCTCTGTAAGCTGATTTAACAGCGATTCTTCGTATCCCTGTGTCTTTTTTACCACAGCAATAAGGTTGGGTATTTCATCTACACGCTGCTTTAATATTACATCGATATTGGCAAAATTTTTATCTACATTGTACTTCAGCATAACCAACCGGTTGTAAATGGCAACGCCTCCGGAGACAATGCCGACAATGATAACTCCCAAAATAACGAAAGCAATAATAATTCCCATATTCACTGATGCTTAAAGATGATTGTTTTTTCTTGATTGGAAGGGAGTATATATCCATACTGACCGGATGAAATACCCTTGTTGCCGAAAGGCAGGTTTATTTGCAACTCTCCGTCACGGTATTCGATGTGACAAAGCAGTATCAGTGAAGCGATAATACCCAAAACGGAGGTATAACAGATCAGACTATTGATAAGCGGCTTTGCCCTGTTGTATTTGTTGAGTGTTTGTGAAGGCATGAGCGTATATACCTTCTTCGTTTCTTCGTACCGGAAAACCGTTTTGCCTCCTCGTGTATCTGCCATTCCTATAAGCAGTACTTTATCGCCGGGCAACAACAACCGCTGCGTGTATCGCTTTCCTTCTTTTTGATACCGCTTGTTTATGGGCAGACACAAAAGATTCAGCTTTTCGGGTGTAACGTCCAATATGCCCGTTTCGTCCTGTATGGAGAATGCGTTGCATTTATTCTCGCTGTGAACGGTGGTATACGAAGTTCGTCCTTCGCTGTCGTGGTCTATATCTTCTATTTCGTATTCGTATGCAATACACTCCGTGTCACCGATAGGAGCAATGAGTTTTCCTCCGGGAACAACTATTCCTTCCACTTCGGCAAGCCCCATAGCCACAGAACGTATAGGAGAGGTAGGCAATATTGCCTGTAAACGCATAAAATGACGGTCACCCCCGGGATTTTTCAGCGCGAAAAGAGGAAGGATAATAAATACCACCAAAAATATTAGCGGCAACGAGACTTCCATAATAAACATAATAACGAGCATTCCAATAATCCCCGATATATAAGTTCCCGTTACTTTGCCCGCAGTGAAGACGGAAACTTTTTTTCCGGTTTTCCGGTATTCAGCTTTGACTTTTCTTAATCTCCTCACCAAAGGCATTATGATAAGGCCGACAATAGCCAACACAAAAGTAAGTACAAAAAGAAGCACCAACGCACACAAGCCAAAGCCCGGTTTAATAACCCCTAAGAAGCATACAAGAGTTGGTTCCAGAACAAAGAGAAGCCATTTAGGTTTATAGTCCCAACCGTATATTCCGCCTAAAATAACATGATGAAAAAGTGCCACAAAAGCCGAAAATGGTATCAGAACAAAAACCACTCCAACACTTATATCGCCCCAATCTGTCAAAAAGTTGATAAGTTCCTTCATTTACGAAACATTTCTTGTATTCAGTTTTTCACGCTTTTGTGGATGCAAAAGACACGCAAAAGTCGGACGGGTTCAAGACCGGATTGCGTCCGATTCCGTGCGGGATAAAGGCCGGGATGTTTAAAACGCCCCGAACCCGATCTGGCTGTCGTCGCTGAGATTTGTCTTTTTCAGCTGGGCTTCGACTTTTTTCAGGATCTCGTCGTATTTCTGCTCCGAAAGCCAGGGCTTCATCGTTTGGTTCAATTTCTCCATTTTTTCGACGTGCGGATCCAGTATCTCATGTTTTTGCGCATAGGTTTCGGCTTTCATGAGTTCTCTCAGCAGGAGTGCAGGCTGCAGGGCGCGCTGCAAATCGTCCTTCATCTCTTTGGGCAGGCTCCGGGCTTTGTCTTTGGGCAGGCTTGCGTACATGAGGAGCCCCAGGCTGACCTCCCTCGCAAATTTTTTATACACCTTCTGAAATCGGTCACTCCGCGCGTTGATGGTAAACGCCATGTCGTCCAACTGTTTTTCGATCTGTGCCATCTTCTGTTCGACTGCGGAGTAGCTGCTGAACATTTTTTCTTTTTCGGCTTCCACCGATCTCTCCACCTCGGCAAACGATTCCTGCAATGCACGGAATTCTTCCGGCATTTCGGCTCCTGCGCCGTTCTCTTCATAATCGGCGATGGTCTCCTTCAGTGAATCGATCCGCTCCTGCGGCACTTGTCCGCAGGCCATCAAAGTCAGCAGACATCCGGATAATAACCATTTCTTCATCATTTTTTTCAGTTTAATCATTTATCGGATAAAGATCGGGAATAGTTTTCGATATTCGGTTATCCAAAACGCTCATAAAGTTATCTTGCGGGATATGTTCCAGGAGATAGAGGAGCTGGGCGCCGGAGCAGAACGACATGATCCGGGCGGCCCATTCCTGTAAATGCGAAAACAACAACCTGCGGCCCGGATATCTCCGTTCCGCCGTCGTTGTTTTCACGGGTATTACGTGGCCTGCGGCCGCTTGTCATTTGTTACTTTTTCACTTTCGGCGCAAGCATCATGTTCATCTTCTTGCCGTCGAGCCGGGGCATCGCCTCCACTTTGGCGAACTCTTCGAGATCGGTGGCAAAGCGCAGCAGCAGGATTTCGCCCTGCTCCTTGAAGACGATCGAACGGCCGCGGAAGAAGACGTAAGCCTTGACTTTGGCCCCCTCCTTGAGGAAGTTCTGCGCGTGCTTGAGTTTGAAATTGTAGTCGTGGTCGTCGGTCTGGGGCCCGAAGCGGATCTCCTTCACGACCACTTTCGTCTGATTGGCCTTCAGTTCCTTGGCTTTCTTCTTTTGCTGGTAAAGGAATTTCTGGTAATCGTCGATGCGGCATACGGGGGGCTCGGCCTTCGGAGAGATCTCGATCAGGTCGAGTTCCAGTTCGTCGGCGAGTTTGAGCGCATCGCGGATCGGCAGAACCTGCGGCTGGCCGACGTTGTCGCCGACCACACGCACTTCCGGAGCCGTGATCTCGTTGTTGATCCGGTGGGGGTTCTCCTTGACGGGCGGACGGCGCCCGAAGCGGTTGTTGGCATTGGCTGCCGGTTTCGGTCTGTTATTCCCGGGGGTAAACGGCCTCGGCGGGAATGGTTTCGGTGCTGCGATAATCGTTAAGTATTAAAATGGTTAATTAAATTTTGTTCCTTGCTTTCGGGCTTCCGAGAGTGGTAATCCTCGCGGCTGCGCCGCGTTTGTAAATTTTACCCTCTCCTGAATCCCCTCCTCGGAGGGGACTTTGTCGGAAAGCCCCGGTTATTCCATGCTTATTTCTTTTCGAGCTTGTTGGCCTCGATCTCCTCTTTGACCAGTCCGGCGATGAAGTCGCGGAACGCCTCCAGGGACATCTGGCCCTTGTCGCCTTCGCCCTGCGCACGGACGGAAACCAGCCCTTCGGCCTCTTCCTTCTCGCCGACGATCAGCAGATAAGGGATGCGTTTAAGTTCGTTGTCGCGGATCTTGCGGCCGATTTTCTCGTTGCGGTCGTCGACCTCGGTGCGCACGTCGCTGCGGTTGAGGAACTCCGACACTTTCTGGGCATAGTCGTTGAACTTCTCCGAAATGGGGAGCACCACGACCTGCTGGGGCGAGAGCCACAGCGGGAACTTGCCCCCCGTATGCTCCAAC
>OGXE01002846.1_pt1 | contig 12333 bp, 10 predicted proteins | sample 1576181 | NCBI WGS metagenome assembly OGXE01 (sample SAMEA3541478, study PRJEB24748) | human gut metagenome | biome: human gut; feature: human-associated habitat; material: faeces | place: China | collected 2012 | reverse complement strand
GTCCGTGCAGTAACAGTAAGACAACTGCATATACGATAACCGCTGCAAGAATTGCAAGCATGGCAGATACCGCATTGATTTTTAAGACCGCATAGCTGCCATGATAGACGATATAGGTAATAATTCCCATAATAACCGAGGAAATTCCCGGCACAATAAATGTTTTGTGAATTTCCTGATGATAGCCGCTGTATTTTCGTATTGCCAGCGCATTCATAATACACATTAAAAACGCAAAGAACATATTCGCGATAATGACCGCATAGATATTCATGCGGAAAAACAGCATCAGTATAATCAGTACGATCACATGAGCGACAAGCGAAACCGCTGCATTGATAACCGGAATCTTTAACCGGTCAATGCCCTGCAGCAGTCCGTTTGAAAGCGTAGACATTGCATAAAACACAACCGCCATTGCCCCAACCCACATCATGGTACCTGCCATAGGTGCCGTCTGTGCCGTTCCCGGGAAAAGCAGACGACAGATCGGCTCTCCCAATACAGCAAGTCCTATGGCACAAGGGAAAGAAATCACCATGATAAAACGCATGGCAGAATTGATCTGTTCCCTGACTTTTTTCATATCTTTCTGTGCAAAGGACATCGTAAGTGTCGGTACGGAGGAGGCAGCCATCGCGGAGGCAATGGAAATCGGAACATTGATCAGCAGTTTATATTTTCCAGAAAAAACGCCCCACCATACATCGATCTTGTTTTCAGAGTATCCCTGCAATAACGCAACATTTTTGAAAATACTCTGGTCAATGATACTGCTGATATTGTAAACAGTTGTACTTAAAAGAACCGGAACAATTGTGATAATGAGGATCTTCATGGTATAGGCAAATGGCTCTACCTTAACGCCTTTTTCCCGTTTCATTCTTCGCTTAAAGACATGCATATAAGCAAAAAATACGAAAAGTACAAAAATCAGCGCAGCGACAGATCCAAGGTTCGTTCCCAATGTGCCTCCGGCTGCACCGTATGCAGGCCCGTAATGATCGGCATCCCCGAGAACCGCTCCGATCTTTGTTCCGTAGCGATACAGAACATAAGCTGCCCATACACTGATGATGGCATTAACAATCTGTTCAATGATCTGTGAAATGGCACTTGGCATCATCGTGCCAAGTCCCTGGAAAAATCCACGCAAAACGCCAAGAACCGCAACAACAACCAGTGCCGGTCCTAAGATTTTAAGTGCAAACACACTGTATGGTGTTTTTAAGAGTGTTCCGGTAAAAAATTCTGCTCCGAAAAATACAACAAGCGATGCCACAATTCCCGATACCAGGGCAAAAAGAAGTGCACCTTTTAATACCTGATATACCGACCGGTACTGTCCTTTGGCCGCTTTCGCGGAAACCGTCTTTGACACTGCCTGTGGCAGACTGTAGGATGAAATAATCAAAATCACGTTGTACACGTCAAATGCACAGGCATAATAACTGATTCCTACATCGCCCAGAATATTGTTCAATGGAATACGATACACCAGTCCGATGATTCTGCTTATAATTGACGCGACCGCAAGAATTGATCCCTGAACCAGAAAATTTGTTCCGTTATTCTTTGATTTACCCATCTTCTAACCTCAATGCTTTTGTTTCTTTTATTCCGCGCTGATTTTATTTTGGGATGCACGGCTGTTTTCGACGATCTCTACCCATGTCTTTCCGGGATTTAAAATAATTTCCTGACCATCCTGTGTATAATAATGTGTAATATCATTTGCGGATGCTCTTTTCCATGTAATCGGGACAGCTTTTCCGTTTGTGATGTACATTCCTGATCCACCGGAAAGATAATCGATATCTAACGTTCCGTTTTTGGAATCTTTCAGGCTGCTGTAACAATTCTGTAAAATGATATTTTTCACAGCAAGCTGTTCTCCGGTAGAACCGTCAATCTGTTTATCACCAAATTCATAGCGGTAATACAGACCATCCGTTTCATTGTATACAAACCAGGGCTTTGCGTCAACATAGTATAAGGATACTTTTTTTGCAGTCTCTCCCTGCTCCAGCAGATTCGGGGAATCTTCCGCTGCAAAACGGTAATGCGATGTATAATTCTCCGGAAGAAATCTCCTCAAGACCTGCAATCATACGAAGTGTAGTAGATTTACCACATCCAGATGGTCCTACGAAGATGATGAATTCCTTATCTGCTACTTCAAGGTTGAAATCCTTAACAGCTTCAAAGCCGTTTGGATATACTTTACAAATGTTTTTTAATGATAAACTTGCCATTGGTTTAACCTCCTAATGTTTTGTTCGTTTTTAACTGTCCTTATCATACATGATATTGCGCACTTTGGCTATGCGAGGATTCCACAAAGATTTTTCTTTTTTTTGTATGTTCTGACTGATATTCTGTGCATTTTTTTATCTCTTCGTCAGAGTGACGAAAACCCATCTCTTTCTTGTACAATCCGACGAAAGAAATGGGTTTTCACTTTAGAAAATGTTTATCTTTTCTTTATAATTTAGAGTATCCGTAACCATTTACCATGGCCTCTAACTTCATGCCTTTTGCACAATACGGACAGTCATGCTGCTCATATGCCTGATAGCCCGGTACATCTTTCTCGGTAAAGAGACTTTCTACTCTGTGACCGTCTACTTCCTTAACAGTGGAGAAAATTGCTACTACATCTTCAATAATTCCACCGTAATACCGGATGCACTCTAAGCATCTTCTGATTGTCTCACCGGTTGTTGTTGTATCCAGCAAAAGCACGATATGTTTTCCGGTAATCATATTTTTGGTATTATCACGGAAAATCATCTGACCGCTGCTGTTCATCTCCGGAGAAATAACATAAATAGTCTCATGCAGATTGGTTGACATAAAATCTCCCTGTTCAAAACGCTCTGCTAAAAATCCGCCAATCATTTCTGTTCTGTCCATACATACAACGGTATCTACATAGGATGGATTACCGGTCTTCTGGTAAAGCACTTTTGCAGCTTCTTTTGCCTCTTTCACGCGGGCTTTCATACTGGTTACATCAATATAGTAATTGATGTGCGAATGACTGGTGGCAAAATGCCCCGGTATTGCATGTAATGCAAGATTGTTGTTTTCCTTTGAATAAAATTTGACCATACGTTCTTCCATTTGATTTACCCCCTGTTTGATAATTTACTGGATTCCGGTACTTCCGAAACCACCTCTGTCCTGGTTGCCCAGGCTTTCTACTTCTTCAAAATGAATCTGCGGCTGATTCTCTACAATACGGAACTGTGCGATACGGTCATTAACATGAATCACGGTATCACGCATTGCAATTGCAGGCAGTCTCCACATATCATTGTCTCCACAGTAGGAACCGTCTACGATTCCACAGCTGTTTGCCTGAATAATTCCGAAATTCTTATAAGAAGAACTTCTTGGCATAATGTGTGCTTCATATCCCTTTGGCAGTTCCATTGCCACACCAAGAGGAATCAGTTTAAATTCTCCTGCTTTCATTTCGACTTCTTCGGATGCACGAAGATCAATCCAGTCAGATTTGCCATCGATATATGTAAGCTTTTCGATTTTATCTGTAAAATATTTGATACGAATCTTTTCCATTCTGCTAAAAACTCCTTTTCTCCTACTGCCATTCCAGGTCGTCATGCTCTACCTTTTTATCTCTGAGCATCAGTTCTTTTACTGCATCTTTCGCAGGTTTATCTTCAAATAATACTTCATTGACCTGTTCAATAATCGGCATATCTACATGATATTTCTTCGCTAAAGCAATTGCTGCTTTGGCAGAATAGACACCCTCAACTACCATCTTTACTTCATCCATTGCCTGCTGCATGGTATATCCCTGTCCCATCAAATATCCGGCACGACGGTTTCTGCTGTGCTTGCTGGCACAGGTTACGATTAAATCACCCATTCCGGTCAGTCCGCTTAAGGTCTCATATTTCGCTCCCATGGCAAGGGCAAGTCTTCCCATCTCGGATATTCCACGGGTTATGAGTGCTGCCTTGGTATTATCTCCATAACCAAGTCCGTCTGCCATACCTGCTGCCAGTGCAATGACATTCTTTAAGGATGCTCCGATTTCCATCCCCAGTACATCCGGGCTGGTATAGACGCGTAATACTTCACTCATAAAGGTGTTCTGGACCAGTTCTGCTGTGGCACGCTTCTTTGCTCCTGCTACCAGACTGGTCGGAATTTCTTTTCCTACTTCTTCCGCATGGCTTGGTCCACACAAAACCGCCACCTCACATTGTGGAATCTCTTCCATAATGATTTCAGATAAAGTCATTAACGTATTCTCTTCAATTCCCTTTGCCACGCTGACAATAAGCTGTCCCTCTGCTACGAACGGGCTCATTGCTTTTGCTGTGCTTCTGGTAAATGGAGAAGGCACTGCTAAGACGAGCATGTCTTTTCCCTCGATTGCTTCTTTTAAATCTGTTGTGAACATAATATCATCCGGTAAAATAACGCCCGGAAGTTTTTCTGCCTGCTCATGCTTTTGCTTTAACATTTCAATTTCCGGTGCAAGTGCAGACCAGATTGTAATCTTATGACCGTTTTTATGTAATACCACCGATAAAGCAGTTCCCCAGCTTCCGGCTCCAATGATACTGATATCAGACATTTGTTTTTTCCTTTCCTATGCTTCCTGTTTCTTTGAATGGAAACTGAATTTGTTCTCGGTTCCCTTAAGAAGTCTTCCGATGTTGGCATGATGTAAAATGATTGCCAGTCCCGCCACAAAACCGAATACAATATACACCTCCGTCAGATACTGCTCCGGTACGGAAAGCAGTCCCATCTGTCCGAATACGATAATCTGTATTTCAAGACTGATTACACCAAGTATGGAACCCAAGGAAACATACCGTGTGATTGCTACCACAAGAATAAAAATTCCAAGGCTTATTGGCACTGCCAGCGGACAGAAGCCAATCAGAAGACCACCGGTACAGGCAATTCCCTTTCCGCCTTTAAATTTCATATAAGCCGGAAAATCATGACCTAAGATGCAGCCCACACCAGCATAAAGCTCTAAGACCTTCACACTGTCCGGATAACGGTTCCGGAAAATGAGCCATACAATGACCATTGCCATAAATACCTTGCACACATCACCAATCAAGGTAAGAATGCCTGCCTTCACGCCGAGGTTACGCATGGTGTTGGTAGTTCCTACATTTCCACTGCCCACCTTACGTAAATCCACATTTTCTTTCTTTCCATATAAGAAGCCGGATAAGAACATACCGCATAAATATCCGATTCCTACTGATATTACACGTCCGAATAACATTTTATTAATCTTCCTTTCTTTCCCTTATAATGAATTTCAGGGAAGTACCCTTAAAGCCAAATGCTTCCCGAATCTTATTTTCCAGATATCTTGTATAGGAAAAATGCATCAGGTTCTTGTCATTTACAAAGATAACAAAAGTTGGCGGTTTTACCGCTGCCTGTGTAATATAATATAATTTTAAGCGTTTTCCCTTATCCGTTGGTGGCTGCTGCATGGCAACTGCCTCTGCCATAATCTCATTTAATACACCGGTTGCCACACGCATGCTGTTATTTTCAAGCACTACATCAATGGTCTCAAAAATCCTGCCGGTACGCTGTCCGGTCTTGGCTGAAATAAATAAAATCTCTGCATATGGCATGAAGCTTAAAATCTGACGGATTTTCTCTGTATGCTTGTAAATGGTCTTATCATCCTTTTCAATGGCATCCCATTTATTCACTGCAATGATAATTCCTTTGCCTCTTTCATGGGCAATTCCAGCAATCTTGGCATCCTGCTCCGTTACGCCTTCTGTAGCATCAATTACAATAATGACCACATCTGCACGTTCCACTGCTGTTACTGCCCGGATGATACTGTAACGCTCTAATTCTTCTTTAATCTTATTCTTTCTCCGGAGTCCTGCCGTATCAATAAATACATATTCTCTGCCATTATATTTTATATCGGTATCAATGGCATCTCTTGTAGTTCCGGCAATATCAGAAACAATCACACGGTTTTCACCCGTCAGCTTGTTAATCAGTGATGACTTACCTACGTTCGGCTTACCTACAATGGCAATGCGCGGTCTGTCATCTTCTGCTTCTTCTAACATTTCCTGGGTAAAATGCTTTGCCACTTCATCTAACAAATCACCGATTCCAAGTCTGGATGCTGCAGATACCGGAACCGGGTCACCAATTCCAAGATTATAAAATTCATAAACATCCGGCATATATTTCTTAAAATCATCTACTTTATTTACTGCAAGAATAACCGGTTTCCTGGAACGGCGCAGCATATCCGCTACTTTCTGGTCTGCATCTACAAGCCCCTGTCTTACATCCGTAATAAAAATAATGACATCTGCGGTATCAATGGCTATCTGTGCCTGCTCCCGCATCTGGGATAAAATAATATCTCCGCTGTCCGGCTCAATACCGCCGGTATCAATTAAGGTAAAGTTATAGTCAAGCCAGGATACTTCGGCATATATACGGTCACGGGTTACCCCCGGTGTATCCTGTACGATAGAAATTCTTTCACCTGCCAACACGTTAAAAAGTGTTGATTTTCCTACGTTTGGTCTGCCTACAATAGCTACTACTGGTTTACTCATTCTGTCTCCTTCCAAGGACTGCATTCAGCAAATCCTGCCCGCTTGATTTTACAATATCTGCCTGTACTTGTAAAGTTCTTTTCAGCTCCGTCAATGTGATGTCATCTAAGAAAACATCCTCTCCCATACGCAATACATTGCATGGCAGCAGTATCTCATCTCCCAAATCTTCGTCCTTAAGCTGTGCGATAATATCCTGTCCGGTCAGAAGTCCTGCAACGGTAATCCGTTCTCCGAAGAAATCGTTTCGGATCACGCGGACCCGTATCTTTACATTTGGAAACTTCTCCTTCATTTCTCCTGTCAGTTCCTCCAAAATCGGTCCTGCCAGCTTTCCGGTTACCAGCGTAACTGTCCTTTTCAGATTGGCATCACCTTTTTCTGCTGCAAGTGCCTCCCGGAATTCATCCCGCAGCAGTGTAATCATTCCCACACCATTTTCCAGCTGGATATACCCATCATAGTTTTCTGCAGACGGAAGAGGCTGCTCTGCCAGAAGATACCACTCGTCTCCTCCATGCACAAAGTGTGTACCGAAATGCTCCATGCAATAATCCTGCCAGCGGTGAATCTGCTCTAAGACTTTTCCTGCATCCTCTTTTTCAAAAGCTTCCAAAGGATATAAGCCCTCCCGGTATTTTGTCAGGCCGACCGGTACAATAGAAAGGCTCTGCATATTTGGAATGTATTCTGTCAGATCACGGATGGTCCGCTCTAACTCTTCGCCATCATTGACGCCCTTGCAGAGTACAACCTGTCCATTCATTTCAATTCCGGCATCTGATAAGCGTTTGATTTTCTTTAAGGCTTCTCCAGCGAAACGGTTGTGCAACATGGTACAGCGAAGCTTCGGATTCGTGGTATGCACCGACACATTAATCGGTCCAAGATTGTAGTATATGATACGTTCAATATCCTTATCCTTCATATTGGTCAGCGTTACATAATTCCCCTGTAAGAAGGAAAGTCTGGAGTCATCGTCTTTAAAATAAAGTGTCTCACGCATGCCCGGCGGCATCTGGTCAATAAAACAGAACATACACTTATTGGAACAGGATTTGTAATCGTCCATCAGCCCATTTTCAAATTCGATTCCAAGGTCTTCATCATAATCTTTTTCAATTTCCAGTTCCCACTCTTCGCCATTATTCTTTCTTACTACCACCAGAAGATACTCGTCCTCTGTCAGGAACTGGTAGTCAAATACATCTTCTATTTCTTTGCCATTAATGGAAATCAGTTCGTCTCCCGGCTCAAGCTCAAGCTCCATGGCAATACTGTCCGGTTTTACTCCACTGATGACATGTTTCTTTGTATGCATAAATTATTTTCTCAATCTTTCTATATTATAATACCTCTCTAGTTTACAATAAAAAGGGCAGAATAACAACAGTTATTCCACCCTTCCACTTATTCCTGCTCCATGCTCATGCTTCTGTCTTCCATTTCCTGTAATGTCATCAGTTCATCCTCTGACTCAATGATATGTAACTCCAGCAGTTTGTTAATCGTGTATACACAACGATCATTCAAATTCAAATTGAAATAATAATCTTTACTGTTTTCCATTCCCCACATCCGTTGTTCTCTCCTGGTAAGCCGGATTCCCTGACTGTTATAGACATGCAGATACAGTCCATTGATATACGTATGTTTATAGTAGTTATCATTTACTGTATTCAGATAAATATGTCCTGCCCGGATGTCCTTAAGATAAGCATCATATATTTCCTGTGCCCGCTCATCATTTATATTAATGCTGTCATATTCCAAATTCTGGTCATAGGTATCAAACTCCATTGAAATAATATGATTATTCGGATCATCATAATTCACCATCAGATTCCCCTTGAGATAATTCTCTGGATCCATAGACATAGCATAAATTCTTGAAACAACCGAATCTGCATTTTCATAATAATTTTTAGCAGCCGGTACATCATAGCTTCTTACCATAACGCTTCCGTCCGCAAGCTGATAATCAATCTCCACCCACTGCAATGCCTTATCTAAATCAGACGAGCCCTGATATGCCTGAAATTCCTTCTTTGAATCAATAATCTGCTGATGAATACTCATAATTTCATCAATTCCGCTTTCTGAATTTTCTTCTATATCAAAATAGCAGTTAATATTTGCTGCGACAATTTCCTTCTTATCCGGGATTTTATTTTCCAGTCCGAAAGCATTCCATTTGATGCAAAAAAGAAATACGACTGAAATTCCTAACATGACGCCGCATTCTAATAATCTCTTTTTGGTCACTACACGCAGCTTCTTCGTCAAAATCATTTCCGCAATGAAAAATGCCAGAAAACCTGCAATCAATGTTGTAAATAAAACCATCAGGAAATTGCCCAGTGATGTATGTACCAGCACGCCAAACAGTCCGCTCAGCAGAATTGCAGTAAGAAAAGCCACACAAAAAGCCATTCCCCAGCGGAACACCGGGCGGGTTGCCGGAATTGTAAGCACATCTCCCGTGGTTTCCAGTTTACGTTTCTGATAAAGCAGACAGGATATCACTATCAGCACCACACCCACCAGTACATAGATCCCTACAACCGAAAGGCCAAACATATGGTATTCTATCCTGTCCTCTAAATAGTCATACTCTACTCCCACCCTATTTGAAAGATATATCACCGGTGATAAAATACTATTCATACGGTCAGCATAAGAATTCGCCATACCATAGCCAATTGTACTAATCATACATGTAATCACATAGCGGCATCCTATATATAATACGTTCAGAATAATCGTAAATACCGGCATTGCCAATAACTGACCGGTAAACATGCCAACGAAAATTGCCATACTGTAGAAGAAAAAGCCCTCTCCCGTCAGCATCAGTGCCCATGCCAGCAGATACTGCAGACTTGTAATTCCCTGCATAATGCAGCATACTGTTCCAATAATAAACGCCAATAGTACAGGAACCACAATCATGCAGAATCCTGACAGGAAATTACTGATAAAAAGTTCTGTTCTTTTCAATGGCAGTGAATGAAACAGATGTGAGCTTCTGTTATTATAAAGATAATAAAATACTGCCATTGCTACAATAATTCCAATTGCCAGACTAAGGAGTGCAATAAGCGCACCGCTTCCATCTGAAAACAGAATCTGCATAAAATTATTCATTTTTATTTCTTTAATTTCCTGTGCTGAATAACCTTCATAAGAAATCCCGGAATTCACTAACAGCCTCAGAGGAACCATACATAGCAGCAATATCGTATAAATCAGCCAGACAGGCCAGAAATGCGTAATATTTTTCCAAAATACCGTCTTATTAAAGTAAGATGTCTTTGACCGCATAATCCGCACCTCCTAATTCGTAAATAAAAATTTCTTCCAATGTCAGAGGCAGCACATCAATCAGCATCGGCGAAGTCTGTTCTAACCGCAGCTTTGCCTCTTTGGGATTGCCTTTTACAATCATGGTATATACCCTTCCTGTACTGGACATATGTAACACTTCAAAATCAGCCGGAAGCTTCGGCATTCTTTCCTGATATGCCACCTGAATCTTACAGACACTTCCCTGTAGTTCGCTTAAGGAACGTTCTAACATTACTTTTCCATGATGCATAATGCCCACATGGTCACAGACATCCTCCAGCTCTCTTAAGTTATGGGAAGATACTAACACCGTAGTTCCATGTTCTGCCACATCAGACATGATAATGCTCCAGATCTGCCTTCTCATTACCGGGTCTAGTCCATCTACCGGCTCATCTAAAATCATAAGCTCCGGTCTGCAGCTGATTGCCAGCCAGAAAGCCGCCTGCTTCTGCATTCCCTTTGACATTCTCCGAATGGTCATCTTCGGATCAATGTTGGAAAATGCATCCCGGATCCGGAAAAACAAATCTTCATCAAAAGTCTTATAGATTCCCTTATAAAAGCGTTTCATTTCCATGACATCTGCCTGCTGGAAATAGAAAAGATCATCCGGAATATATGCAAATCTGGCCTTTGCCTGAGGATTCTCATACACCGGCATCCCGGCTATTTCTATGTTGCCGGCATCCGGCTTATAGATTCCGGTAATATGTCTTATTATCGTAGATTTCCCGGCTCCGTTTGGTCCTACCAGTCCATAAATTGCCCCATCCTTTACATGCAGGTTTACACCGTCTAACGCCCGGAAATCTCCAAATGTTTTCACTACATTATTTACCCGTATCATGAATATATTCTCCTCCTTCCAGTTCCGTTATCCGATGTTTTAACTGCTCCGGCTCTACTGCCAGATACAGTAATTCTGATACGATTTCATCAAAATGTCCTTTTAATTCCACAGTTCTTGCATCCTTTACATGCTTCTGGGAAGCCACAAATGTGCCTTTCCCGGAAATGGTATAGACATATCCTTCTTTCTCCAGATCACGGTACGCCCGCTGGATGGTATTCGGATTAACGACGACATGGTCCGCGACAGCTGGATGTGGCAGTTGAAGGGCGCGAAGAACTAACCCGGACGCGATCGAACCGACGTAAGGAGGGGATTCCCATGCATTGCCACTTCCACAACCCCGTCAGCATCCATTCCGGCCCCGGTATGCGCCGCCAGATCGGGGCGCTGGCCGCGAAATACGGGAAAAAGGCGCTCATCGTCACCACCGGCAGCGCGCACTCCCGGGCGCTCGCCGAAGAAGCGGGCGCTTCGCTGGAAGCCGCCGGGCTCGGCTGGGCGCACTACAACGGCATCCGTCCCAACCCGTTGGGCTCCATGGCGACCGAGGGTGCTCAGGCGGCCCGCGACAACGGGTGCGACATGGTCATCGGGATCGGCGGCGGCAGCGTCATGGACGCAAGCAAGGGCATCGCCTTCGCCTATTACAACGACGCGCCGATCTTCGAATACATCTACGGGCGCAAACAGGGCGGGCAGGCCCTGCCCATCCTGCTCATCGCCACCACGGCGGGGACGGGCAGCGAGGGCAACTGGACCGCCGTGTTCACCGACACGGACCATGTGAAAAAGGGATTCGCCCTGCCCGCCCTGTATCCCAAGGAAAGCATCGTCGATCCGGAGCTCATGACCACGCTCTCCAGCAGGGGCATCGCGGGGCCCGGCTTCGACGCGCTGGCCCACGCCATCGAGTCGTTCCTCTCCGTCCGCGCCAATCCGTTCAGCAAGCTGTATTCGCGTCAGGCAATCCTCTGGCTGAGCGAAGGCCTGCCCAAGGTACAGGCCAACCCCTCCGATCTCGAAACATGGGAACGGGTGGCGCTGGGGAGCACGTTCGCGGGCATCGCCATAGGCAACGCGGGCTGTACCGCCCCGCACGGCATCGAACATCCGATCAGCGGCCTACTCAACGTCGCGCACGGCGAAGGGCTTGCCGCCATTTACCCGGAATACATGCGGTTCATGCGCCCCCACGCGCAAGCGGATTTTGCCGAGCTGGCCCGGCTTCTGGGCGCGGAGACTTCCGGCCTTACGGAAGAGGAAGCCTCGCTGCGCGCCGTCGAGCAGGTGGACGCCCTTCTGAAAACGCTGGGGATCGCCTTCACCCTGTCCGATCTCGGCGTGCGGGAAAGCCAGCTCGACTGGCTGTCCCGAACGGCACTGGACAGTATGCCAGCCGTATTCGCCAACAATCCCGCGGCGATGACTTCCGAAGACGTCAAGACCATCCTGGAACGCCGCCTGTAAGCTTACACGGTTTCACAACCGAGCGGCCCTGAAATCCTTGGATTT
>OGXE01002842.1_pt1 | contig 12342 bp, 8 predicted proteins | sample 1576181 | NCBI WGS metagenome assembly OGXE01 (sample SAMEA3541478, study PRJEB24748) | human gut metagenome | biome: human gut; feature: human-associated habitat; material: faeces | place: China | collected 2012 | reverse complement strand
CCAGTACCACCCGTTGCCGGATCACTATAAAACCAGCCTTTACCTAATAGATTAATAGGATAAGGATTAACAGTGGTGCTAGCCAGTTCACCTCCCCACGGACGTTGTTTATAGAATTTAAACTGGAAATCTTTAACCAGATAAAGAGTTCAAGCCATATTCTTGTTGATGCAATAATCGAAGCGATTATAAGTATTACCGAAAGTACTGTAAATATTTTAGATACAAATGAACCTCCTGTAGCAAACATCCATACAACTCCGATTATTAACGGTACCATAATAAGACCTGATGAGAACCTGCCACCCCATAATGAAAAAAATCCATATGATGAAGACACCATTACTTTCTGTGACAATATGTACAATCCAACAACAAGCATTATTACGCCGCCGACAAACTGCATTAATTCATTCTTTGCCTCTTTCATATCCCTTATCCCCCTGTTTACTTATTATTCTTCTGGAACGAATACTCCATAGATAGTCTTAATAGCATCCTCAAAGTATCTGTTTCTTACACCAATGATGATGTTAAGCTCTGAAGATCCCTGATCTATCATTTTAACATTAATCTTGGCTTTTGCAAGTGCTGAGAAGATATTACCAGCAATACCTGTACTGTTCTTCATTCCACGTCCAACTACCGCAATAAGTGCAAGGTTAGCTTCAAGTTCAACAGAATCCGGATTAACAGCCTTATGAATCTGCGCAAGAACCTTCTGTTCCTTCTCTACGAATTCATCCTGATGAACAAATACTGTCATAGTATCGATTCCTGAAGGCATATGTTCGATTGAAATTCCGTTATCCTCAAATACTGAAAGAACCTTTCTGCAGAATCCTATTTCTGAATTCATCATATCCTTATCAATGCTGATTGCAACAAAACCTTTCTTACCTGCAATACCAGTAATTGTATATTCCGGCATATTACATGTTGTCTCTACAATCATTGTTCCCCTATCTTCCGGAGCATTAGTATTCTTGATATTGATAGGAATACCGCCCTTTCTTACAGGGAAGATAGCTGATTCATGAAGTACTGACGCACCCATGTATGAAAGTTCCATCGGGTATCTTATGACAAGATTTTGGGAAGATGCAAAAAAACAATGTGAATTATATAATTTGCCTCAAAAGCTTTGGGTAATATTTGGAATAATGTTTATTTGTGGGATAGTGTCATGGGGAAGTGTAGATGCTTTAACACGTATTTACATCCATAAGTGGGGAATGGAACTTGCCTTTTTGGGATATAAGAAAAAAATTGTATGGGAGGATTTTTCCGTTATACAAAGATATAAAAATCATTTTTTCTTTAACGTATCAAAACAAAAAGATAACTGCTCTATCCAACTGAGCTAATACGGCTTATAAAGCAGAAAGCACATTATGCAATATAATCCACAATGTGCTTTCTTGGTGCGCCTGAAGGGATTCGAACCCCCGGCACCTGGCGTCGGAGAACTACGACAAGCCCGTACAGACCAACGTTGAAGCGTGAATTTTGTTGGTTCTGCACAGTTGCGTCCAAAGCAAGAAAACGCCTGTTGGTGGTTGTCACAACGGGCTTTTCGGTGTTTTACGGTGCGTCTGCACAGTAGTAGTCAAATGGTGGTCAAAGAATGTAAAATAAAACGCAATAGAGTACCACTATTCCCGGTATATGACCCTTGCTTTAGCATCTTGCTGTTTTCCTATATAAACCCGTTCATTATGTTCAATTCCAAAAATGCTTGTGCATTTAATTGTCATGTTCATGCAAAAATATCCCAAAGAGTTTGTCCAACTTTCCCAACGATTTCTATAGACATCCTCAGCGAAATATATATCGAAAGCAAGTTTCTTCATCATCAATCTGTGGCTTATTCTGCTTGCAAATTTTAAATTACTTCATATTTCCATTGCAAGTATCCATAATTTTCGTCCATAAAGTGGGCCAAAAGCTGAAATCACTCCAGCGGCCGGGGATAAGCCAGCCGGGCAGGGTTTGCAGAAAATGGGGTACCGCCCACGCAAATGCCAGTGCTAAAGCAAACAGGGCTGCCCCGTGCAAGACACCGGGCAGGGCACAAATAAAGCGCAGCAACAGCACGACCAAAGCCAGTCCGACAATCAGGGCAGGCAGGGCACACGCTGCTTGAGCCAGCCATGCCTTTTGGGGGCCGTAAGTGATGGCGGTGATCTTTCCGGCACCGGTTGCTGCGGCCCACTGTTCGGCGTCCGTTTTGGGGGTGTCGGGCGAAAGACCCCGCAGCGCCGCGTGGGTAAAGCCGCTTTGCGCCGGATAAAGAAGCGTTTTGCTTTTACTTTTAAACACGCCGGAAATGAAATACTCGGTACGGTCCAGTGCAACAGTCAAGCCCATAATATCATAGCTGCCAAACAGTGTCCACGCCAGCGTCGAAGAAATCGCGCACTGCTGTCCTACGACACCGGGTGCTGTGCCCTGAAGATATTCCACAGGCAGACAGTCCTGCGCTGTACCGTCAAAGCCGATACAGGTCACATCTTCCGCTGTGCGGTCAGAATCTGCCGAGACCGCTGCTGCTTTCTCGCTCCAAAAGCTGGCAGTAACGGCTTGAGTGTTGGCATTACTTTTTTCCCATTCCCGTGCAGCGGCAAGCTGCCCGGCTGTAAGCGGGGAAGACAGGGTCACCGTCACGGTTGGGTTCTGCTGTACAATATGCGCTGCGCGGGTCTGCAAAAGCAGCTGCAAAACTACCAGCAATACTGCCGCAACCGCCCAACCTCTTTTACGATGCATCATGGATCTTCACCCGGTCCCCGGCCTGCACGGCCCGCGTACTGCTGACAATGACCTGTGTATCGGCGTCCAGCGCACCACTGACGGCGGCGGTGGTATCGCCCGTTTCCACCACCGTGACAGGCAGCGATACTACGATATTCTGCTGACCCAAGATTGTGGCTTTTTGTTCGATAGCCAGCACATAGCAGCCGGTATTATCTTTATGTACCGCGCTGGCCGGCAGCACACAGGGCCGCTTTTCACCCTGCACCGTGGCCGATGCGTTGGCAGCACCGGCACACCATGCCCCTTTGGACAAGGTGCATTTTGCTGTAACGGTGCCGTTTTCATCCGGGGCCGAAAGGCTCTGCACGGCGGCATCACAGCTTGCGCGGCTCTGGCTCAGGTGCAGTACAGTGCCAACTGAAACAAGGTTGGCTTGAGATTCTTCCAAAGGAATTTCGGCGGTAAAATCGGCATCTGCAGCCAGCTGGCCGCCCACGGCAGGGGAGGGCTGCCCAACCACGAGATCCAGCGACACAAGGGTGCCATCACTGGGGGCAGTCAGTGTGCCGCCCGCCTGCTGCACGGCAAGCAAGGCATCCAGTTCGGCCTGCAGGGTTTCGGCATCAGAGGCCGTTACAGCAGCAGCGGCGCGGTCCAGTGCGTTCTGTTTTTCCGTGGTTTCCTGCTCTTTCTCCAGCGTGTGCAGTGCGGTGTTGCGGTTATCCTCGGCACTTTGGGCGGCGGAAAGTGCCGCATTGTTGGCATCTTCGGCGGCTTTTTGGGCGCTGTACAGGGCATCCTCCGCAGCTTCCAGGGCAGCGGCGGCGTTTTCTACGGCGGCCTGTTTTTCAGCGTCGTCCGCATAGCTGGCATTGCGGGCTTTTTCCAGAGCGGCAGCAGCTTCGTCCCGCTTGGTCTGGGCACGGGAAACGCTCTCTTCACCATCGGCGTAGATTCTGTGTGTTTCCTCGTAGGCACGTTCTAATTGCTGCTGGGCGAGCTGGGCGGCGTAGGGGTCGGCGGTGTCTCCCGCCGTCTGTTGTGCGGCCTGGGTCCGGGCCTGCTGCAACGCGGCCCGCTTGGCGTTTACGGCGCGGTCCACTTCAGCGGCATCAAACACGGCCAGCGTGTCCCCGGCCTTGACGGTCTGCCCCGCCTGCACGGGTACTGCCATGACCAGCAGACCCGCGGGCACTGTAAAAGGTGTGCCGCCCGCAAAGCTGACCGTGGCCGTAGTGCGCACGCTTTTTGTCACATTGCCGGAGGACGGCCTCTGCACCGTCACGCTGGCCATGGCTGCCCCTGCTGTACCGCGGGCCAGCAGTGTCAGCACCAGCAGCAGTGCAAAAAAGCGGACAATCCACCCAAGCCGCTGGCGCTGGCGTGGGTCCATCCCGGTAAGCAGTTCGATAGGTCCTCATCCTTTCACGGCTCCGGCCAGGATCCCCTGTTCCAGATACTTTTGGCCGAAAGCAAAAATCAGTACGGCGGGCAGCAATGCAAACAGGCTGGCCGCCATGGTCAGTGCCAGGTCGCGGGTAGTATCGGTCAGATAGAGTGACAGCGACCAAAGCGACTGTGTTTTTAAAAAGGTCATAGGCTGTTCCAGCGCATTCCAGGCATCCAGAAAGCTCATGGTCAGCGCAGCCAGGATACCGGGCAGCCCCACTGGCAGGCCGATTCGCGCAAACTGCTGCCACGGGGTCGCGCCATCTATAGCGGCAGCTTCCAGCAGCGGCAGAGGAACAGCGTCAAACCCGCGCTGCATCACAAATACGGGAAATGTGCTGAATGCCCCCGGCAGAATGACCGCCCAGACAGTATCCATCAGTCCCAGGTGGTTTATCGTCAGATAGGCAGGCACCATAGTGACCTGGAACGGCAGCAACATTAAAATAAGGTACAGCCCCCGCACGGCCCCGCGCCCGCGAAATTTCAAGCGGGAGAGTGCCCATGCGGCGGGAGCACCCACGACCAATTGACCAGCCAACTGCGGAAATGTCTGCAGGCAGGTGTTCCAATAGGTGGTAAAGTATTCCGGTGTGTCCAGCAGCAGCTTGACAGCAGGTTCCAGCGTAGGGTAGCTGGGCAGCAGGGTCCACGCAGCCTGCCCGCTGCCGGAAAGCGCCGGGCCGATGGTCGCTGCCAGCTCCTCCGAGCCGGTCAGCGTGCCCATCAAAAGGAACCATAGCGGGAACCATACGAGCAGGACGAATGGGAAAAGCAGAATTTTTTTTAGAGCCGTTTTATGCATACCGCGATCACCGCCCCCAGCGCCCCTGCCATCAGGATTGCTGCGGCGCTCAGCCTTGGCAGATCCAGTGCCAGGAACCAGTTGTTGAACAAATGCTGCAATAAATAGATGCTTTTTTCCGGGTAGGCCCCGGCCACCAGATAGGCTTCGCGGAAAACTTTAAAGGTGTTCAGCAGACTCAGCACCAGCGTGACGGCCAGTGTGGGCAGCAGGTTGGGCAGGGTAATGGCTGTAAACTGCCGCCACCCACTGGCACCATCCACGGCAGCGGCCTCGTATAAGTCTGTGGAGATGCTGTCCAGCCCGCTGGACCAAAGGATGCTGTCATAGCCGATGTTTTTCCACAGATAAGTACCGATCAGCACCCAGAACGCAGCATCCGTGCCCATAAAGTCACAATGGGTGCCAAAAGTTCCGTTCACAAGGCCGTTTTGGGCAAACAATACTTTCCAGAGCAGTGCAAGGCTTGCCACCGGCAAAGCCATGGGCAGCAAAAAGGTCGTGCGGCAGACCTCGGCCCAGGAGGTATTTTTTAAGCCTTTCGCCCGTAGCGCCAAAGCCAGTGCCAGACTGAGCGCCAGCAGCAGCGGAACGCATACTCCGATAAACCGCACCGTATTTTCCACCGCCAGTCGGAACGCATCGTTGCCCAGTACCGCCGTATAGTTGGCGAGGCCCACAAAGTGTCGCCCCATCGTGTCGGTCACGCTGCGGCGCACCGTCTCCACAAAGGGGGCCAGCACAAACAGGGTGACACCGCACAGGCTGGGGGCCAGAAACAGCCAGGGCGTAGGGTCCGGGTGTTTGTTTTGTCTTTTCTGCATACAATTTTTTCCTGCAAAGCGATGCGCGGGGCAGCATGGCCGCTCCGCGCACCGATGTTACTTTTGTTCTGCCAGATACAGCGCCAGATCACTCTGCACACCCGCCACAGCGGCGGCCACATCCTCGCTGCCGTCAATGATGGCCTTGGCATGGTTTATAAAGCTCTGCTGCAGCATCACCGGGAACAATACAGGTGTGGTGCAGTTGGCGTAGAAGGCATCCAGGTCGCCGACATACGCGCCGGTCACTTTACCCGTTTTTGCGCCGCTTACCGTCGCTTTGACGGCATCGAGTTTTTCCCGCAGGCAGTCCGCCCGCACCGTTGTACCATCGGAGCAATACTGGCTTTGCACATCGGTGCCGAAGAACGCAGCGGCCAGCCCCTTTGCGGCATCCGGATTTTTGCTGTTGGCATTCACGCCCACCAGTACCTGCGGGTTATAGGCACCCTGCGTCAGGCCGGGCATCGGGATCATATCCACGGGAACGGCCTCGGCATCCGCATCAAAAATATCGTTGGTGCGCGCCATTGCAATGACGGCGTAGGGGGTGGCAACATCCATCCAGCCGAATTTGGCGCGGCTGCAGGTGCTGTACTCGTCCTGCTGTGCATCGATGATGACAATGTCCGCGTTGTCGTAGCTCTGGCCAGATGCACCGTTCATCTCGGTGTTGATATAGTCAGCCATGCCATAGTAGTCGGCAGTTGTTTTCACAAAGGTAAATATCTTGGTCAGGGCGTCTGCATCCAGTGCGCCGTCGTGCAGCAGGGCATTGGCACTGGAAGGCAGGAGCAGATTCGCGAAGTCAACGCCGCTGGCCAGCGCCAGAGCATACTTCTGGTCATCGGGCAGAGCCGTGTAATATTCATCGCTGTACTGCTCGGTGTCGGGGCGGGGTGCAGCGGCCAGCACGGCGTCCTGCAGGTCGTTCAGGTCGGTCAGGCCGTCCAGCGTGCCCGCGTCACCACAGAGTGCCGGGACGATGAACCGCGCAGGCAGCACATAGGCCCTGCCATCGGTCATAAACGGATCGATGATATTGCTCTGCAGCGCATCCAGCGGCACGGTGTCACTCATGTCAGCCAGCATTCCCTTATTGATATAGGTCGTGTAGTCGACACGATCCAGAAGCAGCACATCAGGCCCTTCCCCGGCCAGCAGTTCGGTGTTCAGCTGGGTCAGCGCATCGTTGATGGCGGCGCTGACATCATCGGTGTCGGTCTGCACGGCGGTTTCAAAGGTAACGTCCACCTCGGGATTGGCTTTTTTGTAGGCGTTCACGGCCAGCCGCGCCGTGGCGGAATCCGCCAATGACCAGACGGTCAGCGTTGTGTCGGCATGGGTGGGCAGCGTTTCGTCATAGTGATAGAAATAGAGATCGCCGTTTCCGCCGCTGTCGCCAAAGAGCAGGACCATAAAGTCCTCCGCCGCCGTGCGCAGCAGAGAGAGCGGATAGTTGCTGGAAATGCTCATCGCTGTGCCCTCGGCAGGGACGACCTGCTCCGGCAGGGTGCCGCCGGGGGCCAGGCGGTAGATGCCGTCCGTGCAGGCGTAATAAGCCGCGCCGTCTGCGTCGCCGGTCAGCGCTTGAGAACTGGTCGCATTGGGGACCGGGTTCAGCAGCTCGGTGCTTGCGCCGGTGGCGGGGTCCAGGGCGTTCAGGATAATATCGCCGGTATTATTGTCAAAGCTCAGGTAAACAAGCTGGTTGCCGACTGTCGTGAGGGAGTCGAGGCTGTACGCCAGATCCTGCGGCAGTGCGGCGGTCGTAACACTGCCGTCAGTCAGGCTGACCTGCACAAAATCCACGGTGTCGCCGTTGGAGACAAAATCCAGCTTATCCCCCTGAAATACAGCTGTTTTGGGGTTGATGCCCTGCTTTACCGTGTCATCCTCTACAACGGTTTTGGTTCCGTCAGGTGCCTGCAGAACCAGCCCGGCATTCTCCCCGTCATAGGTGATAAGCGCCTGCTCACCGTCCGGCGCAACGAGGATCCACGTGACCATCGCATCGCCCACGTCAAACGCTGCAGGTTCCGATGTCCAGTTGGTTCCGTCAGTGCTGGTGCGGCGGGTGTAGTCTTCGATGCTGTCCTCCCCCACCTTGCCGGTGTACAGAACAACCGTTCCGTCCGCCAGCTGCGTCGGGTAAGAGATGAGCTGCTCACCGCCAAGGTCAACGCGGCTCTCGACCCAGCGGCCCATCTGGGTATCGGTGGTGTCTGCAGCGGTCAGGCTGGGAGTGGTGTCCTGCCTGGCGCAGCCTGCCAGACTCAAAATAAATGCCGTGCATAATCCGGCACTGATGATTCGTTTCATAAGTATGTGCCCTCCTTCATCGGGTGTAGCACCAGTATACCGCCCGAATCTTGAATTGTCCTTGAAAAAAGCTGCGGCTTTTCAAGACTGTTTCAAGGTTTGGGGTGTATACTAGAAAGGGAAAAGGAGAATTATGCCATGCGGATTTTATTGATCGAAGATGACCGCGCCCTTTGCACGGCGCTGCTGCCTGCCCTGCAAGCTGCGGGCTATACTGTAGATACCTGCCACGACGGCGCAGACGGCAAAACCCTTTTGTGCGGCGGCGCATACGATGTCTGTGTACTGGACCGGATGCTGCCCGGGCTGGACGGTCTTAGCCTGCTGCGGGCCGCCCGCGCCAAGGGATGTACCACCCCGGTGTTAATGCTGACGGCCCTGTCCGGCATCAATGACCGGGTGGACGGCCTGGATGCCGGTGCAGACGATTACCTGGGCAAGCCCTTTGACACGCGGGAGCTTCTGGCCCGGCTGCGGGCACTAACCCGCCGCCCCGGCACCACTGCCGAATCTGCCATACGCTGCGGTGACGTGACGCTGGATGCCGCCCAACTGACCCTGAGCGGGCCAAAGGCCGCTGCGGCCCTGACCAAGAGGGAGGCCGATCTTTTAGAGGTACTGCTGCGCACACCGGGGCAGCTGCAGACCCGTGCGGTGCTTTTGGCGCGGGTTTGGGGACCACTGGCCGAAGTTGAGGACGCTAATCTGGACTGTTACATCCATTTTGTGCGGCGGCGGCTGAAAGCCGTAGGCAGTGCGGTAACGATCACCACCGTGCGCGGTAGCGGCTATAAGGCGGAGGTACCGCCATGCTGACTGCACTGCGCCGCCGTTTGACCCTGCTGATGACGGCGCTGACCTCGTTGGTGCTGGCAGGTGCGCTGGTCGTGACATGGAATTATGCCGCCGCCCAGTACAGGACCGCCGCGGAGACGCTGCTCACGCAGAACTTTTCTGCCATCGTTGACCGGCTGGACAGCGCCGACAGCGTAAGTGACGCTTGGCTGGCTGACCAGGAGCACAACAGCGGCTGCCTTTTGTTTTTGTGGGACAACGGTGCCGCGCTGCATTTTGCGGGCACCACGGGCAGCGCCGATGCCCGCAATGCGGTTGAACCTCTGTTAGAAGAAGGTTTTTCCCCCCTGCTGGACACAAGTCTGCATGACAGCAGCGGTGCCGTGCAGCGGCAAAGCGCGGTGTTCACGCTGAACGAATACCGCTGCCACGCAGCCTTGCTGCCGCGCGGCACAGCAGGCAGTTATCTGCTTGTGGCCGCTTTACAGGATATGGGCTTTGTACACCGTCATGCGGTCCAGACAGTTGTGCAGTATGGTGCGATCTGGTTCACTGGCACACTGCTGCTGGCGATCATCAGCTGGCGGCTGACCGGCAAAGCGCTGGCTCCGACGGCATTGGCCATGCGGCGGCAGAAGGAGTTCATCGCCGCAGCCGGGCACGAACTGCGCAGCCCGCTGGCCGTAGTAAAAGCAAGCCTGGACGCTGCGTGCCGCACTCCTGTGACTGAACGCGCCACCCTTTTGCGGAATGCCGAGCAGGAGACGGACCGTATGGCGCGGCTGGTGGAGGATCTGCTGGTGCTGGCCAACGGCGACTTGGATGCCTTGCCGGCCCATCTGCACCCCATCGCACCGGATAACCTCTGCCTAGAAGTATACGATGCGTTTTTCCCGTTGGCGCAGCAGCGCCAACACCCGTTAAGTCTGACCCTGCCGGAGGACAGCGTTCCTTCCATAGAGGCGGACCCGGACCGTGTAAAGCAGCTGCTGGCAATCCTGCTCAACAATGCGTTTGACCACACCCCCGCGGGCACCCCCGTGGAACTGTGCTTGACATACTGTGGGGAAAAAATCACCCTGGCCGTGCAAGACCACGGCCCCGGCATACCGGATGCCGAAAAAGCTCGGGTCTTTGACCGTTTTTACAGCGCTGATCCCAGCCGCACCGACAAGCACAATTTTGGCCTTGGTCTAAGCGTAGCCAAGGAACTGGCCCGGCTGCATCATGCAGACTTGACCGTGACCGACACCCCTGGCGGCGGGGCAAAATTTGCGGTGACTTTTGCGGCAAGGATATCTTAATGCTTGATTGACATCCATAACCGAAAGATGCATCAGCGAACCCTGCTGATGACTATGTACAATACATTAGACGGTGAGCAAACTCTCTAATGAAATCCATCATAGGTGGATTGTCGCCTTGAATTGTGAATGTCGTGTAAACAATTAGCACTTACTGTTGACCGACTGCTAATCTGTGGCGTATACTAGACTTACAGATTTATTCTGTACCAGCACCTTTACAACTGAATACACAGCATAACAGGTACTTTACTCTCTCGGTGGGGCGCACAGCAAGGTCAAGGCAGACCCTAACTCACGGCAGGGAGAGGACATAATGATACTCCAGATGCCCTACAGCTTCAGATAGGGTGACCGCGCTTGGGTTGTAAGAAGTAAGACCCTTGCAGAGTCAGTGTACGGTCGTTGCCAGCGGCTTGCCTGTTGTGTTCCCAAGTCTGGGGGCGAGCGGCAAATTAGACATTTTTCTTCAGCATTTATTTTGATGTACACGGTTTCTTTTATTATCTATATAACTGTGCAATTGACGCTACTATGCGTATTATTTGATTTTTATTGAATTCACATCAAGATTTGCGGAGAAAGTGTACCCTTACGCCCGGATAGAACAGAGAAAATATTGAAAGAGCCCGGAGGGCCTTACCAAATCGGTAAGGTTCTCCGGGCTCTTTTTTCTCCCCCGGAAAGTGTATTCAAGAGGGTTACATGAAACAACAATGCAAATTAAGAAAGAGGGTGTATGTATATGACAAAATCAAATCCAGAAGATTGTGCAAAATATATACGCGGGCCGCCGGAGTGAATCCGTTCTGATTCACTTTTTGAGGGAAGAACTGAAAAGTGAATCATATCTGATTCACTCTCGCACCTCGCCCAAATGCGGCCCACGTGGAGGAGAATCCCCGCATCGCACACGGATCGCGAGGTCACCTACAAAACCGCCGTTTGGCACGTTTGTGGGGCTGTGGGGCGGCATAGCCGTACAGCTTACTACAAGAGAGTAAAACTTACTACACACAAAATCACGATAATATGAGATAATGTATATATCTTGAAATTGAAAGGATGATGCAAATGACTTTTACAAAACTTCCGAAAGCAATCTCCGCAGAAGAACTCCTCTCCACGCCGCTGCCGCCTGTTAAATGGATTATTCCCGGTCTGCTCCCGGCAGGACTGGCACTGTTTGCTGGCCCCAGTAAAGCTGGCAAAAGTTGGCTGGCCTTGTGGCTGTGTTTACAGATTGCGCAGGGAAATTCCGTTTGGAATCGAGAAATAGAGCCACGCACCGTGATTTATTTCTCGTTGGAAGATACATTCAACCGCTTGCAAAACCGCATCTTTCAGCTTATCGACGGTGGAGACGCCCCGGAACGACTGATTCTCCAAACAGAATGTCCGAGTATCGGGCAGGGCTTAGAAGAACAAATCGATTCTCTTATCTATACATACTCTGACGTAGGCATGATTGTCATCGATACACTTCAAAAAGTGCGTGTGAGCGATGGAAACGGAGGAATGTATGCAAATGACTATAAGGAGGCCGGTGCATTGAAGAAGCTCGCTGACAAGTATGGTATCTGCATTTTGTTAATTCATCACTTGCGCAAGCAGAGTGCGGCTGACCCGTTTGACCAGATTTCCGGCTCCACTGGTCTTATGGGCGTAGCCGATACAAGCTGGGTCATGCAGAGAAAACGCATGAGCCAGACCGCTGACATTCTGCTCACCGGGCGCGATATGGACGACAGAACGCTGCATTTGCGCGAAGAAAGCTGTGTTTGGACTTTAGAAGATGAGGAAACCGCAGAAGAACGGGAAATCAAGGCTGTGCCGGATTACCTGTGGAAAGCGGCAGAGTATATCGAAAGTGTCGGAAACTGGCAGGGAACGGCATCGGAATTGCTTGCAGAAGTGCATATCGAGGGAGTACAGCCGAATCAATTTACCTATAACATGGCCAAGTATTTCGATAAAGTGTTCGAGCCGAAAGGTATTCACTATAAAACCCATCGAAAGAACAAGGTTCGTCTTTTGAGCTTCTATGGTGACGATGGTGACGGTGGTGACGATGATATTGACATAA
>OGXE01002841.1_pt1 | contig 12343 bp, 13 predicted proteins | sample 1576181 | NCBI WGS metagenome assembly OGXE01 (sample SAMEA3541478, study PRJEB24748) | human gut metagenome | biome: human gut; feature: human-associated habitat; material: faeces | place: China | collected 2012 | reverse complement strand
CACTTCCGGATGTTCGGCGGTGCTCACCACGCTGGGCTGGTACCAGAAGCTGGCCGCCCGGGCCGGGGCCGGGTCGCTGGTGCCCATCACCGGCTTTGCCAATGCGGTGGTCAGTGCGGCCATCGAGTTCAAAGCGGAAGGGCGGGTGCTGGGCACCGGAGCCAAGATGTTCACCATCGCCGGGCCGGTCATCGTATACGGCACGCTGGCGGCGGTGGTGTACGGCGCGGTGCTGTGGCTGAAAGGGCTGCTCCCTGTATAATACGATGCAGCCGGGCCGCAGATTGCACAGCGGCTCTCTATAGTATAGCACAACCCGGTGGATTTTTTGCCGGAAAGGAGAAATTTTGTTTATGACACAACGATGCGGCGACACACTGCTGTTCCGCACGCCGCCCGTGATCGCTGCGCAGGCGGCGGTGGGCGGCAAAAAGGAGGGGGAGGGCCCGCTGGCTGCAGCCTTTGATGAGCTGAGCAGTGACAACCGGTTCGGCCAGAGCAGCTGGGAGGCAGCGGAGAAATATCTGCAGCTGCGGGCGGCTCGGCTCTGCCTGCAAAAGGCCCGGCTGCCCGAAGAAAAAGTGCAGCTGGTGCTGGCAGGAGACTTGCAGGCCCAGTGCACAGCCTCCGGTTACGCCATGCGGGAGCTGGGCAGACCCTTTGCCGGGGTGTTCGGGGCCTGCAGTACCATGGCAGAAACGCTGGGTCTGGGGGCTGCGCTGTGTGCCTCCGGGGCGGCGGAGCACCTGCTGGCCATGGCGTCCAGCCATTTCTGTGCCGCCGAGCGGCAGTTCCGCACCCCGCTGAGCTACGGCGCTGTACGCACCCCCACCGCCCAGTGGACCGCCACCGCTGCCGGGGCCTGTCTGGTGCGGGCGCACGGCACCGGCGTGCCGGTGCGCAGCGTGACCTTCGGCCGGGTGCAGGACTATGAAGTGCATGACATCAACAATATGGGGGCGGCCATGATGCCGGCGGCGGCCTCAACCCTGCTGCGGTATTTTGCAGCCACCGGCGCGCGCCCGCAGGACTTTGATGCGATCTTTACCGGTGATCTGGGCGAGGTCGGCTCCGCCCTGCTGCGGGAGCAGATGGCACGGGAGGGGCTGCCGCTGGACAACCACCGGGACTGCGGCTGCCTGCTGTATGACACGCAGGGGCAGGATGTGCAGGCCGGCGGCAGCGGGGCCGGGTGCAGCGCGGCGGTGCTGTGCTGCAAAATCCTGCCGATGCTGGCGGCAGGGCAGCTGCGGCGGGTGCTGTTTCTGGCAACCGGCGCGCTGATGAGCCAGACTACCTTTTTGCAGGGCGAGAGCATCCCCGGCATTGCCCACTGTGTTGAACTGGGAGGTGCGGTATGAATTATTTCTGGGCGTTTGCGGTGGGCGGCGGCATCTGCGTTGTGGGGCAGCTGCTTATTGATTACACGAAGCTGACCCCTGCGCGCATCCTGACCGGGTATGTGGTCGCGGGTGTGATTTTGAGCGCCGTCGGCCTGTACAAGCCGCTGGCAGAATTTGCGGGCGCGGGGGCCAGCGTGCCGCTGCTCGGCTTTGGGCACCTGCTGGCACAGGGTGCGCAGCATGCGGTGGACGAGTGCGGTCTGCCGGGGGCCTTCACCGGCGGGCTGACGGCAGCCTCGGGCGGCATTGCTGCCAGCCTGATTTTTGGCGTAGCGGCCGCGCTTGCAGGGAAAAGCAGGGACCAGAACTGAAGCTGCCCTGCAAAGTGCATAAAAAGGCGGGCTGCAGATCGTTTAGATCTGCAGCCCGCCGGTTGCTTTTTACTGGTTGGAGCCAAGCGTGACAGTCAGGGTCTGCACCTTGCCGTTGCGCTCGACCTGCAGGTTTACGGAATCACCGATGGCCTTGTCCTTGAGGTAATTCTTCAGGGCGGCGGAATCGCTGACAGCGGTATCATCCACAGCCAGCACACGGTCACCGGCCTGCACACCGGCGGCCTCGGCGCCGCTGCCCTTGGTGACCTCGACCACATAGACGCCCATTGTGGACACACCCAGCTGCTGGGCGGTCTGCGCATCTGTCACATCCACGATCTTGACGCCGAGCGCGGGGCGCGCGACCGAGCCGCTCTCGATCAGCTGGCGGCTGATCTCCATTGCGGTGTTGATGGGGATGGCAAAGCCGATACCCTCGGCTTCACTGTAGCTGCTCTTGGCATTGACAATGCCGATCAGCTCGCCGTTTGCGTTGAACAGACCGCCGCCGGAGTTGCCCGGGCTGATGGAGGCATCGGTCTGGATCAGCGTCATATCGTTGTTCTGTACGGTAACCTGACGGTTCAGCGCGCTGACGATGCCGTCCGTGACGGTGTTGGACAGCGTGCCGAGCGGGTTGCCCACCGCCACGGCGACCTCGCCAACGGCCAGCGCGTCACTGTCACCGATGACCGCCGGGGTCAGACCGGTGGCGTCGATCTTCAGCACTGCGATGTCGGAGGTGGAATCCTGCCCGACAATGGTGGCATCGTAGGACTCATCGCTGCCGTTCAGCTGGACCTTGACGCTGGTGGCACCGCTGACGACATGTGCGCAGGTCAGGATGTAGCCGTCCTGACTGATGATGACGCCGGAGCCTGCGCCGCTCTGCACATAGTAGCCGCCGAACCAGGTCTGGCTGCTGCTCATCTGCTCAGTCGTGATGGCGACAACACTGGGCGAAACGACAGACGCAATCTGCTGGACGGTCATGCTGTTGCCGTCTGTGCTGCCTGCCGCCGTGGCATCAGTGCTGCGCTGCACCTGCTGAACCACGACCTGATTGCCGGTCAGGCCGGTGCGGCTGGCAACGATCGCGCCGCCGAAGCCGCCGCCGAAGCCCAGCGCCACCGCGCCGACACCTGCCAGCACGCGGAGCAGCACCTTGCGGGGCTTCTTTTTCTGGGGCACGGGGGGCTGCTGCGGTGCGCTGGAATAGCTGTAGCCGTTATAGCCGCCGTTGTTCCCGCTGCCGCCGCTGAAGCTGCTGGTGTAGCCGTTGGGGTCCTGCTGCGGGTTGGGGCTTGCGCCGTTGCCGGAATAATCGGTGCGGGCGGTGTTGGCGGTGTTCATACCGCTGGAGCCTACATTGGGGTAGCCACCCTGCTCAGGCTGGCTGCTCTGGGGCTGTGCGGGCTGACCATCGGATGTATGGTTATAGAGACCGGAGTAATCATATTCATTGCTCATAGGGGTCGTCTCCTTTCGCTTTGTATGCCTACAGTATACCCGCTAATTGTGAAATAGGTTTCGTCAGAGAGTGAAAAGTGTGTGAAAAGCGGTGCAGATTGTGATCAGTAAAAAAACTGCCGCCGCCCTGCTGATTTTTACATATCCTGCCGTTGCGCAGCGCAGCAGGATATGATATACTCAAAGTACAAACCACACTTAGGGCAATACCGCATAATTCTAATGTGCGCCGAAGAACGGTTATAAATCGGCGGCGCTGACGGCGCAGATTGCCCTGCGCCGCCACTGGGATGATGTGACATACTATGACCTGAACACAAATACGATTGGCGGGTAATATATATGCAGATCAAACAGGAAAAAGGCCACTATACTTTATATAAGGAGAGCGAAGCCATCGGTACGGCTGTGGTGGACGGCGCTGCGATCCTGCGTCTGGAGATTGTACCTGCGTGGCGCGGGCGCGGCTACGGAAGCTATCTGGTAAAGGAGCTGCTGCGGCGCGGCGGCGGGCTGGACCCGAAGCAGGCCACACGCTTCACCGCTCCCCTGCCCCGGGACGAGGCAGGCCGGGCGCTGGCGCGGCGGTTTGACTTTGTGGCGGAGGGCGGGCGGCTGGTGCGCCGCCGTGTGCCGGATCTGTCCGCTGTGGAGCTGTGCCATGAGTTTCTGGAACTGCATGTGACCCCCGGCGGGCTGTATCTCGATGCGACCTGCGGCAACGGAAACGACACGCTGTTTTTGTGCTGTCTGGCCGGGCAGAACGGCCGTGTGCTGGCCATGGACATCCAGCAAAAGGCGGTGGACCGCACGAACAAGCGTCTGGCCGATGCCGGGTATGAGAAAATGGGGCGTGCGGTGCTCTACGACCATGCGAAGCTGGGTGAGCTGGTGCAGCCCGGCAAGGTGGATTGCGTGCTGTTCAACTTCGGCTGGCTGCCGGGGGCCGAGCATACCGTACATTCAACGGCGCAGGGCAGCCTGTCCGCCCTGCGCGCCGCGCTGGATGCCCTGCGCCCCGGCGGCGTGCTGGCGGCTGTGCTGTACAGCGGCAAGGTCATAGGCGATGCCGAAAAGCAGGCGGCGCTGGCGTTTTTCCGCAGCCTGCCGCTGACAAAGTACACGGTGCTGGTCTGTGAGTTTGCAAACTGGGCGGACACCGCCCCGCTGCCGTGCTTTGTGATCAAAAAATAAGAGTACCCCGTATCCGTGTGGCTCATGCGGATACGGGGTACTTTTTTATGCCTTGACTGCGGGGGCACCGCCGCCCGGCTGCGGGATCGGGCAGTGCAGGATGTACCACGCAAACAGCACCGAGGAGATGCTCCATGTCAGCGGGTAGGCCCAGAACACCACACTGATGGCGCGGATAAAATGCAATGTGATCGTGATATAGGTGATGCGCAGCGCACACCAGATCATCAGCATGACCATCATCGGCACGACCGGCCGCCCCAGCCCGCGCAGGATGCCTGCGCAGCAGTGGCTGAAGGCCAGCAGGCAGTAGAACAGCGCCGCCGTGTGGGCCTGCTGCACACCGAACGCGATGACATCCGGCTCACGGCTGAACGCGCCGATGAGCCATGGGGACAGCGTGTAGATGCCCACGCCCACAATCTCGGCCATCAGCACCGAGCAGAGCGTGCCAAACTTCATTCCCTTGCGCACACGGTCGGGCTGACCGGCGCCTACATTCTGGCTGACGAAGGTTGCCAGTGCCATGGAAAAGCAGGTCACGGGCAGAAAAGCAAAGCCTTCGACCTTGCTGTAGGCACCGCACCCGGCCATGGCCTGGGCACCGAACGAGTTGATGTTGGACTGCACGATGACATTGGCAATCGAGATGACAGAGTTCTGGATGCCGGACGGCAGGCCCTGCACAATGACTGCCTTGAGCGAGGGGGCGTCAAATCTGACCTCGTTCCAATGCACGGCCCATTCCTCTTTGCTGCGGGTCAGCTTGGCAAAGGCCAGAATAGCGCTAACCGTTTGGGAGGCAATCGTGGCAAAGGCGGCCGCACCCACGCCCATGCGCAGCCAGCCGACCAAAATCAGGTCGAGAATGACATTGATGATGGACGCGGCAATCAGATACCGCATCGGGCTTTTGCTGTCGCCGACCGATTGCAGGATGCTTGCCCCCACATTGTACATGACCACAGCGATCGAGCCGAAGAAGTACATCCGGAAGTAGGCGATCGAGTTGGCCAGCACGCTGTCCGGTGTGCCCATCCAGCGCAGGATCTGCGGTGTCAGCACTACGCCCACCACGGTGAGCGCCACACCGGCGGCAATGCCCAGTGCCACTGTGGTGTGGATAGTGCGGCGCATCCGGTCCCAGTCTCTGGCGCCGAAATACCGCGCCACCACCACACCGGCACCCAGCGAGACGCCGTTGACAAAGCCCGTCAGCAAAAAGATCAGGCTGCCGGACGAGCCGACGGCGGCCAAGGCCTCGCCGCCCAGAAAGTTGCCGACGATCAGGGAATCGGCGGCGTTATACAGCTGCTGAAACAGGTTGCTGATAAAAATCGGCAGCGCAAACAGCAGCATACCCTTGGCAACGCTGCCCTGTATCAGCGTTGTTTTTTGTTTCGTTTCCATAGTTTGCTTTCTCTATACCCATATCCTGAGCGGCAGAGTGCGGGCGCATATAGAATGCGCCCCTACGGGTGTGATTCGTAGGGGCGGATTCCATATCCGCCCGCAAAGTGCCGTATGTTTACACCAATACGTCCTTAATCAATAAGCTCAGCCCGCCGGTGGCTGAATGGATAAACTCAACAGCGTCATCACTGCTGCACAGCTCTGCGGGGATTTTGATCTCGATGCCGGACTCGGTCTTGAAGCTGCGGCTCTCCAACTTTTTGATGCGCGCCGGGGTCACGGTCACGCGGTCATCCTGCTGCACACCGGTCTCGGCAAGGGCCTGCTCAAACCGCGGCGCGGCAAGCGGGAAATTCTCCCGAATGCGCTCCCGGACATCCTCGACAGAGATCCGGTTGTCCACAGCCTGATTGCGCACCAGCAGCTCGACTGCGGTCTCGGTGCCGCCGTCAAAGGGCGGTACATCGTCCAACTCCTCCGGCTCGGGGTAGGCCTCCTTCACGGCGGCTACGGCTGTTTCGCATACAGCCTTGAGCTTCGCCTTCTCCTGCAGGGCCTCGGTGCAGCCGAAAACGCGGGTCGAAAGATAGTAGCCCTTTTTGTCATCCATCGTGAATTTTTTCTCGATCAGCCGCACCGTGCCGTTGGCGCGGTCGATGAGGGCCGCCTCGTCCGCCTTGGGGGTGCCGGGCAGCAGGGTGCGCTGCGGCACCATGCTGCTGAACCGGCCGTTGCCCAGCAGCTCGGTATGGTGGGTGTAGCCGGGGCGGTAGTTCAGCTTCAGCACGCCGTAGAACGGTACGCCGTCGGCGGCAAAATCCACCACGGCCAGATCACCGGCCGGAATGGCCTGATACTGCAGCATCTGCTCAAAGATGACGCCCGCGATGCGGCGGGACAGGTCGATGAAATCCTGATTCTGCGCCATCTCCTGCGCAAAGGCAGAGTCGGGCAAAAACCGGCAGTTCTTGACCTCATCGCTGGCAAAGGCGCGCTCAAGGGTGGCGGCATAATACTCGTACAGGTCGGCGTCCATGTCCATGGCGCGGTCCGACAGCACCGGCTCCGATGCGCCGGGGTCCAGCAGATGCAGCACGACCTGATTGATCTTGACTTCCATAGAAAAATAGCTCCTCCTGATTGGTGTATGGATATAAGGCAATACCGCATAATTCTAAGTGCCGATACGGCGAGCGAGGCGCGGCAGCTGCTAAGCCAAAAGCGCAGATAATACTTTGTGTATTATCGAGCATTTTGGCAACGCAGATGCCGTGCCGCACACCGAGCCGCAGCGAGGCGCTTCGGAGCGCAACCGCCGCTTGCGGCGGCTTTTGGCGCGGAGATCCGCCGGAGCGGTGCTTAAGCCGGCAGGCGGGAATTGTGCGGTGTTGCCATAAGTATACCACGATTTGGCAGGCTTGGGTAGGGGCTGCCGGGGCATACTAGGGTCGAGGTGATGAAAATGGACAGCAGGCAGACGGATGAGTTTTTGTCCCGCATTGCGCCCAGCCGCCAGAAACAGGCGCGGGAGTTCCTTGCGGGGCGCAGCCCCGGCACGATGCAGCGCTACGCCCCGGAGGGCCGCCCCGATGCGGAGCAGGGCTGGGTGGAGGACGAGGACACCGTGCGCCGCCTTGCAAAATGGCGGGGGGAAGCGATCTACTGACGCGGGGCGGGCGCGGCCTGCCCCCTTACATCCGGCCTGCCGGGGCTTACGCCTCGGCGGTGCGCTTGCTGTTTGCCTTGCGGGTAAAGCGGTCGTTGTCCACGATGTAGCGCTCATGCGTGGCGGAGGCGATCTGGGTCACAGCATCATAGACGCGGGCGGTGAACCGCAGGCGGCGGTCCTCCACAGCGATCAGCTCACAGTCGCACTGTACGATCATTCCGACCGGGGTGGGGGCAGTGTGGGCTACGGTCAGCGCGGTGCCGACCGTGCCCTGATCAAGCTCCAGCTCGGAGGCAACCGACTGCCAGCAGGCCTTTTCGATCAGGGCCGCCACGGCGGGGGTGGCCAGCACAGGCAGCTCGCCGCTGCCCATGGCAAGGGCGGTGTTTTCGGTGGTGACACGCAGCGCTGCGTGCCCCTTGATGCCGGGGGTAAGCATAAACATTTCTCCTGCTATTTGAAATTTCTTATCTATAGTAACACACTTTCCGGCAAAAAGATAGTAGGGGCCGGGCGTGCCCGGCCCCTGCACTGCGACAAAAATTTTCATTTTTCGCCAATCTCTTGCACTTTGCGCCGAATTCTGCTATCCTTATATAGATAAGCAAGGAGGCTGTAGTGTTGTGGTAATCACGGCAGTCTCCCTTTTTTGCGGCCATTGTTGAGGAGGATATCATTCATGGCAGAAAAAATGGATTACTCGCAGGGCATCTATGATGCCAAGCAGCTCGGCACACCCAAGCTGCTCATTCTGGGTGCGCAGCACATGTTTGCAATGTTCGGCGCAACTGTGCTCGTTCCCCTGCTGACCGGTCTGAGCGTCAGCACCACCCTGCTGTGCGCCGGTCTGGGCACGCTGCTGTTCCACTTCCTGTGCAAGGGCAAGGTTCCGGCATTCCTTGGCTCCAGCTTTGCCTATCTGGGCGGCTTTGCCATTGTGTCCAACAACGGTGAGAACCCCGAGAACCTGCCCTACGCCTGCGCGGCTGTGGCATTGTCCGGCCTTGTGTATGTGCTGTTCAGCGCGCTGATTTCCGCGTTCGGCATCCGCAAGATGATGAAGTTCTTCCCCCCTGTTGTCACCGGCCCCATCATCATTGCCATCGGCCTGATTCTGGCCCCCAGCGCCATCAGCAACTGCCAGAGCAACTGGCTGCTGGCCATTGTGGCACTGGCCACCGTTGTCATCTGCAACATCTGGGGCAAGGGCATGGTCAAGATTCTGCCCATCCTGATCGGTGTTCTGGTTTCCTATGCTGTGGCACTTGTTACCCGCGCGGTTGACTTTGAGGCCATCGGCGCTGCCGCCTGGATCGGTCTGCCCCTGCACAAGGATGCCATGGGTCTGTTTGCCATGGACGGCAGCGAAACGTTCATCAGCGCCGTGTTCACCATTGTGCCTATCGCGCTGGCTACCATGATGGAACATATCGGCGACATTGCCGCCATCAGCGCCACCACCGGCAAAAACTACATCCGTGACCCCGGCCTGAACAAGACCCTGCTGGGCGATGGTCTTGCCACCGCCATGGCGGGTCTGCTGGGCGGCCCTGCCAACACCACCTACGGCGAGAACACTGGCGTTCTGGCCCTGACCAAGATCTACGACCCGCTGGTCATCCGCATTGCTGCTGTGTTTGCCGTTGTGCTGAGCTTCAGCCCCAAGTTTGAGGCCGTCATCAACACCATTCCCACCGGCATCGTGGGCGGCATCAGCTTTGTGCTGTACGGCATGATCTCCGCCATCGGCGTGCGCAATGTTGTTGAGAACAAGGTTGATTTCACCAACTCCCGCAACCTGATCATTGCCGCCGTCATTCTGGTCAGTGCTCTGGGCTTCAACTCGGTGGGCGGCATCAGCTTCGGTCTGGGCAATGTCACCATCAACCTGTCCGGTCTGGCCATCGCTGCTATCGTGGGCATCCTGCTCAACGCCATCCTCCCCGGCAACGATTACGAGTTCGACTCTGCCGATGGTGCCGGTGCTCCTTCCAGCGGCAATCTGCAGGTCTGACCTGGACAGGGAAGCCCCTTCTTCGGCAGAAGTGACAGCTTTTTGAAATGTTCTTTGGGCAATGTGCAAGGCTTCAAATAAATGAGAATAATTCTTAAAATCAGTCTTGACTAACCAGGGATCATTGGCTATAATAGAGTCAGGAACAAGATCTGCTGTACCAGAGCAGACCCCTAAAAAAGAACAAACCAAATGGAGGATAAATCTTATGAAGAAGTACGTTTGCACCGTCTGTGGCTACATCGCTGAAGGCACCATCCCCGAGCAGTGCCCCGTCTGCAAGGCTCCCGCTTCCGCATTCGTCGAGAAGACCGGCAACACCTACGTCACCGAGCACGTTGTGGGCATCGGCAAGGCTGAGGGCGTTCCTCAGGAGATCGTCGATGGTCTGCGCGCCAACTTCGAGGGCGAGTGCAGCGAGGTCGGCATGTACCTGGCAATGGCCCGCGTGGCCGAGCGTGAGGGCTACCCCGAGATCGCCGAGGCTTACAAGCGCTATGCCTACGAGGAGGCAGACCATGCTTCCCGTTTCGCCGAGCTGCTGGGCGAGGTCGTCACCGACAGCACCAAGAAGAACCTGATGATGCGTGCAGAGGCCGAGTGCGGCGCCTGCGCCGGCAAGATGGACCTGGCCAAGAAGGCTAAGGCTCTGAACCTCGACGCTATCCACGACACCGTCCACGAGATGGCAAAGGATGAGGCCCGTCATGGCTGCGGCTTCGAGGGCCTGCTGAAGCGCTACTTCAACACGGAAGTCTGAGCAAGGATACTCCAGTCATTGTAATACGCCGCCCCGGCGTGCAGTTTGCAGCTGCTGCCGGGGCGGCTTTTTTGCGGGAAAGTATTTACAAAAGTCTACGCAGCCGCTCCAGCTCTTCTACGGTATCTGCATCCTCCAGCTCTTCCTGCCGTGCCGCATATACCGCCCGCACAGACTCCGGATGCCGGCGGATGACCACGCCGCCGCCCTTGCCCTCGGGCAGGGAACACAGGGCGTCGAAATAACTGCTTCCGAACAGAACGGGACTTCCCAGCCGCTCCGTGCCGTCCTCGGCACGAAAGCCCAGCCGGAGGATGGCCCGTTCTTTTTCGTCCAGCGCTGAGAGATCGCGCGCCATCGCCTCGAGGCTTTCTTTCCGCAAGAGCGGCTGATCCCCGGGCAGGAAGATGCATCCCGCAAGGCCGGGCAGCTCCGAAAGCAGCGCTTCGAGGCCGAGGCGCACCGTGTCGTTCCGGCCCGGCAGGCTGTGAAGGATGGCTTTCACGCCCGCCTTACAAGCGAGTTCAGCCACTTCCGGCGAGCGGGTCACCACCACCCGGGCCGCGAGGGCGGGCGTCTCTGTTACGTCCAGCGCCCGGGCGATGAGGGGCGCGCCGCCGAAGTCGGCCAGCAGCTTATTGGAGCCGAACCGCACCGCCCGCCCCGACGCCATGATGACGCAGCCCACCGCCGTGTTTTCTGTGTGCTCCATCCCGCAGACCTCCCGAAATTTCCGTTGTTGTTCGTTGCCGAATTGATGCTTTCTGACGGTAGTATTATAGCGGATTTTGTGATAAAATAAAAGAAAAAGGTCACAGGAAAAAGAGAGGATACTGCATATGATGACCATTCGGGAATACAAGCGGGCTGAAAGCCTCGAGGAGGCTTGGCAGCTCAACCAGAAGCGCCCCAACCGTGTCCTCGGCGGCATGATATGGCTCAAGATGGAGAATATCAATGTCGGCACGGCCATCGACCTGTCGGGCCTCGGCCTCGACACCATCGAGGAGACGAACGAGGGCTTTTCCATCGGAGCGATGGTGACGCTGCGCCAGCTCGAGCTGCACCCCGGCCTCGCCGCCTATACGGACGGTGCCGTGCGGGAGTCGGTGCGCCACATCGTGGGCGTCCAGCTGCGCAACCTCGCCACCGTGGGCGGCAGCATTTACAGCCGCTTCGGTTTCTCCGACGTGCTCACCATGTTCCTCGCGCTGAACGCTTCCGTAGAGCTTTATAAGGGCGGCGTCGTGCCGCTTGCTGAGTACGCCCAGCGCCCCTACGACCGGGACATCCTCGTGCGTGTCCTCGTGCCGAAGGAGCACGCCCGCTTTGTCTACCAGTCGGTGCGCAACAGCCAGACGGACTTCCCGGTGCTGACCTGCGCTGCCGCAAAATTGGCAGACGGCAGCATCCGCGCCGCCATCGGTGCGCGTCCGGGCAAGGCTGTGCTCTACACCGCAGCGCCTGAGGTGGGGGAGACCGCCGAGGAATTTGCTGCCCGCTTTGCCGCTGAGGTAAAGGCCGGCATCAAGACCGAAAGCAATCTTCGCGGCGGCGCCGAATACCGCCGCCATCTGGCCGGCGTGCTGACGAAACGCGCCGTCTGTCGTCTGGAAGGCTGAGGAGGACACCATGCAGATAACACTTACATTGAACGATAAAAAGCTTACCGCCGACGTGGCCCCCGACACTCTGCTCATCGACTTCGTGCGCAGCCGCGGCTGTCTGAGCGTCAAGCGGGGCTGTGAGACGTCCAACTGCGGCCTCTGCACGGTCTTTCTCGACGACAAGCCGGTGCTGTCCTGCTCCGTTCTCGCGGCCCGTGCGGATGGCCATAAAGTGACCACGCTGGAGGGTCTGCAGGACGAAGCCGCCGAGTTCGGGGCTTTCATCGCGGATCAGGGCGCAGAGCAGTGCGGCTTCTGCAACCCGGGCTTTATCATGAATGCTCTGGCGCTGTTCCGGGAAAATCCATACCCGTCTGCCGAAGAAATCAAAGAATATCTTTCCGGCAATCTCTGCCGCTGCTCCGGCTATGAAGGCCAGCTGCGCGGCATCCTGAATTTTCTGGACTGGAAGAAACAGAAGGAGGCGGCTGCTGAATGA
>OGXE01002839.1_pt1 | contig 12350 bp, 8 predicted proteins | sample 1576181 | NCBI WGS metagenome assembly OGXE01 (sample SAMEA3541478, study PRJEB24748) | human gut metagenome | biome: human gut; feature: human-associated habitat; material: faeces | place: China | collected 2012 | reverse complement strand
GAATAATAGATGAGGATTTGCGTAAGGAATAGAAACAGTACATGCACATGGTCTTCCACACCGCCCTGGCCGTACTCGACCGCATGGACAAGAACCGCACCCCGCTGGACAGCGTCGTCCGCATAAAAGCTTCGGACATGCACCCGGACACATACAGCCCGCTGAGAGAACGACACCCGGGCCGGGACTTTTCGATTACGATAGCGGAACTGCTGAGATACAGCGTAGCGCACAGCGACAACAACGCTTGCGACATCCTGCTCGAATATGCCGGAGGCCCCGAAGCCGTCGAAAAATACGTGCGCGGCCTCGGCATCGAAAACACGTTCATTTCCGCCTCGGAAAAAACGATGCACGACCGGATCGAGAACCAATACCTGAACCGTAGTACGCCGACGGCGACGGCACGCCTGATCGAGACCTTTTTCGAAAACCGGCTGTTCGCATCCAAGTACAAAAAATTCCTGATCCGGATCATGACGGAAACCTCGACCGGGCAGGACAAGCTCAAAAGTCTGTTGCCCCCGGACTGCACGGTCGGCCACAAAACGGGCTCTTCCGACCGCACCTCAACGGGCGTCAAAATCGCCGACAACGACGCCGGATTCGTGCTGACGCCGGACGGCAAAAGATACTACATCGCCGTATTCGTCAGCGATTCGCAGGAAGTCAGGATGCAGACGATGACGAACATGATCCATGCCAGTGCGGAAGCCATGCCCATCTGGTTGGACTTGAATGCGTAGTTGTAGACCAGAATGGAGATGAGGGTGGTGGAACCGCGGGGACCGCCGTTGGTGATGATGAATGGGCCATTGAACTCCTGGAAAGCCTGGCAGATCTGAGTGACCAGGTTGTAGAAGATGATGGGGGTGATCATCGGGACGGTGATGGAGAAGAACTGCTTCCATTTGCCAGCGCCGTCGATGGTGGCGGCCTCGTACAGGTCGGCCGGCACGCCCTTCAGAGCGGCGAGGAACAGCACCATGGCGGAGCCGAACTGCCAGATACGCAGGAAGCAGATGATCCACAGTGCGTAGCTGGGGTCGCTCAGCCAGGAAGGACCCTGGAAGTGGCCGAAGGTCAGCATACGGATGAGGGTGTTGACCAGACCGTCATCACGGAACACGGCCTTCCACAGCACGGCGATCGCAACAGAGCCGCCGAGGATGGAGGGGATGTAGTAGACGGTGCGGAACACGTTCACGCAGGCGATCTTGAAGTTCAGGATGTAGGCGATGAACAGTGCGAAGACCAGCTTCAGAGGCACAGTGATGAAACTGTACTTGAAGGTGGTGATGAGCGCCTTGGTGATCTTGGGAGTGGAGAAGGCGTCCACATAGTTCATGATGCCATACTGATGGATGCCGTTAAAGAAGTCCATATCCGTAAAGCTGTAGTACAGAGACTGGCCGAACGGGATGGCCTTGAAGACGACGAAGCCGATGATCCAGGGGATCAGGTAGAACAGGCCCTGCCATTTGTCAAAAAACTTCTGGGCCGGGGTACGCCCGAGAGAGGGCGCTTTGCTTTCTTTCATCCGGGAATCCTCCTTTTATAAGGATATGTCTCGTACGCCGCATAATAGTTCGGACACATTTTTGTCAAAAAAATGTCATCACCGTCTTGCAAAAAAGGGGCATCCGTCCGTAGGTGGAAGGGATGCCCCTTGCAAGACTCCTTTATGCGGGGCGGCCCGTTGTCAACACCGCGCGTGTGCGGGCCGCAAAAAGTCCGTGAGGCGGAAATCAGACGGTGTAGCCGACAGACTCCATGCCGTCCAGCAGGGTATCAACCAGGTCAGCGCCGGAAACATTGTCGTAATCCAGAGTGTCGAACACTTCCTGATAGACGCCGGTGCCGGTAGCCTTCAGGTCGTTGGACTCGAACAGGGGGTCGAGCTGGTTGGAAACGAAGGCCATGACCTTGCCGTTTGCCTCAGCCACCAGCTCCTTGATCTTGCCGGCGTTCTGAGCAGCAGCCAGACCAGCCTTGGAAGCGGGGATGCCGCACTCAGAACCCATGATGGAAGCGCCCTTCTCCTCGTTCAGCAGGAAGTTGATGAGGGTAGCTGCCTCTGCGGGATGCTCGCAGGTCTTGGTGATGGCCAGACCCATGGAGACCTTGGAGAAGCCGCCGTTGTAATCGCCGAACTTGATCTCCTCGCCCACGGTGAAGCCAGCCTTGTTCTCCTCGTCCAGAGCGTCAGCGTACTTGGTAGCGGAGGAGTCCCACTCGAAGCAACCGGCCAGCTTGCCGGTGATCCACTCGGTGGACTGGTGAGCGGCGTTGTCGCCGTTGGAGCCGTAGTAGGTGGGCAGGCTCATGATGACGTGGCCCTCGACCAGGCTCTTGATGAAGTCGATGCCCTCAGCGATCTGGTCGGCATCGTAGTTCAGGGTAGAGGTGGTGGGGTCTGCCCAGTCCTTGCCGTACTTGCTCTCGAGGTAGAACACCATCAGGATCATACGGTCGTATGCGCCCAGGTGCAGGGGATAGTAGTCATCGCCCAGCTTCTCCTGGAAGGTCTTGCCGGCAGCCATCAGCTCGTCCAGAGTGGTGGGGAAGGAGATGCCGGCCTTGTCGAAGGTGGTCTTGTTCCAGTAGAAGATACGGCCGGTCATGGAGACGGGTACGCACTGCTGAGCGTTTGCCACGTTGCAGGCAGCCAGCTTGGCCTCATCCCACTGAGTCAGGTCGAGGTACTCGGAGACGCTGTTCAGGTCGATGAAGGTCTGGCCGTTCTTGGAGTAGTTGTACAGCCAGTTCCAGTTGATCTGGCAGACATCCTCAGCGACACCGCCAGCGAACTTGGTGGACATGGTGTCCTCCCAGCCGGACCATGCAGCGAAGGTGGGGTTGACGGTGATGGTGCTGTGCTCAGCAGAGAAAGCCTTGATGGCCTCCTGGTAAGCGTTGTGACGGGACTCGCCGCCCCACCAGCTCATGGTCAGGGTGACGGGGTCAGAAGACAGGCCGGCCACGGAAGCTGCTGCGGAAGAAGCAGCGGTGGAAGTGGCGGTAGAACCAGCGTTGCTGGAGCCGCCGCAGGCGGCCAGCAGGCCGGCAGCACCCACAGCGCCAGAGACCTTCAGAAAGTCACGACGAGAAATTGCCTTGCTCATTTTCGTTCTCCTCCTATGTAGAAAACATCTTCTTGCACGGACGCCTCTGCAAAGCATCCGTTGTATACAAATATAATACCAAAGGCAAGAAAAAAAAGAAAGATGCAAATTGTAGTGATAGCGGCAGAAAACGTACAAATATTGCGCTTATTTTTTGCCCGGTTTTGACGTCATTGCCATAATGAATAAACTTGGACCGAAAAACTGTGCAACTTGTATACTTCAACGATTTGCATAGAAAACTGGGATGCAACAGGAGAAGATTGGCCTGAATTGCAAGAATTTTGTAGCCGAGGCAAAATTTGTTGAAAGAGCGTTGTATACATCAAAAGCGACGATAACAGAAAGTTCCGGCCCCGAGCTGATATATCAATAGCGCAAAAAACGCGCGAATCAGGCCCAGACTGATATATCACGGATGCAGAAAAGATACAAAAATGCCGCCCGGCGTGCGGACGGCATAAGATCAGGAAAAAGAGTCACCGGCGGGCGGCGTAGAAGGCGCTGCGCTCCCGGAAATAGCACTGGGGACACATGCTGACGTACTGGACGTCGTTCTCAAGGTCGATGGCTACCTGTTCGCCCTCAAAGACGAAGCGGCCGTTGACCTTGCGGCAGTTGCAGGTGGCCTTGCGGCCGCAGGTGCAGATGGTCTTCATCTCCTCGATGGTGTGGGCCAGTTCCAGAAGCCGGGTGGAGCCGGGGAAGCCCTTGAGGGAGAAGTCGGAGCGCAGGCCGTAGCAGATGACGGGGATGTTCAGCTCTACCGTCACCATGAACAGCTGTTCGGCCTGCTCTGCGGTGAGGAACTGGCTCTCGTCGCAGAGCACACAGGCCAGAGGCCGGCCCTCGCTGCTGGCGGCCCGGACGGCTTCCACCAGGTCCATGTCCGGCGGCACCAGCAGGTCGGCAGGGCGGCGGACGCCCAGACGGCTCACGAGGTCGCCGCTGCCCTTGGTGTCCACCTTCGGCTTGAGGATGAGCACCCGCATCCCCTGCTCCTCGTAGTTGTGGGCCACCTGCATCAGCGCGGTGCTCTTGCCGCTGTTCATTGCGCCGTAACGGAAATAAAGCTTTGCCATGTCGAAAAAGTCTCCTCATGAAAGGACTCTCTCAGCCAAAGCCTGACGGAGAGGGCCTGTATTATCGATCGTATCTGCTCAGTCCTGATTGCGCAGCCGGTAGCCCAGGCTCATCAGGCTGTCGCCGAGGTGGACATTCTCCACCACCACGTCGGGGTAGGAGACAGACAGATCGTAGTGGGAGAAGTTCCAGAAGCCCTGAATGCCCAGAGCCACCAGACGGCCGCTGATCTCCTCTGCGCCGCTGCGGGGCAGACAGAGCACAGCCACCTCGGGGTGGTGCTCGGCGCAGAAAGCTTCCAACTCGTCGCTGTGTAAGATCTGGATGCCGTTGATCTCTTTGCCCACCTCGTCGGGGGCGTTGTCGAAGGCGGCGATGAGCTTGTAGCCGTTGGTGTCGGTGGTGATGAAGCGGCTCACAGCCTTGCCCAGACGGCCGCAGCCGATAAGGATGGTGGGCAGGAGGTCGCCGTTGCCAAAGAGCAGCTGCTCAAGGATGTTCAGCAGGTTTTCCACCGAGTAGCCGATGCCCTGACGGCCATTCACGTCGCCGATGCAGTTGAAGTCCTGCCGAACCTGAGAGGCAGTGGTACCCATCTGGGCGGCCAGCTCACGGGACGAGATGCTGGTGATGCCGTCGTTCTTCAGGGTGCGCAGGTAGCGATAGTATTTGGGCAGGCGCTTGATGACAGGCAGAGAAGCTTTGCCGGGAGTGTTCATAGGGGGGTCTCCTTTCTTTTTATCCGCAGCATTGCCGGGGGGAGGTGCGCAGCGGCAGGGTGCTCCGGCAAAAGATTTGTACTTTCTTGTACAATAATGATACATATTTGACAATCTTATCTCTAGTATAAAGTATACAGCGCGAAGAGAGAATGTCAAACCATTTGGCACATTTTTTTGAGAAAGAAAAGAAATCTTTGCCGAAGTATAACCGGCAGGAATGCCGGACAAGCTGAAATGAAGCAAAAAGGAGGATGCGCAGAATGTCACAGGAAGAGAAGAACATCCCCGTGGAGCAGCAGCGGCTGGAAAAAGAGCAGATCGAGGATATGGGCAGCGTTTACCGCACCCGTGGAGCTCACGCCATCCACTGCCTGACGGTCATCGGGCAGGTGGAGGGCCATGTGGAAGCGCCCCAGGGCCAGAAGACCACAAAATATGAGCACGTCATCCCCCAGCTGGTGGCCGTGCAGGAGGACCCCGCCATCGAGGGCCTGCTGGTCCTGCTCAACACCGTGGGCGGGGATGTGGAGGCGGGGCTTGCGCTGGCGGAGCTCATCGCCAGCATCTCCAAGCCCAGTGCGGCGGTGGTGCTGGGCGGGGGCCACTCCATCGGCATCCCGCTGGCCGTCAGCGCCCAGCGGAGCTTCATCGTGCCTACTGCCACCATGACGGTCCACCCCGTCCGCCATTCCGGCATGATCCTGGGCGTACCCCAGACCATGCGCTGGTTCGAACAGATGCAGGAGCGCATCACCGGCTTCGTGGCGTCCCACAGCGGCATCTCGGAGAAGCGCTATACTGAGCTGATGATGCGCACGGGCGAGCTGGTCATGGACGTCGGCACCGTGCTGGATGGCCGAAAAGCTGTGCGGGAAAAGCTTATCGATGAGCTGGGCGGGCTGTCGGATGCGTTGGCATGGCTCTACCGAGAAATCGAGGGGAAATAAATTGCCATTTGACTTTTCCCGTGGTACAATGAAAGAATCGAGTCGTATCGAAATTCTTCCATCGTCACCGACAGAGCCGCCCTGAGCGCGCCCTGCTTCATGATATAAAATAAGGAACGGGTTTTAGGAAACATGGCAAAGAGAAAACGCAAGACCTCCGGGCGCAGCACAGCCTCGCGCCGCAAGAACCGGACACAGGACCGGATGCCCGCGGGGCTCATCACCCTGTTTGCGGGGCTGGTGCTCATGGCGCTGGCTTTCGTGCCGGGCAGCTCGGCCTGGCGCACGATGCACGATGTCCTGTTCGGCGTGTTCGGCTGCGGAAGTTTCGTGCTGGGCGCAGCGCTGTGCTATCTGGCCATCCTCTACACCCGGGGCGAAGATCTGCTGCCCCATATCGCCAAGCTGGCGCTGGGACTCATCTTCGCCAGCGGCACGGTCATCGTCTTTTCTGACATCCCCACCGACCAGACCGCCGCGCAGATGACTGCCGCCTGCTATCAGAATGGTATGAGCGCATGGCTCTCGGGCGGTGCGCTGGGCGCTGTGCTGGGCGGGACGCTCCTGCTGCTCTGCGGCAGACCCGCCGCCAATCTGGTCATGGCGGCGCTGGCGGCCTGCGCCAGCCTGTACATTTTTGACGTTACGCCCGCCGAGTGCTGGCAGTGGCTCTGCAACGTGGGCGGCAGCGTCCACGAAAAGGGCCTTGCCGTCCACGAGCAGAATGCCGCTCGCCGGGCCGAGCGTCTGGCAGAACGCGCCGCCGAGGAGGCCGAGGCGGAGGAATACGAGGACTATGACGACCTGCCGGAAGACGAAGTGGGCGAAGGTGAGGACCACTACGGCGGCGAAGAGCCTGCCGCGCCCGCCTTCCATATCCAGCCTCCCGGCTGGCTGGCTGGCGTCTTCCACTGGGGCCATCAGGTGATGCAGGGCGGCGAACAGGCGGAGCCTGCCCCTGCGCCCGCACCGGAAGTGCAGACCCCGCCTCAGCCCGAGCCTGCCCCCGTACAGGTGGAAAAGTCCCGGCCCCGTGCGCCCTTTGATATTGATCTAGGCCCTGACCATACCACCGTCACCGAGGGCGGCAGTGAGCCCATCGAGCCCATCATCCTCGGCCCCGGCGGCACCTTCGGCATGGACCCGCTCCGCCGTGCGCCCATCCGCGCCACCGTGACGCCCATCGTCCCGGACGCTGTGGATACTGCCGCCGAGGACTTCTTCACGGCCCAGCCCGAGCCGACGGTGACGCCCACCGTTACGCCCGCCGCCCCGGCAGAAGAGCCGGAACAGCAGCCCGCGCCTGAGCCGCCGCTCTCCTTCGGCATCCCGCTCTATGATCGGACCCCGACTCCGGAACCGGCCCCGCAGCCGGTCAGCGCCGAGAATGCTGCGGCATTCCGCTCTGAGCCGGATGAGGACGGCTGGATCAGCATCACCAGCGACCCGGTGGAGGAAAAAGACCTCAACACGCTGGTGGCAGCCGCCATGGAAAAGCCTGCTGTCTCCGAGGAGCAGGCCGCGAACGCCCCCGCCGAAGAGGCGGAGACGGAGGAGAGCTTCCAGTATCAGTACCCGTCTATCGAGCTGTTCGAGCGCGCCCCGGAGGAAAGCGACTCCGGAGCAGAAGACGAGCTGAAAGCCAACGCCCAGAAGCTGGTGGACACGCTGGAAAGCTTCGGTGTCCGCACCCGTGTGCTGGATATTTCCCGCGGCCCGTCGGTCACCCGGTATGAAGTCCAGCCCATGGCGGGCGTCAAGATAAGCCGCATCACTTCGCTGGCGGACGACATCGCCCTGAACCTGGCGGTGGCCGATGTCCGCATGGAGGCTCCCATCCCCGGCAAGCCTGCCGTGGGCATCGAGGTGCCGAACCATAAGAAAACGCCGGTCTACATCCGCAGCGTCTTCGAGAGCCAGAGCTTTTTGCGGATGACCTCGCCGATGGGCATTGCGCTGGGCAAGGACATCGCCGGCGTGGCCCAGGTGGCCGACCTGTGCAAGATGCCCCATCTGCTGATTGCCGGTGCTACCGGATCCGGTAAATCCGTGTGTATCAATACGGCGCTCATCCGCATGGGCCTGCGCAGCAAGTCGCTGCCGATCATCTTCGAGATCATCAGCGAGCACATCTTCGCCAGTTCCAGCCGGCGCGTGCGCGCCTACTGCGGCGCCGTGACGGACAGCCCGGAACTTGCCGACACGCTGGCGACGTTCACCGTCGGCGGGCTCATCCAGAACCTCAAGCGCTACCTGACCGAGCCGAACCTCGACCCGGACGCGCTGACAGCGGAGATGACCACCGTCTTTGAGCACCTGTGGAATTCCTTCACGTCGGAAGCAGTATGAAGACGGTCTGGCCTGGCTGCTGCTGATCGAAGTGCTGCACTTTTGAAAACAAAAGGCTTGCAATGTTTTGCCGCCCGCAGGCGGCAAACGCTGCGAGGCTTTTTGAACACGCGGAAAGGCGGCGTACCATAATCGGTACGCCGCCTTGTTTTTTCTGTGCATCTGTTGGGTTACGGCCAGGACGCCCGCGCCGCCTTGGGCGGTTTTGGCGCTTTCGGAGCCTTGGGCGCCTTCGGCGGATACAGCCGGCGGCGCAGGTCGCGCGGCAGCACCCAGCGGTCGAGCAGGGCGAGCATGCCGGGCAGAAACAGCAGGATGAGGATGATGGCCGAGAACGCGCCGATGGAAATCGTGCGGCAGATCTGCTCGATGGTCGGGTTGCCGAAAAATTTCCCGACGACCGCCGTGACGAGCACCATGATCGAGCCGGAGGTGAGCACCGTGTGGATGCTGCCGCGGTAGGCGGCGATGAGCGCGTCGCGCACGGACATGCTCTCGCGCATCTCGCGGTAATAGCTCGTGTAGAGGATGCCGTAGTCGATCGTCGCACCCATGAGGATGCACTCGACGATCAGCAGCGCAAGGTAGTAAATCTCCAGCCCCTGCAATCCGACGACCGTGACGGTGATGAACACGCCGCACTGCACGATCAGCACGAGCAGCGCCGGAATGACGAGCGAGCGGAACGTGAACACGACGACAAGGAAGATCGACGCCGCCGTCAGGAGCGTGATGAGCAGCAGCTCGCTGTCAAAGCTGTTTTCCATCTCGTAGACCATGGCGCTGTTGCCGATGAGGTAATAGTCCCCGGTCGTGACGGCGTCGAGATCCTGCATGAGCTGCGCGATGAACGCGCTCGTCTCGTCCGACTCGCCCGGCAGCGTCGTCGTGAGCACGAGGCGGGAGTATTTGCTGCCGCGCAGCTGCGTGACGGCGTCGGTGAGCATCGTCTGCGCGTCGGTGATCTGCGCGCGCATGTCGTCGGTCAGGAAGGACGCAAAGCGCGCGTCCGTGAGCAGATCGTTCTGCAGGTAGTCAAACAGCTCCTGCATGGACATCGTCCACGAGGCATCGCTGCTGTACACGCTGGCATAGTAGAGAAACAGCAGCTCCATCGTGCCGCGGTCCATCTTGCTGGACAGGCCCTGAAACAGGTTTGCCAGTTCCGCCGCCGTATAGCTCCGGCCGGAGGCGACCGCGTCGATGACCGTGCGCGCCGACTGGAGCTGGCTGGTATCCACGCCGCTGAGCTGGTCGGCAAAGCGCGCGTCCGGCAGCACCTCCTGGCACAGGAAATCCACAAATTGCTGCACCGAGAGCGTCCAGCCGCTCGTGTCGCCGTGGCGGCTGGTGTAGAGCAGGTAGAGTTGGCGCACCTGCCCGGCGTCCATGCCGAGGAGGTCGGAAAGCTCCGCCGCCGAGTAGCTCGTGCCGTCGACCGAGCCGTTGATGATCCGGCTGAGCATCGTGATCTGCTGCGCCTGCGCATCATCGAGCAGGGCGCTGTGCTCGGCGAGGAAGTTGACCAGGGTCTGCATCGAAACGTTCCAATCGCCCGTGAGCAGGTCGCCGTTGAGCGTGTGGTATGCCACGAACAGCAGCCGGACGGTATCCTCGTCCATGCCGAGCATCTGCGCGATCTCGTCGCAGCCGCGCGGCGTGGTCATGGCGCTCACGTCCGTGAACGTCTGCAGCGTGGCCGCCTGTTCGCGCGCCGAGGCGTCGACCATGTCGGCCAAGGTGGAGTCGGTGAGCACTTCGTTGACGAGGAAGTCGGAGAAGGCGGGCAGGGTCATACCGCCGGTGCTCGCATCGCCGTGCTGCGTGTAGTAGTAGAGCAGCAGCTGTTTGGCGTCCGCCGCGTCCATGCCGAGAAAGTCCGCCAGCGACTCCGCCGTCCGCTGCTGCGTGAGCGCGGCAGGGTCGGTGAACTTTTGCAGTGTCTGAAGATTGGCCGTCATGCCCGCGTCGAGATACGGCGCGAAGGCGGCATTATTTGCCACGTGGTCGGTAACAAAGCGCAGAAACCGCCCGGCCGGGATGGTCACGGCGCGGCCGCCGCTGTGGGCATCGTAATAGATCATGCCCAGCATATCGGCGCTGACCGGGATGCTGGCATCGAGCGCGCCGACGACATTGACCATCTGCGCGGCGGTGTACTGCCTGCCGAGCGTGGTGGAGTAGGCCATGGCGCTCTTGACGTTCGGGTCGGCCTCGAGCCGGTCCGCCAGCGCGGCCACGGCGTCCTCGTCGGCGTTGTTGTACAGCACGACGATGGGGTTGTCCGGCGGGAACACCTCCGCGACCGGGTCGGCGTCCGTGAGCGTGTAGGCGATCTGGGTCGACAGCTGCAGGATATACGTACCCGCGAACAGCAGCACGAACGCCGCTGCGATCGCGCCGCGCCACCGGTAGCTGAAGCGGCCGAGCGCCGCGAGCACGCTCCGGCGCTCGCGCTTGGGCGCGCGCGGCTTTTTCGTCGTCTTGCGCACGAGCTTATCCGCCCACAAAATCAGGCCGGGCAGCACCGTGAACACGCACAGCAGGCTGCACAGCACGCCCTTGGCCAGCACGATGCCGAGATCCATGCCGATCTTGAAGCGCATGAACACCAGCATCAGCAGGCCCACGATCGTCGTGACCGAGCTGCCGGTGATCGAGCCGAACGCCGCCGCGAGCGCTCGCGTCATGGCAGCCTCGCGGTCGGGGTCGGCCTGCAGCTCCTGCCGGTAGCGATTCATGAGGATGATGGAATAGTCCATCGAGAGCGCGAGCTGCAAAATGGCCGAGATGCTCGCCGTGACGTCCGACGTCTCGCCGAGGAAGATGTTCGTGCCCTGGTTGATGAGCACGGCAATGCCGATCGTGATGAGAAACAGCACCGGCTCAAAATAGGACGGGCAGGCGATGAGCAGGATCGTCGTCACAAGCACGATCGAGAGGATGAACACGATCGGCGGGATGTCCGGCGTCGAGGTGTCGTCGCTGCGCACGGCCACGTCATAGTCGGCGAAGCGGTCGGCCACGTCGCGCTCGATCTGCGCCTCCTCGTCGGAGTTGTAGTCATACTGCGTGGTGAGCTTGTAGAGCGTGGCGTCGCCGCGGTTATAGTCGTCGCTGTCCGGCTCGTAGGCCACGCTGTCCACGTTCGGGATCTCCGCCAGCTGCTCGCGGATGGCGAGCTTGTCGCGCGCGTCCAGCCCGCGGAACATGACGCGGATGGTGTACGTCTCCGCCACGTCGGGGAAGGCCTCATTCATGCGGTCCATGCCGATCTTCATCTGCGAGCTGTCCGGCAGGTACTTGGTCATGTCGGTGTTGATGCCGACGAAGGGCATCAGCGCCGCGCAGACCACCGCCAGAGCCAGCATGACGACAAGCAATAGCCTGCGTTTTTTGACGATGAAAGCTGCGATCTTCTGCATGGCCTGAGAAACTCCTTTCGCGCGCCGGCAGGTAGTCAAAAGCAAAAACCAATGGTTAGAGTCAATTGAATATTATAGCACATCGGCGAAAAATGTGGTATGCTTATTTAAATAAATATATTAATATTAAGGAGGCTATCCGATGAAAAACGATTTTCTGACACTCATAAAGACCCGGCGGAGCATCCGCGCCTACAAGCCGGACGCCGTGCCCGCAGACACACTCGCGCGCGTGCTCGAGGCCGGCACCTACGCCCCGTCGGCCATGGGCGAGCAGTCGGCGACGATCGTCGCCGTGGAGACGAAAGCTTACCGCGACCGTCTGACAAAGCTCAACGCCGCCGTGATCGGCAGGGACGTCGACCCCTACTACGGCGCGCCGGTGATCGTGGTCGTGCTCGGCGACGGAGAGCGCGCAAATTATCTGGCCGACGGCAGCTGTGTGCTCGAAAACCTCATGCTGGCCGCGCACGCCGAGGGGCTCGGCACCGTGTGGGTCAACCGCGAGCGCGAGATCTTTGACAGCCCGGACGGCAAGGCGCTTCTGCGCGACTGGGGCCTGCCGGAGACGCTGCGCGGCGTCGGCGCGATCGCGCTCGGCTATGCCGCCGGCCCTGCACCGGAGGCCGCCCCGCGCAAGGAAAACTACTTCTGCGCGACCACCAGCTCGTTTTTCAACTTCTGGTTCTCGTCCTTCAG
>OGXE01002836.1_pt1 | contig 12360 bp, 10 predicted proteins | sample 1576181 | NCBI WGS metagenome assembly OGXE01 (sample SAMEA3541478, study PRJEB24748) | human gut metagenome | biome: human gut; feature: human-associated habitat; material: faeces | place: China | collected 2012 | reverse complement strand
GTATAACCATGATTGTTATATGGGGGAAATTGCATCCGGGAAAATGATTGATTTTTCCGGGAGTTTGTCTGATGTTCCGGATCAGTCAATCCTGACAGATTTTATTGTGGACCGGATTTATCCGGTAACTCCCGTTTCTAATGCGGAGATTATAGCTTATTCAGACAAGAAAGTGGTTGGGACAATGCTTAAATATCCTGATGGAGGAATTGCTTGTTATTGTGGTTTCCGTCCACGTGATGACCAATCGGCAAGCCTGGGGTATGAAACCCGTACTTTGTTTGAAATACTAAATGCTTGTAATGCTTATCCTTCTACCGGAAAGTTTGTGGTAAATGATAATCCGTCGTATCTTTCAAGAACTGGTGAATATTTTGTTTCTTCTTTCCTGAATTCAACAACCATGGTAGTAGCACATTATCGTACACATGCTGAAAGTTGGTTTGGAGGTTTCTCAAGAAATCAGGAAGATGATGAAAAAGTATTGCTTGAAAATCCTCTTCCATCAGATCGGATAGAATTGAAACAGGCAAAAATTAACGGGCATGAGGTATCATATGTAGGACGTTTATCTTTAGGCTTTCGTTTAGACGGTCAACAGCTGATTGCATTTTCAGCCGCATCCACAAGGAGGCACAGCGGATGATTGCGCTTGTCAGCGACATTCTGCAGTTGAGTGAGCTGGACAGCAATCAGGCCAGCCACAGCCGCGAGGCGGCGGCCGAGGCCGTGCCGGTGGATCTGGCCGCCCTTGTCAAGGAGACCGCCCAGAACATGACGGTCAACGCCCGCCGCGCCTATGTGACGCTGCAGTATGACGCCCGGCCCGCCACCGTGCAGGGCTGCCGCGACCAGCTGAGCGAGCTGACCCAAAACCTGTGCGACAACGCCATACGCTACAACCGCCCGGGCGGTCATGTAGAGCTGCGCTGCGGCGTGGGCAGTGACGGCTGCCCCTACTTTGAGGTCGAGGACAACGGCATCGGCATCCCGCAGGACAGCCAGACCCGCGTGTTTGAGCGGTTCTACCGCGTGGACAAGAGCCGCTCCAAGGCGACCGGCGGCACCGGTCTGGGCCTTGCGATCGTCAAGCACATCGCACTTTTGCACGATGCACGCATCGACCTGCAGAGTCAGGTCGGTACCGGCACCACGATCCGGGTGACCTTCCCGAAAAATCCATAAAGTTGTAGGGGCCGGGCATGCCCGGCCCGCAACAGAAAGGTAAAATCGCGCCTGCGGGAAAGCCGCGGGCCGGACATGTCCGGCCCCTACAAATCACGCACCAAACAAAAAATCCGCTGCTCCCCCGGCATGGGGAAGCAGCGGATTTTCTATTGTGTATTTTACGCCAGCACAAAGCTCTGCAGCGCCCAGATGCCCAGCACAAGGATGCCGAGCGCGATGCGGTACCAGCCGAACACCGTGAAGGTGTGCTTTTTGACATAATCCATCAGGAAGCGGATTGCGAGGATCGAGACGACAAACGCCACGATGCAGCCCACCAGCAGCGTGCCGACCTCACCGAGCGTAAAGACGCCGCCCTTGGCAAGGAACTTGACCAGCTTGAGGCCGGAAGCGCCCGCCATGACCGGGATGGCCAAAAAGAAGGTGAACTGGGACGCACAGGCGCGGCTCATGCCGCAGAGCAGGCCGCCGATGATGGTCGCGCCGCTGCGGGAGGTGCCGGGGATCAGCGCCAGCACCTGCCATGCGCCCACGATGATTGCCTGCTTGTAGGTAATGCGGCTCAGCTTGGTGGTGGTAGGTACGCGGGGGCGGCGCTCGATCAGAATGAACGCAATGCCGTAGACGATCAGCATGATCGCAACGACCACGCTGTTGTAGAGGTGTGCGTCCATCCAGTCATCCAGCAGCAGGCCCAGCACGGCGGCGGGCAGGCAGGCCACAAGGATCTTGCCCCACAGCCGCATGACCGGCCAGCGGATGTGCTTGGCCAGACCGGAATCGCGGCCGTTATCGCTGCAGAAGGGCCACAGCTTTTTGAAGTAAAGCACCACGACCGCAAGGATTGCACCCAGCTGGATGACAACGCGGAACATCTTCATAAACTCGGCGCTCAGGCTGAATTTCAGCACCTGCTCAGCCAGAATCATGTGGCCGGTGCTGGAGATGGGCAGCCATTCGGTAACGCCCTCGATCACGCCGTAGACGATCGAGCGCAGCATGTCAAAAAACAATTCCATTCAACAGACCCTCCTTACAATGCTACCTTATATCATACCATATTTCGGCAAAATAGGAACAGTTTTTTAAGAATTTACATTTTTTTCACGGTAAACCGCGCGGGCGTCTTGCCGTTTTCGTCAAATGCCACTATAATAAGAGTGATTTCTTGTGCAAAGAGGTTTTGAGGAATGTATAAAACCGTACTGTTTGACCTTGACGGAACCCTGCTGAACACGATCGACGATCTGGCGGACTCCGCCAACCGCGTCTGCGCCGCCCACGGCTGGCCCCAGCACGATACCGCGCAGTACCGCTATTTTGTGGGCAACGGCATCCCCAAGCTGGTGGAGCGTTTCAGCCCTGCGGACTGCCGCAGCCCCGCGCAGCTGGCCGCCACACTGGCCGAGTTTGACCAAGTATACGGCGCGCACATGCACGACAAGACAGCGCCCTACCCCGGCATACCGGAGCTGCTGGCGCGCCTGAAGGCCGCCGGAGTGCGGATGGCGGTATTTTCCAACAAGGCGGACGAATTTGCCCGCGCCGTGGTGGCCCGCTACTTTGACGCCGATCTGTTTGAGATCGTGCGCGGCGCACTGCCCGATGTACCGACCAAGCCCGCGCCCGAGGGCACCCGCGCGCTGATGGCAAGCCTTGGCGTAACGCCGGACGGCAGCGTACTGTATGTCGGCGACAGCAATGTCGATGCCGACACCGCGCACAACGCCGCCCTGCCCTGCTGCGGCGTGCTGTGGGGCTTCCGCACCCGCGAGGAGCTGACCGCCGCCGGGGCCGAATACCTTGCCGAGGACGCCGCCGCACTGGAAAAGGTGATTTTGGGGTGAGGGCACCCCGCCCTACGCACGGATTTGATGTGGGGCTGTAGGGCGGCCAGTCCTCTGGCCGCCGTGGAAGTCTGCGGCGGCGGAAAGTGCCCGGGAGGGATGAATCCCTCCCCTACGGATGAACCGTTGACGGCAGTTTAACGGCAGGTAGCGGAGGGGTCAAGACCCCTCCCTACGATGTAAACCCGGTAAATGTGCAATGCAAAAGGAATAAAAATGATCGCCTGTTGTCCCGCCAACAGAAATCCCCCGTCCGATTCGGTATACTAAGGGCGTAAAAAGCAGATACTGAAGGAGACTGGGGGCGTTTTTATGAAAATTATTTTTTATGGTACGCGGGAATACGACCACTACTATTTTGATGTGCTGGCGGCGGACCCGGAATATGGCTGCGAGATCAGGTTTTTGACGGCGAATCTCGATGCGGACACCGCGCCGCTGGCGCAGGGCGGGGACGCTGTGTGCGCGTTCGTCAATGCGGATTGCTCGGCTCCGGTGCTGGAAAAGCTGGCGCAGGTGGGCATCCGCTGCTTGCTGCTGCGGTGCGCGGGGTACAATAATGTGGACCTGGCCGCGGCGCAGAAATGCGGCATCACGGTGCTGCGCGTGCCGGGCTACAGCCCGGAGGCTGTGGCCGAGCACGCTATGGCGCTGGCGCAGGCCGCGAACCGGCGCATCTGCAAGGCGTATATCAAGGTGCGCAACAACAACTTTGCGCTGGACGGCCTGCTGGGGTACAACCTGTACGGCTCGTCGGCGGGCATTGTGGGCACAGGGCGCATCGGCGCGGCCATGGCGCGCATCTGTCACGGTTTTGGCATGACGGTGCTGGCCTACGACCAGTACAGGAACCCCGCGCTGGACGGCATTGTGCGCTATGTGGAGCTGGACGAACTGCTGCGCACGGCAGACCTTATCAGTCTGCACTGCCCGCTGACAGCCGAGACGCACCATATAATCAACGCTGACACCATCAAAATGATGCGTGACAACGCGATTCTTGTCAACACGAGCCGCGGTGGGCTGATCGACACCAACGCGCTGATCGACGCGCTGCGGGCCCGCAAATTTGCGGGTGTGGGGCTGGACGTCTACGAGGACGAGGACGGGCAGGTGTTCGAGGACTTCTCGGACGACGTTTTGCAGAACGAGGTCGTGCCGATTTTGATGAGTTTCCCGAATGTGGTGGTGACGAGCCATCAGGCATTTTTCACGCGGACGGCATTGCAGAGCATTGCCATCACGACGATGGAGAACGCGCGGGCGTTTGCGAGAGGGGAGAAGCTGGTGAACGAGGTGAAGGGGTAAGGAAGGCAGAAGGGCGGTAAAGGCAAGGCTGCGGGAATCCCTCCGGCGTGGAAGATAAAGCAGCGGTAGGGGCAAGGTGCGGCGGAGGGGTCAAGACCCCTCCCTACAAAGGGAGGATTCAATGGCGGCAGCCGTGAGGTGGCGGGCCGGGCATGCCCGGCCCCTACCGGGAGGTGCAAAGGGTAAGCTGTCGGGCAGGGGCAATGGCGGCAAGGAGGCAAAGCGGCTCATCATACAATAAAACTCTAACAAAAAAAAGGACGCTGTATCGCTACAGCGTCCTTTTTGTTATACAGCAATTTGAGGATGGCAAAAATTACTTGGACTTCTCTTCGTCCAGGCGGTCCAGCAGGTCCCAGACACCCAGCATGTACTGCACGCCGAGGGCGCGGTCATACTTGCCGTAGCCGGGGCGGCAGTTGCCGGGGCCTTCCTCCCACAGCTGGCGGCCATGGTCGGGGCGGATGCAGCCGTCAAAGCCGCAGTCGTGGTAGGCGCGCAGGATCTCGATGATGCCGGTCTCGCCGCAGCAGTCGCGGTGGGCAGCCTCAGAGAAGTCACCGTTCTCGAAGTGATGGATGTTGCGCACATGGGCGAACGGGATGCGGTCGCAGTGCTTGCGCACGATGGCGGCCACATTGTTGTTGGGGTTAGCGTTCATGCTGCCGGAGCAGAGCGTCAGGCAGTTGTACGGGTCATCGACCATCGTCAGGAAGCGGTCGATGCTCTCGGCGTCAACCAGCAGACGGGGCAGGCCGAAGATGTCCCACGGGGGATCGTCCTGATGGATCGCCATCTTGATGTCGCACTCGCGGCAGGTGGGCATGATCGCCTCAAGGAAGTACTTGAGGTTATCCCACAGCTTCTCCTTGGTGACGGGGGCGTAGGCCTTGAACAGCTCGTCCAGCTTGGCCATGCGCTCCGGCTCCCAGCCGGGGAAGGTCATGTTGTACTTCTCGGTAAATTCGAGAATGTAGTTTGCCATGCCCTTGTAGTCGTCCTTGATCAGGTCCTTCTGATAGAACAGGGCGGTGGAGCCGTCCCCGACCGGGTGGAACAGGTCGGTGCGGGTCCAGTCAAAGATGGGCATGAAGTTGTAGCAGATGGTCTTGACGCCGAACTTGGACAGGTTGCGGATGCACTGCTTGTAGTTCTCGATGTACTGGTCGCGGGTGGGCAGACCGATCTTGATGTCATCGTGGACATTGACAGACTCGACAACGGTAGCGCTGAAGCCGGCCGCGTGAATCTGGTCTACGACCTCCTTGATTTCGGACTCCTCCCAGATCTCGCCGGGCATTTTGCTGTGCAGGGCCCAGACGATCTCCTCAACACCGGGGATCTGCTTGATGTCGCTCAGGGTGATGGGGTCATTGCCCTCACCATACCAGCGCCAACCCATTTTCATAGACATGTGGTGCTCCTTTTGTTTGTATAGTCGTTTGCGTAGGGGCGAGGCATGCCTCGCCCTCAAGTTTCCGGTTGCAAACCCGTGAGCGGGTTATAGATTTTATGCGGCGGGCCGGACATGTCCGGCCCCTACGGGGCGGCAGATGCAAGGCTTCCCCCTTGGGGGAAGCTGTCATCGAAGATGACTGATGAGGGGCAAGGTTGCCTTTATTGCCCGGTAATGGGTTGCTGCGAGAAGCTCGCCCCTCATCCGGCCCTGCGGGGCCACCTTCCCCCCTTGGGGAAGGCTTAGGGAAGTTGCAATCAGCCGTTCACGGCCTCGTGCAGGGTCTTGCGGACGGCGCCGGGGCCTGCAATCTCGGCCTTGAAGTAGGCCTTGATCTTGTCAGCCAGCACGGTCTTGGTCAGATCGGTGCCGAAGATGGAGGCGTTAGACAGGATGCCGTCCAGCTGATCGGTGACGGTCTCGGGCTTGCCGAACTCGATGCCGGCGAGCTTGGCCTGCAGGTCGTCCTTCAGCGGGTCAGCGGAAACCTCAAAGGCATTGCCGTTGTCATCGATGGCCAGCAGGTAGCGCAGCCAGCCGGCGATGGCCAGAGGAATGGAAACAAGGCTGTTCAGGTCGCGGCCCTCGGCGATGTAGCTCTTGATGGTCTCGCCGAAGCGGATGCCGACCTTCTGAGAAGTATCGGTTGCGATGCGCTGCGGCATATCGGGCATGAAGGGGTTGGGCAGGCGCTGCTCGATGACCTCATCAATGAAGGCCTTGGGGTCCAGAATCTTCGGGTCAACGACAACGGGCAGACCCTCGACATAGCCCAGACGCTTGATCAGGGCAACGATGTCCTCGTCCTTCATCTCGGCGCAGATCAGGTCGTAGCCCAGCATGCAGCCGTAGACGCTCATGGCGGTGTGCAGGGGGTTCAGGCAGGTGGTGACCTTCATGCGCTCGGTCTTGTTGACGGTCTCGCGGTCGGTCAGGTAGACGCCGGCCTTCTCCAGTGCGGGGCGGCCGTTGGGGAACTTGTCCTCGACAACCAGATACTGCGGGCGCTCGGCGTTGACAAACGCAGCGATGAAGGTGTTCTTGGAAGTGACGATGGGGGTCATGCCCTCGATGCCGTCCTTCTCCAGAGATTCCTCAACCATCTTGTGGGGGCGCGGGGTGATCTTGTCGATCATGGACCAGGGGAAGGTGATCTTGCTCTCATCGGACAGGTAGTCGATGAAGTCCTGACCGACATAGCCTTTCTCGAGCCAAGCCTTGGCAACGGTCATGACGCTGGCCTGCAGCTTCTCGCCGTTGTGAGAGCAGTTGTCCATGCTGACAACGGCCAGCGGGGCAGCGCCGTTCTGGAAACGCTCCAGCAGCAGGGCGGCGACCATGCTCATGGCGTGGCGTGCGTGGGCGGGACCCTCGTCAATGTCGGCCTGCACAACGGGCATCAGGCTGCCGTCGGGACGATAGAGGGCGTAACCCTTCTCGGTGATGGTGAAGGAGATCATCTGCAGGCCGGGATCGGTGAAGATCTGCTTGAAGCGGGCCATCATCTCGGCATCGGCAGAGTTGGCGCGCAGGCCCTCGGCCACAGAGCCGATGATCTCGCGGCTGGTGGTGCCGTCCGGGTTCAGGGTGACATTCATCGTCAGGTTGTCATACGGGGTGTAGATCTTGTCGATGATGTCGTAGTCGAAGGTGTCGGCTGCGATGATGCCGCGGTCGGCCAGACCCTCGTTCAGCAGACGCTGCTGCAGGGCGGCGATAAAGCCGCGGAAGATGTTGCCGGCACCGAAGTGGACCCAGATGGGATGCTCCTTGGTGGCGGCGGTCATGGCGGCGTGGTCAAATGCGGGCAGCTTGACGCCCAGCTTTTCCCACTCAGCCTTCTGGTTGACGATGGAAGACGCGTTCATCTGCATAATGATTTGCTCCTTTTGTTGCTGTTGAGGGAGTGGTCCTATATGCCACTCGCGATAGTTTCAGTATAGCACGCAACTTTTCGCAAGAAAATAACCGTAGTTGCTTGAAAAATTGTAAAAATTGCGGTAAACTAAACCTAACATCGAAAAAGGCTTCTCCCATGGGGGAGAAGCTGCCGCAGAAGGCGGCTGGTGAGGGGAGAACTTGCCGCAAAAGCCCTTTTACGGGGCGGCAGCGGCACAGCCGCCCCTCATCCGGCATCGCTTTGCTCAGCCACCTTCCCCCCTAGGGAAAGGCTTTTGAGGAGTTCCCCTATGTCAAACTACAACCCCTACACCAAACGCCAGACGATGATCGCGCCCGACTATGAGGTCTACCGCTACCGGTCTACCTACATGAACGAGGTCGAGCTGCACCACCATGACTTCTATGAGGTCTATCTGCTGCTGCGCGGCCGGGTGGAATATATCGTCGAGAACCAGCTCTACCGTGTGCGCCCCGGTGACTGGATGCTCTGCAGCCCGCTGGAGCTGCATCAGGCCCGTATTGCCACCGACGCCGATGCCTATGAGCGGATCGTGCTTTGGATTGCGCGGCCGTATCTGGAGGGCTTGTCCACCGCGCACACCAGCCTGACCCGCTGCTTTGACACCACGATTCCCGGCCATACGAACCTGCTGCGGCTGCCCGGCGCGACCGGCGCGCCGCTGCGCACCACGGTGGACAAGCTGTGCGCCTTAAAGGCAAGCAAGGACTACGGCAGCGACCTGCTGGCCCAGAGCGCCCTTGTGGAGCTGCTGGTCGGGCTGAACCGCGCCGCCGCCGACCGCGGCGATGCCCGGCCTGTTGGCACGAGCGATCAGGTGGTAGATGCGGTGCTGCACTACATCAACGAGCATTACAGCGAGCCGCTGACCCTTGACCAGCTCTCGGAGAAGTTCTTCATCAGTAAGTATCACCTGCTGCGCAAGTTTGATGCACAGGTCGGCACGACCGTACACCGGTATATTTTGCAAAAACGGCTGCTGAACGCCAAGCAGCTGCTTGCAGGCGGCGTGCCGCCGAACGAGGTCTGTCAATACTGCGGCTTCGGCGATTACGCGAATTTCTACCGTGCGTTCCGGGCCGAGTACAACCAGACACCGAGACAGTATATCCAGAGTGCGAGAGGAAAGTGATGCCCCTGCGTTACAGGCAAACGGCTGCTGGCGGGCAGCTTTTCCCCAAGGGGAAGGCTTTTTTGGGAGCCTGTAGGGAGGGGTCTTGACCCCTCCGCTGTTTACCACCAAATGCCGTAAATCATCCGCCGGTTCGTAGGGGCGGCATATATGCCGCCCGGTGGTTTCCCGCAAGCAGCATTTACCGGGTAGCTGCGGGCGGAGCAGAGCCCCGCCCCTACTGCGCTACTTCCGGAAATGGCATATAACCATATAACAAACCAAGCCCCTTCCGTTTCCAGACGGAAGGGGCTTTACTGACCTTTATACCTTATATAATTAGAGCAACGCTTATTCCACATCCTGCAGGGCGGCGTAATCCTGCTCGCCGGTGCGGACCTTGACGACCTTTGCCACATTGTAGACAAAGATCTTGCCGCCGCCGCAAACGGCCACGGCGGCCAGAGGGCTGGCCGCCCTACAACCCCTACTTAAAATCAATGCCGTAGGGCGGGGTGCCCTCACCCCGCCGAAGCTTACCGCCAAATCCCTTTCCCCTATATACACCATCCGTACATTTCCCCAAATTTATTCATTTTTTTGTAAAAAAATCTACCCAAAAAAATCACTTTGTGCTATAATATCATCAAATAGCCTTTTTCCGGCCGTTTACCAATTAAAGGAGGATCATCCATGCCCAACCTAGCTCTGCTTGCCCTTGAAGCCAGCGACGGCACCGTTGTTCTGACCAGCATTACACTGGTTTTCGCGATGCTGGTGGCCCTGTGCCTTATCATCACGCTGGAAGGCAAGATCTTCGACAACATCAACAATAAGAAGAACGACAAGCCTGCCGCGCCGAAGGCCCCTGCGGCCCCCGCTGCCAAGGCTGCCCCTGCCGCCAAGCCCGCTGCCCCTGCAGCCAAGGCTGACAACGGCTCCATCCCCGGCGAGATCATCGCCGCCATCTCCGCTGCCGTGGCCTCTGTGTGCGGCGGCAATGCCGTGATCCGCGGCATCAAGCGCGTTTCCAAGCCCGCTGCCGGCTCCCGCCGCGGCGCATGGGGTGACGCAGGCGTGCGCGAGCATACCACGCCCTTTATGTAAGGAGGTACGGAAATGGGTGCGATTTTTACCAATATTGCGGAGATCTTCGCAAAGTCCGGCTGGGCACAGATCCTCTTCACCGAGGGCGGCTGGAAGTACGCCGTCATGCTGGCGGTGGCCTGCGTGCTGCTGTATCTGGCCATCGTCAAGCAGTTTGAGCCGCTGCTGCTGCTGCCCATCGGCTTCGGCATGCTGATGACCAACCTGCCCCTCGACGGCATCTTCCACATGGACATCTTCATCAACGAGACGAACCACATCGACTGGGCGCTGCTCGGCTCCTCCGGCGGTATGGTTGACTACATCTATCTGGGTGTCAAGCTCGGCATCTATCCGCCGCTGATCTTCCTCGGCATCGGTACGATGACCGACTTCGAGCCGCTGATCGCCCGCCCGTCCAGCCTGCTGCTGGGCGCTGCCGCACAGCTGGGTATCTTCTTCACCTTTGTCGGCGCTAAGATTCTGGGCTTCACCAATCAGGAGGCCGGCGCAATCGGCATCATCGGCGGCGCGGACGGCCCCACCGCCATCTATGTCACCACCAAGCTGGCCCCGCATCTGCTGGGTTCCATCGCGGTCGCTGCGTACTGCTACATGGCGCTGGTGCCGGTTATCCAGCCGCCCATCATGAAGGCGCTGACCACTGAAAAAGAGCGTCAGATCGTCATGACGGCACCTCGCCGCGTCTCCAAGACCGAGAAGATCCTCTTCCCCATCATTGTCACCATCATCGTTGCCCTGACCCTGCCTGACGCCGCCATTCTGGTCGGCTGCCTGATGATGGGCAACCTGATGAAGGAGTCCGGCGTTGTTGAGCGTATCACCAAGACCGCCGGCAACGAGCTGATGAACATCATCACGATCTTCCTCGGCTTCTCGGTCGGCTGCACCACCAACGCCGCCACCTTCCTGAACATCCAGACCGTTGAGATCATCGTTCTGGGCATCGTGGCCTTCGGTGTCGGCACCGCCGGCGGTGTCATCCTCGGCAAGGTCATGTGCGCGGTCACCCACGGTAAGATCAACCCGCTCATCGGCTCTGCCGGTGTTTCCGCCGTTCCCATGGCCGCCCGTGTTTCCCAGAAGGTCGGCCAGGAGTACAACCCCCGCAACTACCTGCTCATGCACGCCATGGGCCCCAACGTTGCCGGTGTTATCGGCTCTGCCGTTGCCGCTGGTATCCTGATCAATATGTTCGGCTGATATTGACATAAAAAGTAAACACCCGCATGGCTCGCGCCATGCGGGTGCTTTTTTGGTTTTTGTTTCTGTGAGGGGGCTTGCCCCCGCCGGTTCGTAGGGGCCAGGCACGCCCGGCCCGCACGTTATAAGCAAACGGCTGCTGCCGGGCAGTTTCCCCCTCATCCGGCCCTGCGGGGCCACCTTCCCCCAAGGGGGAAGGCTTTTGGAGGCCTGTAGGGAGGGGTCTTGACCCCTCCGCGTTTGCCTCTGAATGCCGCAAATCATCCGCCGGTTCGTAGGGGCGGCATATATGCCGCCCGGCCCGGTGGTTTCCTGTAACCGTCCTTTCCCACTTATTCCACCTCAAACCTCTCCCCGTCGATCTCGACCCATGCCACGGCCTCGGGGTCGAGGATGTCGTAGCTGTCAACACGCAAGGTCATCTGTCCGGAATTTTTGTTCTCGCGGCCATAGGAACCCTTGTAAAATTCCCCGTCCCAGCCGTAGGTCAACTCGGTGCCGTCGGCGCGGAACAGCTTTACGCGGGACTGCACATCGTACCGCGAGGTATCGCCCAGCGGCAGACTGCCGTGATTCATGCCGATGACGCTGACCGCCAGCGGTTCAATACGAACCTCTTGAATGTCAAACGTTGCGTCGGGATATTGCTCGGCTTCTTCGTCGGTCATATCATAATGGAACCAGTGTCCACCCTTCAGCGCGATGGTTTTCTTCACATCCACTGTCAGTGTTGGGGGCGCATCCGGCAGCGTGATTTTTACGCTTGCCTTGGCGCTATAGTTTGTCAGGTCGCCGATATACAGTGTTCGATTGTTGCCTTTCTCGTACAAAAGAGGTATATCCACAAAGCAGGATAGCGTGTCGTTCTCGCTTGCTTCATAACGGCCATCCCACGGGCCGACGGCATAGCCGCTGATCGGCCCGACATCGACGTTGCTTGCGCCGTAGTCCCACTTCCGCTCGCTGGCGCCTTTGGGCTTGTACAGCGTAAAATTCGCGGTGTCCCACACCAAATCATCGCCTTCCATTCCGCGCGCATTATCCACATCGTACAATATCCGTAATGTGTACTGCCCGCGCAGCAGCGCCTTTACACTGACCGTGTGGCCGTTGATTTCGGCGGTCAGCGGTTCGTCCAGCACCTCGCCGTATTTCTGCACCAGTGCGTTCGTCTCGTTGGCGGCGCTCATGGGGTGGAAAAGCCCCAGCACCACCGCGC
>OGXE01002834.1_pt1 | contig 12399 bp, 10 predicted proteins | sample 1576181 | NCBI WGS metagenome assembly OGXE01 (sample SAMEA3541478, study PRJEB24748) | human gut metagenome | biome: human gut; feature: human-associated habitat; material: faeces | place: China | collected 2012 | reverse complement strand
TCCAAAGCCTTTCCGTCGGACTCATCAATATATTTTTGAAGCGTGTCCAAAGAAGTACGGTAGCGTTTGAGCTCGTGAGACAATGCTTCGCGATTAGACAGGCAGATGTCGCGCCACATCACCGGAGAGCTCGACGCGATACGTGTGAAATCACGGAAACCGGCACCGGCCATCTTGAGTTTTTCCTGAGCGTTCTCTTCTCTCGCAATCATATCCACCAAGGCGTAAGCCAGAACATGAGGCAAGTGACTCACCGAAGCAAACGTAAGGTCGTGCTGATGCGGGCTCATGGTCTGCACACGCGCCCCTGCCTTACGCCACGCGTCTTCCATAAAGACGACGACTTTCGGATCCATACCTTCGTCCGGTGTGGAGATGACGACTTTTTCATCAAAAAGATCTGCTGAGGCATAGTCCACGCCCGGCATTTCGCCGCCGGCAATGGGATGTGCCGGTGCGTACTGATGAAACTTATCGCCGAGTCCTTTACGCGCAGCCGCTATCACGGTCTGGCGAGTTGAGCCGACGTCGGTAACCACGGCATCGGGCTTAAGGAACGGTGCCATTTCAGTAAAAACGGACTCCATGGCTTCAACCGGAACAGCGCTGACGACAATATCAGCATCCTTGACGGCCTCTTCCATAGAAGTCGTCACGGCGTCTGCCGCGCCTTTGTCCAAGGCTTTCTGCAGAGTGGCCGGATTGTGTCCGAAAGCGATCACTTCGTCGACAATGCCGGCTCTTTTCCAGCTGAGCGCCATCGATCCGCCGATGAGGCCGCAGCCGATCACTGCCATTTTCATGCAGACTTCTCCCCAAACTTTATCAAGGCTTCTTTCAGAACTTCCAAAAAACGCTCGTTTTGTTCGGGCGTTCCGACAGACACACGAATCCATTCCGGCAAGTCGTAAGACTTCATACGGCGGACAATGATGCCTTTCTTCAGCAGGTACTGAACGATATCGTCGGCATGCGGTCCGACTTTGACGGTAATGAAGTTAGCGTGCAGGCCCATGTACGGGAGTCCCAGTGCATCAAAAGCCTCGGAAAGGAACTTGATGCCTTTGCGGTTGACCTCCAGAGTCTTCTCGACAAACTCCTGATCCTGCAGGGCAGCCAGAGCCGCAATCTGAGAAAGATCATTCACGTTGAACGGATGACGAACGCGGTTCAGCATGGAAAGCAGTCCCGGCTGAGCGATACCGTAACCGACGCGAGCACCTGCCAAACCGTAAGCCTTGGAGAAAGTGCGTGCGACCATCACATTCGGGTGCAGACGAACGATTTCCATTGAGTCACAGCGCAGTGCGGGCTCGAGAAACTCGACATAAGCTTCGTCAAACAAGACCATCACCGTCGGCGGAATCTTATCCAGGAAGTCGAGAATGTCTTTCTCGGCAAGGTAGGTTCCCGTCGGGTTGTTCGGATTCGTTAAGAAGATCAAACGGGTGCGCTCATCCACGGCGTCGGCCATTGCGTCGAGGTCGGCGTTGAAGTCTCCCGTTGACGGAATTTCAATCGTCTCGGCTCCGCACAAGCGAGCAACCATCGGATACAGCGAGAAAGAATACTGCGGATAAATCGCCGTTGTACCTTCGGACAAAACGGTCTCGGCGGCCAAACCCAACAATTCGCTCGAGCCGCTGCCGATCACAACCCAATCCTGCGGCACGCCGTATTTTTCTGAGATGGCTTTCTGAAGATGATAGGCGTCGGCATCCGGATAACGGTTGAGATTCAAGGCGGCAGTTGCAACCGCCTCTTTAACCTTAGAACTCATACCGTTCGGGTTCTCGTTGGCGACCAGCATGATGATTTCTTCGGGTTTTAGACCTAAATCAGCCGCAACGTCTTCAATCGGTTTGCTTGCAACGTATTTATCTAAAGCCTGCACCCAAGAAGGTGTGGTAATTGTTGTTTCGGTCATAAATTTGATCCTTTTGTATCGGACCGGCGGAAATTCTTCTCCGTCGGATAAGAACCCAGACATTTCAGAGAGGCACAGCCTTCACGGAAAATCTCCAGCGCTTCTCGAATCTTGGGCTCGCTCATGTTGCCCTCAATGTCGGTGTAGAAGAAATATTCCCACGTTCCGCGCTTAGCAGGGCGTGAGTCCAGTCTCATCATGGACACACCGAAATCATCGAACGGCTTTAAAGCCTGATAAAGCGAACCGGCTCGATGCGGCACGGAGAAAATCAGGGAGGTCTTATCTTCCTGCGGATTAGCGGAAGGCTTGGCAGGCTCGCGGCCTAAGATCCGGAAACGCGTACGGTTGGTGTTGGAGTCCTGAATATTGGCCGCCACAATCTGCAGCCCGAAAATCTTTGCCGCGACTTCACCGGCAATCGCCGCATAAGCCGGATTCTCGGAAGCCAAACGCGCAGCCTCTCCGTTGCTCTCAGCAGTCAGTCTTTCTAAAGAAGGCACATTGCGATTGAGCCACTGGACGCATTGTCCGAGAGACTGAGGGTGCGAATAGACGCGAGTGATGCCTTCCATCGTGCCGGAGCGCGTCATCAAGTTGTGCTGAATCGGAATGGAACATTCGCCTACGATGAAGAGCGATGTCTTCAGCAGATAGTCCATGGTGCGGTTGACCGCCCCTTCGGTGGAGTTCTCTATCGGAACAATACCGTAGGCGGCATCACCGGACTCAACCTTTCTAAAGACCTCTTCGATACTGCCAGAGGGCATTCCGACCACACCGGAGCCGAACTGACGAATCATCGCCTGTTCGCTGAACGTTCCGCGAGGACCGAGGTAAGCCACTTTCAGTTCGGACTCAAGGCCGCGGCAGGCGCACATGACCTCACGCCAGATGGCCACTAAAGATTCATTGGGCAGAGGCCCTTCGTTTTTACCGCAGATCTTTTTTAAAACTTCCGCTTCGCGTTCGGGTCGGTAAACCGGGAGACCGGCCTTAGCCTTGATCTCGCCGATTGCCTTTGCGACCTCGGCCCGCTCATTGAGCAGGCGGACGAGCTCGGAATCGAGCCCGTCGATCTTATTACGAAGAGGAAGCAGTTCTTCGTTGACAGACATGGTTCGGCTCTTAGCTGTGGCGTTCGGCAAAAGCCTTCATGTAATCGGCCAAAGCTTCTGCGGCTTCGACGCTGACTGCGTTATAGAGCGAAGCACGCATTCCGCCGACGATTCTGTGACCTTTGATATTGGCTAAACCCTTCTGAAGCGCTTCTTCAATAAAGAGCTGGTTAAGCTCTTCGTTCTTCAGATTGAAGACGACGTTCATGCGGGAACGGGACTGCTTTTCAATGTTGTTGTAGTAGAAACCGTCAGAATTATCGATTGCGTCGTAGATCTTTTGGCTCTTCAGAATGGAGCGTCTCTCCATTTCCTTGACGCCGCCTTCGGCAAGCAGCCACTTGCAGACCAAGTGCGAAATGTAGATCGCAAAGGTCGGCGGCGTGTTGTACATCGATTCGAAGTTCGCATAGGTCTGATAGTCGAGCATGGTCGGCGTTGTCGACTCGGCGCGGCCTAAAAGATCCTTTCGGGCGATCACGACCGTGAGACCGGCTGGACCGAAGTTCTTCTGAGCACCGGCAAAGATCAGACCGTACTTAGAAATATCGACCGGCTGAGACAGGAAGTCACTGGACATATCGGCAATCAAGGGAACATTGACTTCCGGGCGGTACCAGTAGCGAATACCGTTGACTGTTTCATTGGAACAATAGTAGAGGTAGGCAGCGCCGTCTGTGACAGCCAGCTCCTCCTGGCGAGGCGCTCTGAGTTCGGTGCAGGCAACTTCGGCCGCTTCACCGATCTTTTGAGCTTCGTTGAACGCTTTGCGGCTCCAAACTCCGTCTACGGCGTAGTTGCCGATTCCGCCCACTGCAAAATTAAGCGGAATCATGGCAAATTGCAGATGGCCGCCGCCCTGAACGAACATAACTTCATATTCTTCAGGAATGCCGTAGAGCTCGCGAAGCATTTCCACGGTTTCTCGATAAATGCCCATGAACTCTTTGCTGCGGTGGCTCATCTCCAGGATGGAGTATCCGACACCGTGCCAGTCGGTCATTTCCGAGGCTGCCTGTTCAAGCACAGGCAAAGGCATGGCCGAAGGGCCGGCCGCAAAATTAAAGATTCTCGTCATTTTCTTCTTCCTTGAGGATGGCCTCGTCTTTTGCTTCGAGTTCGGCTTCTTCTGCCTCCGTTTCCGAGACCACTTCGGCTTCAACCGCTGCATTATCGGGAGCATTGTCTCCGTCATCGTTTTCGGTCACGCGCTCAAGACCTACGAGCTTGGTGCCTTCTTCCATCGAGATGAGTGTCACGCCCTGAGTGTTGCGGCCGAGGACGCGGATCTCGTTGACACGGGTACGAACCAGCTTGCCGGTAGAGGTCAGCAGAATGATTTCGTCGTTTTCTTTTACGAGGAGTGCGGAAACGACCTTGCCGTTTCTCTCGGTCGTCTGGATCGAAATAATGCCCTTCGTGCCGCGGCCGTGGCGTGTGTACTCAGCCAGCGGAGAACGTTTGCCGTAGCCGAACTCAGTAGCGGTCAGAACCGTCACGTCTTCGTCATCGCCGCAGACCAGCATGGAAATGACCTTCTGGCCTTCATCGAGTCTCATACCGCGAACGCCGGTTGCGGCACGGCCCATGGCGCGAACTTCATCTTCGGAGAAGCGGACAACTTTGCCGTTGTCGCTAAAGAGCATGACATCATGCTTGCCGTCGGTCACGGCAGCACCGACCAGAACGTCGCCTTCAAGCAGATTGATGGCGTTGATACCGGCTCTTCTCTGGTTCTTGAAGTCGCCGATCGGTGTCTTCTTGACCGTACCGTCAGCAGTGGCCATGAAGATATAGAGATCTTTGGCGTAATCCTCATCGGAGATCGGCAGAACGGCAGTGACTTTTTCGTCATCCGTGAGTTCAAGCATATTGACGATCGGACGACCCTTGGAAGAGGAAGAGCCCTCGGGCACATCCCAAACGTTGAGCCAGTGCAGACGGCCCTTGTTGGTGAAGCACAGCAGCACGTCGTGCGTTGTAGCCACAAACAGCTGATTAATAATGTCGCCTTCCTTCATTTGGGCGGCGCGTTTACCCTGACCGCCGCGTTTCTGAGCGCGGTATTCGATCGAAGCCTGGCTCTTGATGTAGCCGGTATCCGTCAGGGTTACGACCATTTCTCTCAGCGGGATCAGGTCTTTTGTCTTGACGTTTTCTGCATTGGCAACAATCTGAGTCTTTCTTTCGTCGCCGAATTCGGCTGCAACGGTTTCAAGGCTGTCGGCAATGATCGCGGTGACGCGTTCGGGCTTCGCCAGAATGTCGGTCAAATCAATAATAGTGTCCACGAGTTCTTTATATTCTGCGTGAATCTTTTCCTGTTCCAAGCCGGTCAGGCTCTGCAGGCGCATCTGAAGAATGTTCTTAGCCTGCATGGAACTTAAGCGGTAGGTTTCCTGATCCGTGAGGCCGAGCGTCATGTCTTCGTCTTCGGGGCGCAGGAATTTCTTATCAAGGTTGGCGCGCTTGATCATCTCGGCGGCTTCATGAGCCGGCCATTCGCGCTCCAGCAGTCTTTCCTCGGCAATCTTGGCGTTGGCAGAAGTACGGATGATGTTGATGAAGTCATCAAGGTTCGCCAGCGCGATTGCCTGACCTTCAACCAGGTACACGCGGGCGCGAGCTTTATCGCGGCGGAACATCGTGACGCGAGTCACGACTTCACGGCGGAAGCTTAAGAACTCAACCAGGATTTCTTTGATGTTGAGCTGTTTCGGCTGACCGTTTACCAAGGCCACCAGGTTAATGCCGAAGCTGTCCTGCAGCTGTGTGTTCTTATAAAGAAGGTTCAGAACGACATTGGCATTGGCCCCGCGTTTCAATTCGATCACGCCGCGCATACCGTTCTTATCGGACTCGTCGCGAACGAAGGACATGCCGTCAATCTTCTTTTCGGCAACGAGCTGAGCGATCTTCTCAAGGAGCAGACGCTTGTTGACCTGATACGGAATCTCGTCGATGATGATGGATTCGCGGTTGCCGTTATCCCATTCTTCAATGTGGGTCTTGGCACGAATAATCGCTTTGCCTCGGCCGGTGCGATAGGCCTCATGGACATCGGACAAACCGTAAAGAATGCCGCCTGTGGGGAAGTCCGGAGCCGGCATGACTTTAATAATTTCGTCGATGGTGCATTCAGGGTTACGAAGCACCAGCAAGCAGGCGTTCACGGTTTCACGCAGGTTGTGCGGAGGAATGTTCGTTGCCATACCGACCGCGATACCGGCGGAGCCGTTGATCAGCAGCTCGGGGAACACTGTCGGAAGAACGGTCGGCTCTTTCTGCGTGCCGTCATAGTTCGGCGCGAAATCCACTGCATCTTCATCAAGGCCGCGGAGCATTTCGGAAGAAAGCTTCTTCAAGCGAACTTCGGTATAACGCATAGCAGCGGCGCCGTCACCGTCGACAGATCCGAAGTTGCCCTGGCCGTCTACCAGCGGATAACGCATGGAGAAGTCCTGAGCCATACGAACGATTGTTTCGTATGCGGCCGCGTCACCGTGCGGATGGTACTTACCGATCACGTCACCGACCACACGAGCAGACTTCTTATGCTGTGTGTTCCACATGTTGTTCAATTCGAACATCGCAAAGAGCACACGGCGGTGAACCGGCTTCAAACCGTCACGCACGTCCGGAAGAGCTCGGCCCATGATCACGCTCATAGCGTAATCAAGGTAGGAGCGCTTCATTTCATCTTCCAGAGAAATCGGCTCAGCCTTGTTTACCTGGGTACGGATCAGATCCCAATCGGGCGTATTTTCACGGCGGGTACGGGAGCGGCTTCTCTTTTTCTCGCCTTCGCCTGCATCGCCGGATTCTTCAGCCTGATTCTCAGGTGTCTCAGAACCGGTTTCGTCAGAAACGTCCTGTTTCTGCTCTTCTTTGTCTTTTTCGTTGTTGTGGTCGTTGTCAGCCATCTAACAGATCCTTCTTCATGTGTCCGGGCTAACGGACTGTAAAAATAACCCGTCAATTTTAGTGGACTTAACGCCTCTGTGCCTCAAAACGCTAATAAATCGATCCTAATGTGCTATCGTAATTCGATACTATCGAGAGGCGTTACTATGAATAATCTGGAAGGGCTTCATCCCGGCTTGGTCCTCAAGACTATGTTTTTAGAACCTTTAAAACTCTCCGTTTACCGATTGGCAAAGGACATTCACGTTCCTCAGACGCGCTTGAGCCAAATTATTGCCGGAGAACGCTCGATCACACCGGATACTGCGCTGAGGCTTTCGAAGTATTTCGGATTAGAAGAAATCTTTTGGCTTGAGCTGCAGGCGGTCTATGATTTGGCAAAGCAAAAGGCACTAATGAAGGAAGAGTTGGACGCCATTCAGCCGTTTCAACCGAAAAACCTCTAATTTCTAATAGGAGAAGAATATGCAGACCGAAAAACTCCTTCTTCCCCGCTGGATCATTCCGCTTGAGGGCGACACTGAAGTTCTGGAGAACTATGGCCTGGCGATTGAAAACGGAAGAATTGCCGCGCTGATCCCGCCTGCAGATCTCAAGAACGTTGAAGCCAAAGAAGTCTTTGAGCTCCCCGATAACGTGGTTATGCCAGGCTTTGTGAACTGCCATACCCATGCTTCCATGAATCTGCTGCGCTGCGTGGGCCCCGATCTCACCGCACCGAACTGGCTCACAAAATGCATTTGGCCTATCGAGGGACAGCTGATGAGTCCGGAGTTCGTCTACGACGGCGCTCTTCTCGGAGGCGCTGAAATGCTGCAGGCCTCCACACGGGCGAACTGCCCGGGTTTGAGCGAACGGTCGGGGTTGGGGAACATCACTACCAGCACGAGCGTCCCGGTCGTGCTCGACACGTCCTTGCGCGTATAGTCGTAAAGCCCCTCATAGGGGTATTCCGTGCCGTCGGCCAGCATCAGGCGAATGTCGGTGAGCAGTCCCGCGTTGTCGAAGATCGAGGTGCGCGGCCCCGCCGAGCGCAGGTATTGCGCCATCGGGATCGCCACGTCGACGGTCAGCGTGTCGATGTTCGAAATGGTCGTCAGCACCCCGAACTGCGTGCCCGGGCCCACGTAGTCGCCCACGTGTGCCGAGGTGTTGGAGATGATACCGTCGATGGGCGAGCGAAGCTCCGTATAGCCGACGTTCATGCGGGCGCTGCTGAGGGTCTGCTCGGCCGAGCGGACGGTGGCTTCGGCGGCTTTGTACTGGGCCGTATACTGATCCAACTGCGACTGGCTGATGGCGTTGATCCTGGCCAGCGGCACGGCGCGGTCGTAGTTGTTGCGGGCTTCGATCGCCTGCGCCCGGGCCGATTGCAGGGCGGCCTCGGCTGCGAGCATCGAGGTCGAAAGCTGGTCGGGGTCGATTGTGAACAACAGCTGCCCGCGCTTCACGGGCATACCGTTGGCAAACTGCTTCGTAAGCAGGTAGCCGTTCACGCGCGGCTGGATCACCGCATCGAAATTGCTCGCCAGGTAACCGATGAACTCCATGCGGTTGGGAACGCTGTCCGTGACGGCTTCGGCCACGCCGACCCTGAGCGGGGGCATGGCGGTTTCGGGCTTGTGCCTGCTGCACCCCGCGAGGAGTACGGCGAGCAGCCCCGTGATAAGGAAAAGTCTGTTCATACCGGGATGTTTTACACCCTTGCAGGGGCAAAAAACGTACCGTGAACAGGGTGACAGCTAGTTAAAAAGGGGATTATATGCTAAAAAAAGCTGATTTTTTTAACTGCAAATGATGATGTTTAGATAATTTTTATATCTTTGCGTTGATAACAAACCCAAATTAATATAAAAGTTATGAAAGAATTAGTAGCAAAGATCAATGCCGAGTACGAGGTATTCGCAGCAAATGCAGCAGCACAGGTGGAGAAAGGCAACAAGGCCGCCGGTACCCGTGCCCGCAAGTCCGCACTGGAGATTTCTAAGCTGATGAAGGAATTCCGCAAGATTTCCGTAGAGGCTGCGAAATAATCGCTGACTACGTAGACGCAACAAAGGCTGTCCTTTTGGGCAGCCTTTGTTGTTTTCGTGCCGTATGCGGATCGTTCCCGCGGCAAGCCGTACGGTCGCGGCGCAGGTCAGGGCTCGATGCCGAATTTGCGGAACACCTCCATATCCTCTGCGGAGAGGCCCGTCTTGCGGAACGGTACGGCCTCGTTGTGGTCGTTCAGGTAACGGCGCGGCCGGGTGCGGTCGTAGCCCGCGTTGACCAGCGACACGCCCGTGTCGATGTAATTTCCCCGGATCGAAGCCATGTCGGCCATGGTATGGAACAGCGCATGGGTCGTGGCGGGCACCGTGGCGTTTGCCTCGGCGGCAGCGGCCTTGTCGGGGAAATTCTGCCGGTAAGCGTCGGAGAACCACGCCAGCGAAGCGACGTAGAGCTGGTAGGCCGTCGTCGTGGGCGAAGCGTGCAGGAACCGTTCGCGCCTGTCATCGAGGATGTCCTCGCCGTGGTCGGCGCAGTAGAGCAGCGCCGACGAAGTCCCGCGCAGCCCGCGCAGGTACTGGATCGTCTCCGAGAGGAAGAAATCCGTGTAGAGGATCGAATTGTCGTAGGCGTTGCGGAGCGTCTGCACGTGTTCCCGTGAGATCGCCACGTCGTCGTCGGGGCGGAACTGCGCAAACTCGCGCGGGTAACGCTGGTGGTAACTGAAGTGCGAGCCGTAGCAGTGGAGTATGAAGAGCATCTTCTGCGCCTTGTTGCCTTCCACGGCGCGGCGCACCTCGTCCAGCAGCTGCATGTCGTGGCGCGGCGAGCGGATATAGATCAGGTGGTCGGCGTCGCGGGCGAGTTTGTCGATCATGGCGCCCTGCGGCGACTGGTTGGAGATGAACCAGGTCTCGAAACCGGCCTCGTTGAACAGCGCCGGGAGCCCCTTGCGGCGGTAGAGTTCGGGATGTTCGTCGGTCGCAACGGACGAGAGGATCAGCGGCACGCTCTTGTGCGTGGTGTTGCTCTGCGTGAGCATGTCGCGGAAAACGATCAGGTCATCGACCTGCGAAAGGCGGGGATTCGTCTCGCGGTCGTAACCGTACAGCTGCCAGTTCATCGCACGCGAGGCTTCGCCGATGACGTAGACGTATATCTCGCGCCCCGGTGCCTGGGCCGTGCGCGACGCACCGTAGGTGAAATCCTCCGAGGTCTCCTCGAAATTGTAGGCCTTGCGGAATTCCGTGGCACTCAGGTGTACGTTGTAGAGCACGTTGAGCGGGAAGATCTCGTCCCGCAGCACGTGCCGGTCTTCGCTCACGCGGTAGGCCGGCCACAGCGCCAGCATGCCCAGCGCCATGAGCACCGCCCCGGTCAGTCCGACGTTCATGCGCGTGGTGCGCGATATCTGCCGTTTGTGCCCGATTTCGCGCGCGGCGAACCACAGCAGCGGCAGGTACATCACGCAGACCAGGATCACGGAGGGGTAGATGTTGCTCAGCAGCTCGCCCGCTTCGCCCGGGTTGGTCGTCACCAGGTTGGTGAACATGTCCGTGGCGATGATCGAGTTGCCGAAGAGGTACAGCAGCACGATCTGGAACGCGCACAGGAAAATGAACGGGAACGCCAGCCAGATCATTATGCCCGAACGGCGCAGCGCCACGCTCCACATCATGTAAAATCCCAACGGCATCAGTATCAGCGCCTCGACCGTCCAGACGGAGTAGGGTTCGGTATTGGCCAGCACGCAGTTGGGGATAATCAGCGCGACAAAGAAATAGACGGTCAGCAGCGTGGTGAAACGGCTGCGGGTTTTGACCGTCCGTTGCCGGTTATGTTTGTTCGGATCAGCATTCATATCTTTACTAACCTAAAAAGCTTCGTTCAGGCTCAGCAGGAATCCGCTGGTTTTCTTGCCGAAGCCGTAATCGAGCCGCACATTGACCCGTTTTTTCAGCTCCCATCGCAGGCCGACGCCATAGTTGGGAAGCGTTTCCGACCAGTCGAACCGGTCGAGACTGTTGAATACGTTGCCGGCACCGCCCCATACCGTGCAGCCGATACGCCGCCAGATGCGCTGGCGCAACTCTACCTGGAAGGTAATCATGTCGTTGTCCGTATAGCGCCCCTGGTAGTAACCGCGCATGCGCTGCGAACCGCCCATGCGGGCCAGCATCGGCCACGGGGTGCCTTCGGAGTTGAACTCCGCGTAGAGGTCGGTGGCGATCAGTCCACCTTTCCACACCTGCCGGTACCAGTCGGCCGTGAAGGTCGTGCGCCACAGCGACTTGCCGCAGTTGCCAAGCCCCTTGGCGTAGAAAGTCTCCTCCAGGCTGACATAGATGCCCCGGTACGGGTTGGGGATGAAGTCGCGCGAGTCGTACTCGAGGATGGCTCCGATGCCGGTGGCAGTGTAGTGCGTTTTCTGCCCGTACTCCTGCAGGTAGCCCTCGCTGCGGGCGTCAAATTTCTTGCCCTGCGTGTGCTCGAAGCTCAGGATGCCGCCCACATAGGTGCTGGGCAGCACGCGGTGCAGGTAACGCCCTTTTACCAGGTAGCGTTTCTCGTTGTACGACCCCTCTTCGTTATACCGTCCGTCGTGGTAGCCGATGCCCCACATGTCGCGGGGCGCCGAGGCGAACATTACCGTGTAGTCGATGCGCTTGCTGTTGCGGGCGAAGATGTTGTTGCCCGTGACCCCCAGCGCATAGAATCCCGAAATCGAGACATTGGCGAAGATCGAGATGTCCGAGGGTGCCGTCACCGAGTCCGTGCGGTCGATGCGGTAGAGGCCCGCGGCCAGCAGCCCGATGCCGAGGCTCGTATTCTTCGAGTAGCTCGGCCCCCCCGCGAAAGTGAAGTCGATCTTCTTTTCGAACGTGCGGTCGGTGGTCGAACCTTCGAAGTATTTTACGACGCGGCGCAGGAACGGCGGGCGCTTTTCGGCCTGCGGTTCCTCTTCCTGCCCCGGAAGCGGGGTGTACGTATAGTGCAGCGTATCGCTGCCGTTGATGTATACCTCCTGCTCCTGTGCCCGTCCGTGCAGAACGAAACCCAGGACGAAGCATACAACGGCTATCCTGCGCAGCATCCGGCTATTTGTACTTCTCGATTGTTTCGTAGAAATCGGCCTTGTCCTGCTCCGAGAGCACGCCCTTGCGCAGGAATACCAGCTCGCCTTCCTTCGATACGATCATCAGCACGAACTGGTTGTTGCAGTCGCCCAGCTCCCATGCCGTGCTCAGGATGCGATCCTGGTCGGCCAGTACCAGCGCGCCGTTCTTGGCCGTGCGCTTCTTGGCCATGTTGCGGGCCATGCCGTTGGGGACCATCGGGGCGTCCTTGAGGTTCATCACGCCGAAGCCGTGGATATTGTCGCTTTCGGCGCGGTGGTTCTGCTCCAGTTCGATGGTGAAATCCTCGTTCTGCTTGTGC
>OGXE01002832.1_pt1 | contig 12403 bp, 11 predicted proteins | sample 1576181 | NCBI WGS metagenome assembly OGXE01 (sample SAMEA3541478, study PRJEB24748) | human gut metagenome | biome: human gut; feature: human-associated habitat; material: faeces | place: China | collected 2012 | reverse complement strand
TGGAGCACCTCAAAAACACCATCATACACTAAATCAGTAAGTTGGCACCATTACCGGCAGCTGAGAGTGGCAACCGGAAGCACATGTGCTTCAGAACATTCTCGCTGCTTTTTTTATATTTATAATGCCTGACCAACGTCTAAGAAATAAACGGAACTTTGACAGCAACTTTATTGGCTTGAGATTTTTCTTGTTTCCATATTGGTTTAAGCAGAAAATGTGTTTTTTAACATTTCGTGCCCGGTAATGATTCTCAGTTGCACTACCTGGCGCCTTTCTAATGACATCGTTGGACGTTACGCACAGCACACTGGTAGCTATTGAGCCAGGGGCGGTAGCGTGCCTTGTTTTTGAATAAATGCCCTGGCTTGAATTTTGCATGTCGGTGCCACAGTAACAACTCGCAAACGCAAAGTAGATGGAATAATCTCGTGAAAATATTGGTCACTGGTGGAGCAGGTTTTATCGGGTCTGCTGTCGTTCGTAATATCATTAATAACACTCATGATTCTGTGGTTAATGTCGATAAGTTAACCTATGCGGGCAACCTTGAATCTCTGACAGAGGTTGAAAACAGCAATCGTTATGCTTTCGAGCACGCCGATATCTGTGACGCCGAAGCTATGCAACGGATTTTTACGGAACATCAGCCAGATGCGGTCATGCATCTTGCCGCCGAAAGCCATGTGGACCGCTCTATCACCGGGCCAGCCGCGTTTATTGAGACAAACATTGTAGGAACTTACATTCTGCTTGAAGCTGCGCGCAAATATTGGGCTCAGCTTGATGAACCCCGCAAAACCGCGTTCCGCTTCCATCATATCTCAACGGACGAAGTCTACGGCGATTTGCCGCATCCTGATGAAGTTCCTGCCGGAACAGTGCTGCCGCTGTTTACCGAAAAAACGCCTTATTCTCCCAGCAGTCCCTATTCCTCATCGAAAGCGTCAAGTGACCATTTAGTACGTGCATGGCGCCGTACTTACGGCTTGCCGACCCTGGTGACGAATTGCTCAAATAACTATGGCCCATACCATTTCCCTGAAAAACTTATTCCGCTGATCATCCTTAATGCATTAGCGGGTAAGCCGTTACCGGTGTATGGCAATGGGGAGCAAATTCGCGACTGGCTATTTGTTGAAGATCATGCTCGCGCTTTATATAAGGTCGTCACTGAGGGGGGTGCGGGTGAGACTTACAATATCGGTGGCCACAATGAGCGTAAGAATATTGAAGTCGTAAATACTATTTGTACTATTCTTGACGAAATCATTACTGCGAAACCTAATAATATTAGTAGCTTTGCAGAATTAATTACTTATGTCACCGACCGTCCGGGCCATGATCTGCGTTACGCCATTGATGCGAGCAAAATAAAAGATGAACTGGGCTGGGTACCGCAGGAGACTTTTGAATCAGGTATCCGCAAAACGGTTGAATGGTATTTGACTAACCAGGACTGGTGGCAGCGTGTGATGGATGGATCATATGCTGGTGAACGCCTGGGGCTCGCAGAATAAAATCGTAAGGACGGAATGATGAAAGGTATTGTATTAGCTGGCGGTTCTGGAACTCGTCTTTATCCGATTACTCAGGGTGTGTCAAAACAGTTATTGCCTGTTTATGACAAGCCGATGGTTTTTTACCCAATATCAGTTCTAATGTTGGCAGGTATTCGTGACATTTTGATTATCACGACGCCGGAAGATATGGCATCGTTCCAGCGTTTATTGGGTGATGGTTCACAGTTCGGTATCCGTCTCACCTATGAAGTACAGCCTTCGCCGGACGGCCTGGCGCAGGCGTTTATCATCGGCGAAGAATTCATTAATAACGAGCCATGTGCGCTGGTGCTGGGCGATAACATCTATTTTGGTCAAAGCTTCGGTAAGAAACTGGAAAGTGCAGCGCAGTTAACCTCTGGTGCGATGGTATTTGGTTATCAGGTACAGGATCCGGAACGTTTTGGTGTTGTGGAATTTGATAAAAATTACACTGCGTTATCCATTGAGGAAAAACCGCTTAAACCAAAATCAAACTGGGCAGTAACTGGTCTCTATTTTTACGACAAAAATGTCGTCGAAATGGCAAAACAGGTGAAACCTTCTGCTCGCGGCGAGTTGGAGATTACTACACTGAACCAGATGTATCTGGACCGCGGTGAGCTGCAGGTGGAATTGTTGGGGCGTGGGTTTGCATGGCTCGATACGGGCACCCATGACAGCCTGGTTGAAGCATCGCAATTTATTCATACCATTGAGAAACGCCAGGGGATGAAAGTTGCTTGTCTGGAAGAGATCGCATTTCGTAAGGGCTGGCTGAGTAAAGAGCAAGTTGCCGATCAAGCGAAAAAAATGGCGAAAAATGATTATGGCCGCTATTTACGCATACTGATTAATGAATAACGCGGATAGTTTCTCGGGGATACGATGAAAATTTTATTGATAGGCAAGAATGGCCAGGTTGGTTGGGAATTACAGCGCGCATTATCCACATTGGGTACGCTGATTGCCGTCGATTATTTTGATACTGAATTGTGTGGTGATTTGACTAATCCTGACGGAATTGCACAGACGATTCGTACCGTTAAACCAGATGTGATTGTAAATGCTGCTGCTCACACTGCGGTTGATAAAGCTGAAAGCGAGCATGATCTCGCGCAGTTACTGAATGCCGATAGTGTGGCCGTCATTGCAAAAGAATCTGCAGCTCTGGGCGCATTGCTTGTACATTATTCAACAGATTATGTCTTTAATGGTGAAGGTACGCACTATCGCCAGGAAGATGAACCCACCGGGCCACTTAACGTGTACGGTGAAACCAAATTAGCGGGCGAAAAAGCAGTTGCTGAATATAACCCGCGCCATTTCATCTTCCGAACCAGTTGGGTTTATGCCTCACGCGGCGCGAATTTTGCTAAAACTATGCTGCGACTTGCTGGTGATAAGGAACAGCTCGCGATCATCAATGATCAGCACGGTGCACCAACAAGCGCTGAATTGTTGGCTGATTGCACAGCGATAGCAATCCGTAGCCAGCGCCATGATGCAACCTTATTTGGCACCTATCATCTTGTCGCCAGTGGCGAGACCACGTGGTTTGATTACGCTAATTATGTATTCGAAATTGCACGTGAAGTAGGAACGGAGCTTAAGGTAAATGCGGTCAATCCGGTTGGAACTGAGGCATATCCTACCCCAGCTAAACGACCTCATAATTCTCGATTGTCAAATCAGAAATTCCAGAAAACGTTTGATATAGTTATACCTGACTGGAAAGTTGGTGTAAAACGAGCAGTAACTGAAATACTTGGTAAATAAAAGAGAAATACTCAGATGAATATTATTAAGACAGCAATTCCGGATGTTCTCATTTTTGAGCCAAAAGTATTTGGTGATGCACGTGGTTATTTTTTTGAGAGTTTTAATCAGAAAACTTTTGATGAAGCCGTGGGGCGTAAAGTAGAATTCGTACAGGATAATCATTCTCAGTCACAGAAAGGCGTCTTACGAGGTCTGCATTATCAATTGGCTCCGAATGCACAGGGGAAACTTGTGCGTTGTACCGAAGGTGAGGTATTTGATGTTGCTGTCGATATACGCAAAAGTTCACCAACGTTTGGCCAGTGGGTTGGGGTAAATCTCAGTGCGGAAAACAAACGACAATTATGGATTCCAGAAGGTTTCGCCCATGGTTTTGTTACCTTAAGCGAAACCGCTCAGTTTCTTTATAAGGCCACTAATTTTTACGCGCCGCAATCTGAGCGTAGCATTATCTGGAATGATGCGGAAATTAATATCTCCTGGCCTGCTGTGGAAAATATTCAATTATCAGCGAAAGACCAGCAGGGTGTTAAATTATCTAACGCTGATCTTTATAAGTAAAATTAATGGCCGGTAATCGGCCATTAATTTCTTTGTCTGTAATTAATTATTTTCATTCCAAATAAAAATAGGTTTTGAGTGTCATTACTATGAGTAACATATTAAAAGCGCATGGGCAATTAATATATCAAATGACCAAGCGCGAAATTTCCAGCCGTTATCGTGGTTCTGCATTAGGTATTATTTGGCCTTTTTTAACCCCTTTGTTTATGTTGATTGTATATACTTTCGTTTTCTCTGTTGTATTTAAAGCGAAATGGGGGGGGGGTGTTGAGGAATCTAAATCACAGTTTGCGATAATTCTTTTTGCAGGAATGATTATTCATGCATTCTATTGTGAAGTATTGATGCTCTCAACGAATAGTATTGTCGGGAACTCGAATTATGTAAAAAAAGTGGTTTTCCCATTAGAAATACTAAGTTTGGTAACAACACTGTCTGCATTGTTTAACATGTTCATTAGCATGATTGTGCTATTTGTGATATCCGTAATACTCGGTGATGCAATCCATTGGACTATTATTCTAACACCGCTTATTATACTTCCAATATTTGTGCTCGCGATAGGTAGTGGTTGGATAATTTCTGCACTTGGTGTATACATCCGGGATATCAATCAATTTATGGGAATTGTTACTTCAATTCTTCTTTTTATTTCTCCAGTATTCTTCTCTGTAAAATCAGTTCCGCTTGAGTTTCAGCGACTCATTAATTTAAATCCTTTGACTTTTATTATTGAAGAATTCAGAAAGGTATTTATTTGGGGCCAGTTGCCAAACTTTACTGGTTTGCTAATCTATTTGATTGCTTCAGTTATTATTACATCACTGGCATTTTTGTTGTTTACTAAATTACGCAAAGGTTTTGCTGATGTCCTCTAATAATTATGCGATTGAATTAGACTCTGTTAGTAAATGTTTTTTCATTTATCGTAATCCTGCAGATCGGCTCAAACAATTTATCTTGCCTCGATTAGGTATAAAAAAGAAATGCTATGATGAATTCTGGGCTGTAAATGGTGTTTCACTTAATATAAAAAAAGGCGAAACAGTAGCTATTATTGGCCGAAATGGTTCGGGTAAATCAACACTACTTCAGATGATTTGTGGTACGTTGCAACCGACCTGCGGGACAATAAAAGTAAATGGCAAAATAGCAGCATTACTGGAGTTGGGCTCTGGTTTTAACCCTGAATTTACCGGCCGAGAAAACGTTTATTTAAATGCTGCTGTCTATGGTTTGACCAGAAGCGAAATAGAGCTTAAATTTAATGATATTGTGAAATTTGCCGATATTGGTGATTTCATTGATCAGCCAGTCAAAAATTATTCCAGTGGGATGTATGTCCGACTGGCTTTTGCCGTTATCGCGCATGTTGATGCAGATATTCTGGTTGTCGATGAGGCCCTTGCTGTTGGCGATGCTGTCTTCACGCAAAAATGTATGCGCTTTATCAGGAAATTCCAGGAAAATGGTACGCTAATTTTTGTAAGCCATGATATGGCTTCGGTCCAGAACCTCTGTGAGAAAGCTTTGTGGCTTAATAGAGGTAACTCGATGAAGTATGGTAAATCGAAGGATGTTGCTGAAAGTTACCTGAAATATACTCTCGAACAAATCTATGGTGAAACAGCAACCTTACAAGAGCTTAATGGCGAGACTCCGTCTGAAGAAGAAAGCGTCAGCGATGAGGCCTTTATCGATTATGGTTCTGAGACGACTGTAACGCATAACCTCGAAGCATCTAATGGCTGGAAAACCGGTGATGCAGAAATTATCCGTGTTGACATGCGCAATTTATCGCACAATTCGGAAATTCTCACTGGGGGAGAAAAGGTTAAGGTAACGCTCGAAGCAAAAACTCATATCGATCTTGATCAGCCAATATTAGGTTTTTTAGTTAAAGACAAATTAGGTCAGATTCTATTCGGCGAAAATACATTACCCCTAACTGAAGTTGATAAACGCACTTTTGCTGCTGGTGAAACATTTAAAGGTGAATTTGTGTTTACCCTGCCAATGTTGCCAAACGGCGATTATGCATTGATGTGCTCGGTCGCAAACGGAAATTTACATAACAATATCCAACATCACCATTTGCACGATGCATTAATAATTAAAGTTTTCAACAGTACTGTTCGCTGGGGTTTGGTTGGCGTCCGATTTGACAGCATTGAAATGGTGAAATCATGAATCATAGCTTGAGAGATTTTTATCACAATCGTTTACACCATGGGAAAACGACAGACAAGTGGGAACGATATATTGATGCCTACGATGCGGTTCTGGTGCCATATAGCCAAAAAGAGATCACATTAGTTGAAATCGGTATACAGAATGGCGGTTCTCTGGAGGTATGGAGTAAATTTTTCCCCAATTTTCGTAAAATTATTGGCTGTGATATCAATCCCGATTGCCACAAATTGACTTATGACAACCCTAACATCCATGTCATTGTCGGTGATGCCAATGAGGATGGTGTTGTTGAAAAAATAAAGGCAGAAACAGCTGGTAGTATCGATCTTATTATTGATGATGGATCACATGTTAGCAGCGATATTATTAAAACTTTTATCAAGTACTTTCCCCTTTTATCCGATGATGGCATTTTCATCATTGAGGATCTCCATTGCAGCTACTGGAAAGAGTTTGAAGGCGGCTTGTATGATCCGATGTCATCAATGGCATTTCTTAAAAAATTAAGTGATGCGATCAACTATGAGCATTGGGGATATCCAGGAAAGAAAGTTAATGATCTTTTCCATGAATTTGGTCAATTTCTGGATATTGATGTTACCAGCACACCTTTTGACCATATTTATAGTGTTACCTTCTTTAATTCTGTTTGTATTATTCACAAAAAGAAAACAACAAATTTAGGTAAGCGAATTATCGTCGGTGAACATCAGGATGTTATTTCTTTGGATAATGTTCTAACTGACAGTCACGCTCCGGGGCAAGGAGACAATTACTGGACAGGTATGGTTCGTTCGCCAGAGGCTGAGTATTATCCCAACCAATTGCTTATTGAAAAGTTGCAGAGTGAAATTCAGAGCTGCAAAAATGATAACTTATTATTAAAAAAAGATATTGAAAATAAAGATAAATATCTTAACGAAATAATAAACTCAAAATCCTGGAAGATGATTACTAAATTGCGTGCTGTTTTTAAGGGATCGCGGTAATGAATACGATTAAACCATTGGCTTTCTATTTACCTCAATTTCACCGTGTCAAAGAGAATGATGAATGGTGGGGACCGGGATTCACCGAATGGACAAATGTTGCAAAAGGTAAACCCAATTTTTCCGGGCATTATCAACCGCATGTCCCTGCAGATATGGGGTTTTATGATCTGCAAAATATTGAGAACATGCGCGAACAGGCTGATTTAGCTCGCCAGTATGGACTGTATGGATTCTGTTTCTACTACTATCGCTTCAAAGATGGTCGTCGTATTCTGGAAAAACCATTAAATAACTATGTCAAAAGTGACATTGATTTTCCGTTCTGCTACTGCTGGGCAAATGAGAACTGGACAAAAACATGGGATGGGCTTGATAAAGAAGTGCTTCTTGAACAAAATCATGGCGCTAGCGATGATATTGAATTTGTTAAAGAGCTACTTAGCGTATTCCAGGATTCAAGATATATTAAAGTAGATGGTAAACCGATGTTGTTGGTTTATCGTGCTGATTTACTTAAAAATCCATTAGAACTTACCCAACAGTGGCGAGAACTTGCCCGTCAGGCTGGCTTCCCAGATCTTCACCTCTGTGCGGTGCAGTTCTATGGCATTGATGATCCTACAGTTTATGGCTTTGATGTAGCTGTCGAGTTTCCACCACATAAATACATCGGCTCGGAAAACCGTCCTGATGTAAATGTACAAATTACTAATCCTAATTTTCGTGGTGGGATTGTTGATTATCGTAAAATTGTCCGCCAGGCATTAAATAAAAAGACCACAGATTATAAATGCTATCGCGGAATTATTCCTTCATGGGATAATACGGCAAGACGGCAGGATACTGGTCATATCATTATCAATTCATCTCCGGCTCTGTATCAATTTTGGTTGAAATACTTAGTTAAGTTTTCTAAAAAGTATTTGCCAGAAAATGATCAGTTTATATTCATCAATGCCTGGAATGAATGGGCCGAAGGTGCCCATCTCGAACCTGATTTAAAATACGGACGGGAATATCTGGAAGCTACTCTCAGTGCCTTAAATGAGAAAAAATTAGATCTTAGCCAGTATATTACTAATGATAATATTCTTTCATTCCTTATGGATGAGATCGGTCCAGAAGAAAAAATGCGGATCGAGAGAGCCTTTGAGTTTGCATTATTAAATGTTGATGAGCAGCAAGTAAAATTTGATGCACCTGTAGCTGCACAATCAATGCGTGTAAGGGATAGAATCAAAATTAAATATCCTCGTCTTGCATCCTTGCTTATCCCTGTTTATGCAAAACTGAGAAGAATGCTATGAAAATCATAGCAGTAATGGCACATTACGATGTCGATAATATAGTTGATCCTTATCTTGATGTTATTCTCGATAAAATCACAACAGTGGCGGAAAAGGTCATTCTTGTTTCAACCTCAGACATTGATACCGAAGTCGCAAGAAAATATCCTGGATTGCAAATCATTGTTCGTGAAAATGTTGGGTATGATTTCTGCAGCTATAAGGAAGGAATACTTTCGATAGAAGATCTTTATATCTACGATCAATTGTTGGTACTTAATGATAGCTTCTATTGTTCAAAAGATTTTGATTTGCAGGCAATTCTTAATGCAAGTGAGGCTTACGATATTTACTCACTTACTGCCAGCAGGCAGTTTGCTTATCATTTGCAAAGTTATTTTCTGGTCTTTAACAAAAAGGCATTTACGTCTTTTTGGTTCTACAATTTCTGGAATAACCTTTTTCAGTATAAGCGTAAAGAAAAGATTATATTTGACTATGAGATTGAACTGACTAACTCGGCGTTGCGAAGCGGTTTATCAACCGGATGCTATTATCTCGCACAGCATGACCAGAATCCTTGCCATCATGACTATCGACATCTTTATGATACATATGGCTTTGTGAAAACAGATGTACTACGCAATGATATTGGCGAGCTGAATTTTTCGAATCTGGATAACTCCGCAGTATTGGAAAACCACCTTTTACGAACAAAAGCCAGTTACAAAAATCGATTGTTTAAATATTCTCCTGGTAATTTTATCACTGCGGGGAATAATTTTTTTGAATACATTGGTTCCGGCGAAAAAACAACGAAGATTGCCATAATTCTTCATCTTTATTATGTTGATCTGGCTGGCGAGTTCTATGAGAGATTTTCTCTGTTACCCATTGATTTCGACTTGTTCATCACGATACCAGATGAAAAATATATTCCTTTGGTGAGAAGTTATTTTCGGGGAATTGCCAACAATATTTTTATCGCAGTTGTTGAAAACAAAGGGCGGGATGTTTTGCCCTTTATCAAGACAATGTTAGCTTATGACTTCAATCAATATGAAATGGTTCTTAAGCTTCATTCTAAAAAGAGTAAATACAGTCATCTCGGTAGCAAGTGGCGACAGGAGATTATCTGCAACCTCATCCCATCAGGCCCAATAATTTTAAAACTGTTAGACTGCTTTATGCACAATAAAATTGGCATAGCCGCTGATAAACGTGATTATCTGTCAAATGAGGAATATTGGGGTTGCAATCAACACCGAGTTTATAATGCTATGGAGTCTTTGGGCGTTTCGCCGCAAAATAAACAACTTTTTTTCGTTGGAGGGACAATGTTCTGGTTTAAGCCAGCTGCAGTCTATCCTCTTGTTAATTTGCTGGCGAGCGAAGAGTTTGAATCTGAAAGTGGTCAACAGGATGGTACTCTTGCACATGTCTTTGAAAGGACAACTTGTGTACCTGTGATGGTTCGAGGATTCAAATGCATTGATATCAAAACACTCTCTGAGATTGATATTACTAAAACTTGCAACAATAAAGTTTTAGTATTGTAATGGAGAATTATGTCCGCTATTTTTGCATACTATTTCCCACAGTTTTATGAAACTAAAGAAAACTCCATGTGGTGGGGTGCTGGTTTTACAGACTGGAAATTAGTTGAAGCCGCAAAACCTTTATTTGCGGAGCATTATCAGCCACGGGTTCCTGAACTTGGTTATTATGACCAGTCAGAGCTTAAAACGCTTTCTATGCAGGTCGACCTTGCTAAGCAATTCAATATTACTGGCTTCAACTTCTATCATTATTGGTTTGACGGTGAGCCACACCTCGCCAAACCTGCAGAGATGTTGCTTGCTGATATTGATTTGAATATAAAATTCATGTTGACTTGGGCTAATGAAAGCTGGACAAGGCAGTGGGTCGGGCAACCTAATGATTATCTCATTGAACAGAACTATTATCGTGATCTGGATTCTATAGAGAAACATTATTTTTATCTCGCTGCCTTTTTTAAAGATGACCGCTACCATAAAGTTAACAATAGGCCTGTATTCACAATATACCGGCCTGAGTTGATTCCCAATTTGAGTGATGTTATTAGTACCTTCAATAAGCTCGCAGTTGCTGATGGTTTTTCTGGTATTCATTGGCTTGCTTGTCGGAGTTATGATATATCTGGTGCCGAAGAACTATATCAATATTTCGATGGGATTATTAATTTCAACCCTCGCTATATTATTAATACACGATTAAAAAATCGTCGTACAGCTTTGGTTGAACCACTGCTAAGACGTCTGCCGGAAAAAACCCAATCATTGTTGGTTGGATTGTTCAGAAAAAAGAATGGGATTGCTAAGTTTTCTTATGTTGATTTCTTACGTGAACTTGAGAGGTCAGATAGCTTAAGCTTTTCCAAACCTGTTTATCATTCTGTTTTTCCGGACTGGGATAATACAGCACGGTATAATGATAGAGCTACACTGTTTACTGATGTATCGCCAGAAAATTACAAAAATGCGCTATCTATTGCGCAGAATAAAATTACTCAAGAACATCAGGATATTTTATTTATTAATGCCTGGAATGAGTGGTCTGAAGGCGCTTATCTTGAACCAGACCAAAAGATTGGCCTGAAACTTCTTACGGTGACATCTAGTTTCTCTGGTTTTTAAGGGTACACATAAATAGGTTAACGCAATTGAAACTGGTAGCATCTTTAGTATTATACAAACACGAGTATTCTGAAGTTGAGAAGACAATTGACGCCTTGCTGTTGGAATCTTATATTGATCAGTTGGTCATCGTTGATAACGGTAGTTTATGTAACTGGTTAGCTAACTTTCAGCATTCCAAAGTGATGGTGATTCGTACGCCTGTAAATTTAGGTTTCGGTGCTGCACATAATATTGTTTTTGAAAAATATAAAGACCTGGCGGAGTATTTTTTAATCTGTAACCCAGATATTTACTTCGAAAAAGATGAAATAAACAAAGCCTATTCATTCTGCAAAGAAAATAATGTTGATTTGTCAATTCCGCGGGTGCTTTACCCTGACGGAACAATGCAGTATGGCGCGAAACTTTTGCCATCACCATATCATCTTTTTGCTCGTCGCTTCCGCTTATTCACATCTGCCAGTGAAAGCAACAGCCAGTATGAGTTACGATTTGCCGATTATACCAAGCCTTTTTTTGCTCCTTCACTTTCAGGCTGTTGCCTGATTGTGAGTTCCAGAGCTGTATCGCAGACGGGCGGCTTTGATCCTGCATTTTTCCTGTATCTTGAAGATGTCGATTTTTCACGACGAATTTGTGAGCTTGGGCTTAATATTCTCTATTGTCCTTATTCATTCGTTTACCACGAGTCACAGCGTAAGTCATATAAAAGCTTTCGTTTTTTAATAATGCATATTCAGTCAGCCATTAAATATTTCAATAAGTGGGGCTGGATTTGCGATAAAAACCGCACGATGTTCAATAAGAAGTGCATTCGGGCTCTGCCTGACAAAAAAACAGTGCACTGAAAGCGTGTGAGGTTTTTTTAGATGAATGGTATTCCCTTGTTATTGTGCGTGTATTCGAGCCCGGATTACCCTATGCGACTGGCAGCAAACTCTTTTCAAGAGTTCAGACGGTCTATATGATAGGTTACCGCGATAAATATGATGTGAAATTCTACATTACCTTCATGACGTGTTATGCAGGTAGTATCACCCGATCCAGGAGTACATAATGTCTAAGCAACAAATCGGCGTTGTTGGTATGGCCGTGATGGGGCGCAACCTGGCGCTTAACATCGAAAGCCGTGGCTATACCGTTTCCGTTTTCAACCGCTCCCGCGATAAGACCGAAGAAGTGATTGCTGAGAACCCCGGCAAGAAGCTGGTTCCGTATTACACCGTGAAAGAGTTTGTTGAATCCTTAGAAACTCCCCGTCGCATCCTGTTAATGGTGAAAGCGGGCGCTGGCACAGATGCTGCTATTGACGGCACTGTTGCAAAGTTAGCGATGAGGCAGCCTTTTGTCTTATTCAAAGGCCT
>OGXE01002826.1_pt1 | contig 12413 bp, 5 predicted proteins | sample 1576181 | NCBI WGS metagenome assembly OGXE01 (sample SAMEA3541478, study PRJEB24748) | human gut metagenome | biome: human gut; feature: human-associated habitat; material: faeces | place: China | collected 2012 | reverse complement strand
TTTCTATAAGACAGCCTTTGAAAAGCTGGAAGCATTAAATATTGGATATTTTTTCTATATCGGCGGAAATGACTCCATGGATACCGTAAGCAAGTTATCCAGGTATGCCGATAAACATAACAGCTCCATCCGTTTTATCGGTATCCCAAAAACCATCGACAATGATCTGGTTCTGACTGACCACACACCAGGTTATGGAAGTGCTGCCAAATATGTTGCTTCTACAGTACGCGAAATTGCAATTGATGCCTCTGGCTATGATAATAAACCATCTGTCACCATCGTCGAGATCATGGGACGCCATGCCGGATGGCTGACCGCCGCAAGCGTTCTTGCCCGCAAATTTAAAGGCGATAATCCGGTTCTTATTTATCTTCCGGAAGTTGCTTTCTCCCCGGATGCATTTATCGAAAAGGTAAAAGAAAAGCTTACTAAAACTTCTAATCTCGTTGTCTGCATTTCCGAAGGAATCAACGATGGTAACGGAACCTTTGTCTGCGAGCTTGCAAGTGATGTCGGCACAGATACTTTCGGTCATAAAATGCTGACTGGCTCCGGAAAGTATCTTGAAAATCTCGTAAAAGAAAAGCTTGGTATCAAAGTACGCTCTGTGGAGCTCAATGTCTGCCAGAGATGCTCTTCCTCCTGTTTATCTGCCACAGATCTGGACGAAGCCGCTGCTTCCGGCCGTTTTGCTGTAAGTGCCGCTTTAAATGGTGAAACAGGAAAGATGATCAATTTTATCCGTAAGAGTGATGACCCATACATCCTTGAATTCGGAACTGCAGACGTGAACGAAATCTGTAATAAAGAAAAAGCTGTTCCTGAAGAATCCGGACAATATTTCTTTCCCTTACCCGCCAGATGATGGTGTTGCTGCCTTGTCTGATAATTCTGCCCCGTTTTTTCGGTGTGGCAGGCGTTTGGTATAGTATGCCGATTTCCGACTTGCTGGCCAGTCTGATAGCGGGCACGATGCTGGTGTGGCAGCTCCGCAAATTCAAGGCGCAGGCATAAGGCGGTATTGTGTTAAAACAAAGATACTTACCACCGGTCTCTTTTCAGCTACATCCAACTTTCATCAGTTTGGCAGCGGAACCATGGGTCTGCGTCCGTGATTCAGTTTCAAGCCTGCTTTATAGGACTCCGGACCGTGCAGGTTCTTTATATCCATCTCACCGAGATTGACCAGAATGCCGCGTGCCATGAGGCCGGCATCTTCGTTTGCTTTGCGCGGAAGTGTTTCGGCTTTGTCTTTCAGGTCTGCCAGATGCACGCGGATGGCGGGCTGCATGGCTGTATCCAGAGAGAGGCATTCCAGCAGGGAATAACCGATTTTTCTATCGGCTTCTTTTGCCGGATTATTCAGGCGTTCGATGCCTTTGGCGGTTTCTCCCAGATAAGCGGCGGCATAGGCGGTTTCGCAGGCTATGTAGGGGTCGGCATCCTTGAGCAAGGCAAGCAGAGGTGCGGGACAGGTTTTCAATTCTCCTTTGGCTCCGAGTTGTGCCAAACCGACGGACGCCCAATAGCGCATTTCGGGATATTGGCTGGACAGTGCTTTCTCAAATACGGGAGCATCGCCTGCGTGGGCTGTACCTGCCAGCTCTACGAGGTTGTACAGCTCGTTCAAGGGGTATTTCTCTTTACGTACTTTATCATACAATACCACATTCTCGCGAGAGGTGGGTATGAAGAAACCCAGGTCTTTGGTGGCGCGGATATGGTCGGAAAGGGCTGTACGCATCTTTACCAGCACTTCTGCGTATTCGGGAGAGTCGGACAGGTTGTGCAGTTCACCGGGGTCTTTTTCAAGGTCGAACAGCATTTCGGCAGGATGGGCATTGAATGTCTGCGCCCAGTCGGGGTTGGTGTTATGTCCGCCTAAAACCAGCTTGTCCCATGCTTTGTTGGACGGCATGCCCCATTGGTAGTAATTGCGCAGGGCAAACTGACGGTAGGGTATGTAGCTGCGGATGTATTTGAAACGTCCGTCGGTTGCAGCACGTACCGGCATGAAGTGGTGCAGTTGGTTGGCCGCCAGTGCGAACTGGATTTCACGCTTTTCATCGGACGCGTACTTCCCGAACAATGCCTTTCCCTGCATGTGTTTGGGCGGTTTTACGCCTGCAAGACTAAGTACGGTAGGTCCCAAGTCTGTGAAGTTGACCAAAGAATAATCTTTGCCGGATGCCTTTTCTCCCGCCAGGTGTTGCCACTTGGGCGGGAAGTAGGCTATCAGGGGCACTTCCAGACCGCTTTCATACAAATAGCCTTTGCCGCGTGGAACGCAACCGCCGTGGTCGCTGAAGAAGAAGATAATCGTGTTGTCGTCCAATCCTTTTTCTTTCAGGTCTTTCAGGAAGAATCCCAGCCATGTGTCCACATCCTGCACGGCTTCCAGATGGCCGGCATAGTCGGAACGTACTTCGGGCAGGTCGGGCACGTAGGCGGGTAGGGTGAGCAGTTCCGGATAAATGCCCTCTTGGGTGTAATCTCGCCGTCCGTCGGTATGGAAGGTGCGGATACGTCCCATGTGCGAGGTCACCGTATTGTATACGGCAAAGAAAGGCTGGTCTTTACCACGCTTCGGGCTGTTGTAAGAGGCTTCTCTCGTACATTCGTCCCAGCAGCTTTTGTTGTCCGTGGTGGAATTGTAGTGTGTCTTGCTGTTGTTGGTGCAGTAATATCCGGCTTCACGCAGCCATTGCGGGAAGAAGATGTTTGCCGGGGTGTCGTATGGAACCGGATGGACATCCATTCCGTAGGTCGAGGAGTAGCAACCCGTAATGAGCGATGAGCGTGCGGCCGAACTTTGCGGGGCCACCGACCATGCGTTCATGAATTGTATGCCGCGGGCAGCCAGACTGTCTGCATTGGGGGTGTGCACATCCTTGTTGCCGTAGCAGCCGAATTCGTAAGCACTGGTATCTTCGAAGGTGAGCCAGAGAATATTGGGCCTTTCGTTTTTCTTGTTGTCTGCCGCATCCGCTTGGGCGGTATGCAGCCCGCAGAAAGCGGTACACATGAGTAGAGATAAGTTTTTCATGCTATGTTAAATGTTAGTTTTACATGTTATATCGGTTTTTCAGTAGTGGTTGCTAAGGTAGGGCATTTGTTCTGATAAGCATGCCTGATGTGTTTAAAAAGCTGCTAATATTGTTTTGGCATGCAGGTTTTCAACAAAATTGATGAAGATTCAACAAAATTGCAGAACCGGTAAACGTATGTTGCGGTGTATTGGAGAAAATAAGGACGCTATATTACCGGAATGTCTTACTTTTGAAAAATAAATCTAATAGTGTATAATGGTATGAGAAACATCGTTTTTATAGTGATTGCGTTTGTACTTTCTTTCTCGGGACGTGTATGTGCCGGAAATCCCGTTTATTCAGACAACTCCTTGCGCAATGATGCGGAGAAACTGCTGGTGGAGTGGGTGGATGCTCTGCTGACCTACCAATGCGAAGGGCTGCATCCGTCGCTCGACGGCGGTATTCTGTGTCCCGCCTGTGCCCGCATTCACGGACGGATAGGAGACACGGTTCTTCCTCTGATGTATCTGGCAGACAAAACCGGCAATGACAAATATCTGCTTGCTGCCAAGAAACTGATGAAATGGATGGAGAACGTGCACCGTCCGGACGGCTCCTGGATGAATGATGTACACGTATCCGATTGGAGCGGGACTACCGTATTCGCCGCTATTGCTCTGTATGAGGCAGTGCATTATCACGGGCATCTGCTGGATGACTCTACGCGTAACCATTGGAAAGAGCAGTTGTTGGAAGCCGGCGAATTCATGATGAAGAATCCGCAGATGTACAGCCGCCGTATGCAGGGGAGTATGAAGCGCCTGAACAATGTGAACTATTCCGCTTCGGTGACGTATGCCTTGCAGGCTCTTGGAGAGATGTTCGACCGCCCGGACTTCAAGGAGGAAGCCCGGATTGTTGCTTCGGACTTGAAGAAGTTCTTTACGGCGAACGATTCCTTTTTATACGGCGAAGGACCTAAAATATGGACACCTACCAAGAACGGCTGCCTCCCGGTGGACTTGGGATATAATGTAGAGGAATCCTTGCCTAATCTGGCTTATTATGCGCTTATGGTGAACGACCGGGAGTTGCTCTCCATCGTGGAACGCTCCATGAATACCCATCTGGAATTTATGTTGCCCGACGGTGCATGGGACAACAGTTGGGGCACGCGCAGTTTTAAGTGGACATATTGGGGCGGACGTACAAGCGACGGCTTTATGGGCGGTTATTATGCCATGGCTGCGCATCATCCGGAGTACCTGGAGGCTATTCGCCGCAATATACAATTACTGAAAAAATCGACGGATGACGGTTTGCTTCATGCCGGACGCGATTATCGGGCCTCTGGCATTCCGGCTTGTATTCATCATACCTTCGGACATGCCAAGGCGCTGACGGCTTTTCTTGAGCTTCCACCCGTCAAGACGCAACAATACAAGGCATTGCCGCGCGATAATGCTTATGGGGTAAAGTATTTCCGGGATATTCGTACATGGCTGGTTGCAGAAGGTCCGTGGCGTTCTACATGTACCGGTTTCGATGCGGAATATAAGGTAAAAGGAACTCATCCCATGGGAGGCGCCGTTTCTCTGTTATGGCACGAACAGGCTGGTCCGGTATTTGCCGCTACGACCAACCGGTATGCTTTGATAGAAGCACCCAATATGCAGAGCAACAGTCGGAAGTATATAATGAGCGGAACGCCGCGGGTTGAAATGGTGCAATACGGAACGATTTACAGTAATCTGGACGACTTGGATACGGATATTACGTATACTAAAGAAAAAGATACGCACCGTTTCCATGTCAATACCCATCTGGTGGATGCCGACCAGCAGACTCCGATTCAGGGAGCGATTCCCGTAACGTTGGATTATGTGTATTCCCAACAGGGCTTGTCGATAGAAATGGAACATTGCCCTTTGACCGCCTGCCTGGTTTTACCGGTTATCGCCGCGCCTTCGGAAGTTGTGGATATTACGCCGGAAGGCATGCGCCTTCAGAAAAAGGACGGCGTGTTGGAGGTAGTTTGCGTGAACGGCAGGATGAAGGTTGCTCCTACCGATAAAGACGGACGGATATTTAATCCTGTGCCGGGCTTTTCTTTCATTCCCTTGCAGGTTTTTCCGGATAGTCCGGATAAGAAAATTCAAGTTAAAATCATGTATAATTAATGTATTTTTTATTTTCTTTGTTCTGTGTTAATAATGTAATATGTATGAAAATATTTCGATTTTTATTAGTATTATGCGGAACATTGTTTGCCAGTATGGGGCTTGCCGGTGAAATAGACGGTATGCGTTTCATACATATCGGTTTGGAAGAAGGGTTGTCGCATAGTACCATATTCGGAATCAATCAGGATAAAGAAGGCAATCTGTGGTTTGCCACTTATGACGGATTTAATAAATATGACGGTTATAATTTTACTGTCTACCGGCATCAGTATAAGAATCCGAAGAGTATAGCCAGCGATATAACCCGTTGTGTCGTCATTGACAATGATAACCGGATATGGATAGGAACGAGAGAAGGCTTGTCGCTTTATAATCATCGCAAGAATGAATTTTCTAATTTCTTTTATAAGAAAAAGGGACAAAATGTAACAGTCAGGAATATTGTGCCTATGCAGAAGGACTGGCTTATGCTTGGGACAACCGAAGGTATTTTACTTTTTGACGTGAAAGGAGAACGTTTCCTGAATGATACGTTGTCGGCTACTTTACATTCGTTGAAACCGTTAACGCTGCTCAGGCAAGATGATGATATTTTTATTGGCACTAAAGGGAAGGTATATATGTATTCATTGCAAAACGGAGCATTGGAAACATTACTTGACCTGCATGACAAGGTGCAGATAAACAGTATCTTGTGCCAGACTCCCAATCGGATATGGGTAGCGACTGAAGGCAACGGGCTGTATCTGTATGATGTAAAGAACAAAAAGCTGGATAACTATCGTTATGAGAATAAGCTTTCCTGTTTGAACTCCAATTATGTGCGTTCGTTGGCATTGGATCAGGAGAACCGTTTGTGGGTAGGGACTTACAGCGGGCTGAATATATATCAGGAAGGGAAAGAACGCTTTATATCGGTTGAGAGTTCGATGGCTCAGGCAGGGACGTTGTCGCAGAACTCGGTGCGTTGCATCTTCAGAGACTCGCAGGGCGGAATGTGGCTGGGTACATACTGGGGAGGATTGAATTACTATCATCCTTTGTGCAACCGTTTCCAGCAGATTAAACATATTCCTTTCTCCAATTCGCTCAGTGATAATGTTGTCAGTTGCATTGTAGAGGATAAAAAGAACAATTTATGGATCGGAACAAGTGACGGTGGTCTGAACTTCTATGATAATACGGCGAAAACTTATAAGAATTATTTGTTTAATCCGGATATATCGGAAGGTGTTCCTTTTAAAGACGTTAAAACGGTATATGTAGATGAAGCATCGGATAAGATATATGTAGGCGCCCACGCTGGCGGTATGATGGTGTTGCATCGTAAAACCGGAAGAAAGGAGTTTTATAATCAGCAAAACGGGGGCTTGCCGAGCAATCATATTTATTCTATTATATCCGATGGGAAAGACGGTCTTTGGATAGCTTCTCTGGACTATTTGTTTCATTTTGATATTGCCGGAAAACGCTTTACCGTTATAAATGAAGATGTGGAAGGGCATCCGATTCAAAAAAAGAACCGTTTGCTATTTAGGGATTCCCGTAAGCGCATCTGGATAGGTGGGGAGAAGGGACTTTCCGTTTATAATCAGGTGGGGATGGCTTTGCAGGCCAATACGGATTTTCGTATAACTCCGGTATTGCAACAGTCTTTTGTGAATTGTATCTACGAGTCTTTATCCGGTTCTATATGGGTAGGTACCCGTGACGGGCTTTTTGCCTTGAAGGAAGCGGATAAGGAGTTGCAGCAATATACAACGGACGACGGTTTGCCAAGCAATGTTATCTATGGAATACTGGAAGACAGTTACGGGCGCTTGTGGGTCAGTACCAATCAGGGACTGAGTTGTTTTGACCCGGAGAACCGTAAAATGCGCAATTTTACAATAGTGGACGGGCTGCAGAGCAATCAGTTTAATGCCGGTTCTTATTGCCGCATCGGCAATGGCAATATGTTGTTCGGCGGCATTAACGGCATCACCATGTTCCGTCCCGAAACCCTGATAGACAACCCTTATACTCCGAAACCGGTAATCAATAAGCTTTTTGTTTTTAACAAGGAGGTGCTTCCGAATGATGAAACTGGAATACTGAAAGAGAATATAGAGAGTGTTAACCACATAACCCTGAAATCTTCCCAAAACTCGTTTTCCCTTTCCTTTGTCGTTTCCAACTACATAGCCGGCAAGCACAATACGTTTGCCTATAAGTTGAAGGGATATCATGATGAATGGTATAAACAGGGAGACATAAGTCCGGTGTCGTACTCCAATTTGCCGGCAGGAGATTATACCTTCCTTTTAAAGGCAGCCAATAATGACGGAAAGTGGAGCGGGGAGGTAGAGGCTCTTCACATCCGTGTCCTTCCGGTCTGGTATCGCACGTGGTGGGCCTTTTTGATTTTTGCATTGTTTTTTATTTTGTTGGTTTTTGCTGTGTTCCGTTTCTTCTGGTTGCGTAAGAGTATGCAGACAGAAATCCGTATGGAGCGGCTTGACAGGGAAAAAAAGGAAGAAATCAGCCAGATGAAAATCCGTTTTTATGTGAATATCTCACATGAGTTACGTACTCCGTTGACTTTGATTATTTCTCCTTTGCAAGAGTTGCTCAGTAGTGTCACCGGGCATTGGGAGCGCGAAAAGCTGTTGTATATTCAGCGGAATGCAAGAAGACTGTTGCATTTGGTCAATCAACTGATGGACTACCGGCGTGCCGAATTGGGTATTTTTGAGTTGAGGCCGAGTTATGCCAATGCATATAAAAGGGTATTGAACAGCTTTTTAAATTACGAGAGTCTGGCAAAGAAAAAGGACATAGACTATAATTTCTATTCAGAATTGCAGGATGAGGATGTGTTGTTTGACGGTACTTATCTGGATTTGATTATCAACAATCTATTATCCAATGCTTTTAAGTATACGGAAGAAGGGGAGAGGATTTATGTAAAACTCTACAGAGAAGATAAAAATGTTGTTTTGCAGGTAGCAGATACGGGAGTGGGCATACCAAAGGATAAGCAGAGGAAGATTTTCGAACGTTTTTATCAGGTAGAGAACGTACACGAAGGAAGCGGCATTGGATTATCGCTGGTTCAGCGTCTGGTTGAATTGCATCACGGGCAGATAACGTTGGTGAGCGAGGTTGGAAAAGGCTCTACGTTTTCCATTTATATTCCTCAGGACAAGTCGGTGTATACTGCGGAGGAACTTGCGGAGAGCAAGGGAGAGATGGAGGAACAGCGTGTCTATTCGACAAATGCGCATGAGGTTTATACCGATGATGTAGAAACGGAAGTGGCAGAAGCCGGTGAAAAAGAGGCGGGAAGCAGGCATGGAACAATTCTTATAGTGGAAGACAATGAGGAGCTGCGGCGGTATTTGTTCAACGGTCTGTCCGCTCAGTTTAATCTGATAGAGGCGGAGAACGGGCAAAAGGCGTTGGAGGTGCTTAAAGAAAATGACGTAGACCTGATTCTTTCGGATGTTATGATGCCGGTTATGGATGGAGTCAAACTTTGTAAATCGGTGAAACAGAATTTGAGAACCTGTCATATACCGGTGTATCTGTTGTCTGCCAAGGTCGATATAAAGTATCAGTTGCAGGGGTTGCAGGTAGGTGCGGACGATTACATACCCAAACCGTTCTCGATGGATGTATTGATAGCAAAGATTTTGAATATGCTGCGTACCCGCTATCGTATTTTTGAGCATTATTCCAATGCGGCAGAGATAGAACCGGAGAAGATAGCAAACAATGCCATGGATGAGGAACTGTTGAGGAAAGCGATTGCTGTCGTGGAGAAAAACATGAGCAATGTGGAGTTCTCAACGGAGCAGTTTGCCAGCGAGATGAATATGAGCCGTTCCAATCTCCATTTGAAGTTGAAGGCTATAACAGGAAAATCGGCTATTGATTTTATTCATAAAATACGTTTTAACCGTGCTTGTCAGTTATTGAAGGAAGGTAAGTATACGGTTTCTGAAATCAGTTTTATGGTGGGATATAATACTCCTTCTTATTTTTCCGCCCGTTTCAAGAAGTATATCGGTTGTCTTCCTACGGAGTATGGAAAACAGTGACGTATGTATCATTTATGGAATATTATTATGAAGATGTATTTTTTTTCTCCCTTTCTTCTGATACTTGTTCATTCATTGCTGGTATCATGCAGCCGTACGGGCACACCCGGCTTTACGATAGCGAGGGAAGACAGTTTGCGGTATGAAGGCAAGACAGTTGAACTTTTCAGAATGACTAACAGGAATGGAATGACGGTTAAGGTTACCAATTATGGGGCTTCTTTAACATTTGTTTCCGCTCCTGATAAAGAGGGCGTTTTTGCTCCGGTAGTTTTAGGACTTGACAGCTTGCGATATTATCTGGGCAGACAACCCAAGCTTGGTGCTACGGTAGGGCGTTATGCAAATAGAATAAGGAACGCGGAACTTGTTTTGAATGACCGGGTCTACTATCTGGATAAAAACAATAAAGGGCATTCCATTCATGGTGGCGTCAGGGGATTTCATACCCGGGTTTTTAATACGGATACGTCCTATGTGGTGAAGGATACGGCAGTGATTCGCTTTAGTTATCTGAGCCCTGATGCGGAAGGGGGATTTCCGGGAAATCTGAATATATCGTTGGCTTATAAATTGACGCATGACAATGAAGTGATTCTGGATTACAGGGCATCGACCGACAAGCCGACTGTGGTTAATCTGACAAATCACAGTTATTTCAATTTAACGGGGTGTAAGGAGTCTGTACTGAACCATTATTGTATGATTGACGGAGATTCGATTACACCGGTTGATGCCGCAGGTATTCCTACCGGAGAACTTATGGCGGTGGCGGGTACGGAATACGACTTCAGAACCTTGCAGGCGCTTGGCGGGCGCATTGGAGAACTTAAAAAAGGATATGATACCAATTATAAACTCAATAAGCAGCCGGGAACTTTGGCGCTTGCGGCTAAAATTGTAGAGCCGGAATCCGGTCGGGTACTGAAGGCGTATACCACCGAACCGGGTATGCAGTTCTATACTCCGGCAGCTAATCTGGACTATCTGAAAGGGCATGGCAAGCAGTCATATGGGCGGTATTACGGCTTTTGTCTCGAAATGCAACATTTTCCGGATTCGCCTCATAATCCGCATTTTCCGACTACCGTGTTGCTGCCGGGAGAGACTTACCGGCAAACCACGGTCTACAGATTTGAAACATTATCCGAAACAGAATAAATTATTTAATTAAAACATTGGTTATGAAAACGAAAAGCTGGAAAAAGTACATGTGTTTAATGGGTATTTCACTTATGATGATGCCGGCTGTCTGCGCAATGCAAACGGCTGAAGGCGGAAATGGGGACAATCCCGTTAAAAAAACGCGTAGCACTACTTTTATTAGTGGAGAAAAGGCGTGGGAGCCCGCAGGAGAAGGCGTGACCCGGCAGATTATGGGGTATGACGGACAGGTAATGCTGGTAAAAGTGAAATTTGAAAAAGGAGCGATAGGTACTCCTCATACTCACTACCATACCCAAACCACTTATGTGGCAAGTGGAAAGTTTGAGTTTACGGTGGGGAATGAGAAGAAAACGGTAAAGGCAGGTGACGGTATTTACATCGAACCTGATATTTTGCACGGATGTGTCTGTCTGGAACCGGGGGTACTTATAGACTGCTTTGCTCCAATGAGAAGTGATTTTTTGAAATGAGTTTTGTATTGATGGGTATTTGATTTTATTAACAGATTTGCAAATCTCTATCCCAAAAGGATAACCCCCTTTGTACATAGCTGTAGGGCTATATATTGTACAAAATTACTCTGTATTATACAAAATTGATATTTGGAAAGTGTAAAAGTGTAACGAATGAAAACAATACTTTTACACTTTTTTTAGCATTTGCAGTAAGTTTGCCCTCGAAAAATTATTTCTAAAGTAGAACCTTAGATTTATTTATTATGTACAAATTAAAAGAACTGTTTTTAATGTTTATCCTCGCCTTTGTGAGCATATCCGCATATGCGCAAAGTCTGACCGTTACCGGTAAGGTCATTGATAGTGAGGGTTATGAAGTAATCGGTGGTAGTGTTACTGTTAAAGGTGCCGCCGGCGTTGGAACCGTTACGGATGTAAACGGTAACTACTCCTTAAAAGTAAATGACGCATCCAAAGATGTACTCGTCTTTTCGTACGTGGGTATGACTTCCCAAGAAGTAAAGGTCAATGGTAAGAATGTAATCAATGTAACGTTGAAGGCTGATGCCGTGTTACTGGATGAAGTAGTAGCAATCGGTTATGCCACGGTTAAGCGTAAGGACTTGACTGGGTCTGTGGCATCGGTAGGTAATCAGGAAATTGCTAAAGTACCTGTTAGTGATGTTACACAAGCGTTGTCAGGACGTATGGCCGGTGTACAGGTTCAGCAAACGGAAGGAGCTCCGGGATCTTCTGTTTCCATTCGTATCCGTGGTGGTATCTCTATTACCCAAAGTAATGAGCCTCTTTATGTTATCGATGGTTTTCCCAGTGAGGATGGAATGTCAACTCTTGACCCGGCCGAGATCGAAACGATTGACGTGTTGAAAGATGCTTCTGCAACAGCTATTTATGGTGCACGTGGTGCTAATGGTGTTGTCGTGATAACAACTAAAAATGGAAGTAAATCAGGTGGTAAAGCAACTGTTACATTTGATAGTTATGTTGGCTTCAAGAAAATAGCTAAAAAGTTGGATGTGCTTTCTCCGTATGAATTCGCTTTGTTGGATTATGAACGTACTCTTTATAAAATAGGAAAAGGTGATGGTGGTGATTTGAATAAGTGGAAAAGCATCTATGGAGATTATAGTGATCTTGAAGCGAATTATGCCGGACGGAAAGGTATCAATTGGCAGGATGAAACGCTGGGCCGTACAGCTTTAACACAAAATTATCGTGTAGGTGTGTCCGGTAATACGGAAAAAATGCAATATAGCTTGGCATATGCTTATTATGATGAAGAGGGTGCGATGATGTATAGTGGTTCAAAGAAACATAATATTTCTTTCAATATGAACCACGAAGTAAATAAATGGTTAAGCGTTAATGCCCGTATTAGCTATGACCAAATGCGTGTTGAAGGTATGGGTACTTCTGAAGGTGGCGACCGTTTTAATAAAATGCAACATATTCTGCAATATCGTCCGACAA
>OGXE01002817.1_pt1 | contig 12453 bp, 6 predicted proteins | sample 1576181 | NCBI WGS metagenome assembly OGXE01 (sample SAMEA3541478, study PRJEB24748) | human gut metagenome | biome: human gut; feature: human-associated habitat; material: faeces | place: China | collected 2012 | reverse complement strand
GAAAGCAATTCTCGACCGTTCATACCCGGCCGAAAAAGCAAGTGCTATATTAACGAAGGCAAAAGCCAGTCAGGATGCATTCTTTAACGTAATTGTAGACGAGCGTAAATTTGAATTTGCAGGAGAAGCAATACGCAAAGTCGACCTGATCCGTTGGAATCTTCTAGGAAGTAAAATGAATGAAGCCAAAGAGAAAATGACACGATTATATAACCGTGAAGGTGAATACGCTGATCTTCCTTTGAAAATCTATTATAATGAGGGCTTGGATGGAACAGATGCAACTTCCTACAAAATGTATGGATTAAACCATGGAGATACAGATGAAATAGGACAAACATTAGGCTACTCTAAAAGTAAGGAATGGATTGTACCGAAAGAATCTGCAGACCAGGCTGCTGCTTTGCTGCTTATTGACCAATTGTATGATAACAATCCCGATACCAAGCAATTCTGGCCTATCTGGAAAGTATTTATAGACGGAAGTAACGGTGTGCTAACAAACGATTATGACTATTAATGATGAATGAATTATGAAAAAGAATTATATATATACAGTATTATTTAGCCTGGTTCTGTCTGCCTTTACAGTAAGCTGTTCAGAACCGGATGACGAAGTCACGACGGGAATATTTGACCGATTATTCTCACCGACAAATGTAGAAGCTGTTATCCAAAAAAAGACAAATGTAAAGTTTAAATGGACAGCAGTGACAAATGCCACATCATATACGATCGAGCTTTATGAAAATCAAGATATGACTTTCGAAGGTACTCCGAAAACATATGAAGGGATTACGGACAACACATATACTGTAGAAGGACTATTGGGTGAAACTCAATATACAGCAAGAATCAGAGCCTTGAGTGAAGAGATCAATGAATCAAAATGGTCGGCTGTTTCCTTCATGACAGAAGCAGAGAATATCTTCAATTCTGTGAAAGACGAAAATATAGAAGCACATGCAGTAACGCTTACATGGGATGCTATTGATGCAACGGCAACCAAAATCGTGCTGAGTGCAGATGGAAAAGCAGACATAACATATACTCTGAAAAGTACAGATATAGCCAACAAAAAGGCTTATATAGACGGACTGGAAGAAAGCACATCGTATACAGCCAAGTTATACAATGTAGATAAGCTCCGTGGTACCGTTACATTTAAAACAGCCATTGACTTTCAGGGAAAGACTCCTGTATATGAAGGTGATGATCTTGCTACCGTACTCGAAGGAGCAGCAGATGGTGCAAACATCGTTCTTGTATCCGGTTCGTTTGTTTTGGGAGATTATGCACTAAACAAATCTGTTATCATCAGCGGTTATGACAAGGCAAACATGCCTACCATCTATGGCCGCTTACAAGCTGAAGCCGGCGCTTCTTCCATAGAAATCAACAATGTAATTTTCCGTGGTGACACTCCGGGAGCAGAAGAGTTGGTTTCAAACTTCATAGAGTTGCAAGGTGGAGCTAATATTTCAACTTTAACAGTCAGCGGTTGCGAAATCAGAAACTATAAGAATCAGATTCTTTACTGTAATGTAACGGCAACTTTAGGAACAGCCTTGTTTGAGAACTGCTGGGCAGATAATATTACAGGTTCCGGTGGTGACGGCTTCGACCTTCGAGCCAATACGACATTAGGAACATTAACTATCCAAAACTCAACCTTTAGTAATGGTATACGTACCTTCCTACGTTGTAATATGACATCAGCTACTGTAAGTGTAACCAATTGCACTTTCTACAAAGTATGCTCTTATGATGGAGGCAGCAATAATAATGGATTGTTCTTAATGGATAAGGTTTCTACTTCTACAGGCAAATTAACTGTTGAGAAATGTGTATTCTCCCAAATCGGTGTCGGAACATTAGGATACTGGGCAAAGAAGGGAAAGATGAAAGCTCAGGCTAGCTATTCTAAGAATTACTACCATAACAGTGCAAACCTATGGGATGCAACCAATGGACTTTATACAGACCCGTCAGCATGTAATGCTACAGAAATAGACCCTAAATTCACAAATCCTGAAAGTGGAGATTTCACTGTTGGAGCTGAAGATATCAAAGATTCCAAAGCTGGCGACCCTAGATGGATTAAAGAATAAATCTGATAATTAATAAACCCTAAGTGTCTGTTTCAGACACTGTATATAAAAAAATAGCGATGTCCGGATTCGAATATCGCTATCTTTTTATATTCTTCCAAAGAAGTGCATGATTCACTCCCGTCTTGTACATCATTCATCCAATTCTTATACATCTTTTCCTTAAATCTTCTACATCCTTGGAGTGACTCTAGTACATCATCATAACAACTCTTGTACTTCTTTCTATTTACTCTAATACAAATTTATAAAAAAGCCTGCCTGTCAGGCTAACAATGAAAGAATCAGCCACCTACTAAATAAAGTTGAAATCCAGGTATTCAGTTCTTTCAGTTATCTCTGCAAAATCCCTGTCAGAAGGAGATACAGCTGAAAGCAGTAGTCCCCGAAAAGAGATTTCAGCATTCAGCTCTTTCAGTTTCAAAAACAGAGCCTGCATTTGTTCCAATCAGAAGTTCTATTTACTAAAAGTCAAAGGTCTGTTTTACTTAAACAGAGGCTCTATTCATTCATCATATTGCCAACACTGTCTCTATCATTCCCACCTTATTTGTCAGCAAACCTAAGCCTACACGTCAGCAAGCCTGAGCCGACGGGTCAGCAAGCCTTTGCCCGTACGTCAGTCAGCCTTTGCCTACATATCAACCAGCCTTTGTTCAGAAATTAAGATATACATAGCTTATCGACTATAAAAGCAGAAACTCAAACTATAAACCTGAAAGAACTGAAACCACGCCCCCCCGCTCAGAGCACGTCTACGCAAGGGTACGAAATGGTGCCTTCAGCCGCTATCACCTTCTATCAAGGCTTTTCCGAAGAAAGCTGAAACGGCTGAACGCTATTTATTCAATGAAACTTCTAAGGAGATAAAACTGCAAGAAGCTCCAATTACCGACCGACTTTCTCCCGATACTCTGTCGGAGTCATACCGACCTGCGCCTTAAAACATTTACTGAAATAACGCGGGTCATTGATACCGACCATATAAGAAATCTGAGTCATATTAAACTCTCCCGTTTCAATCAATTGTGCGGCACGCTTGATACGCATTTCCTTTATGAACTCGACAGGAGCCAATCCCGTCAGCGTTTTCAGCTTCTTGAAGAACACCGAACGGCTGACAGCCAGTTCACGAACCAAATCATCCACTACCAATTCCCCGTTATCCATATTCTTCTCCATCAAATCAACCAGTTTATCCATAAATTTACGATCGTTAGGAGACATTTCCGGCATCGCAGGCTCTTCCGCTGCACTACTTACGGGTTCAGCAGATGCATGACCTGCTAAAGTCTCCCCTTGAGCAACCGGAGTTTCAGACACCGTCACATGCGTCAGACTATCACGATAGAAATTTTGCAGTTTCTTACGCTGCATCAGCAGGTTCTCCACACGAGCCTGAAGATAAGTCGCACTAAAAGGCTTGGTGATATAATCATCCGCCCCATATTCCAGTCCTTCCAATTTACTTTCTATCGTCGTCTTGGCAGTAAGCAGGATGATAGGAATATGGCTGGTCGTCATATCCGCACGAAGTTCACGCGTCATTTCGATACCGTCTTTCTCCGGCATCATGACGTCGCTGATAATAATGTCCGGCAGATACTTCAGAGCCTTGCTCCACCCCTCCATACCGTCGGAAGCCTCTACCACCCGATAAGTTGAAGCGAAAATACTGCGCAGGAAGGAACGCAATTCCTGATTATCCTCTACCAGTAACATAAGCTCTTTCGAACTGCTTTCCCCAGCCTCTTCTTTGGCAGCAGATACTTCCAAGTCCGGCGCATCTACGATGGCAGCTTCTGTCTGAAGCGAAGAATTAGCGATATCCACAATACGTTCCATGCTCAGCGGAGCAGCCGAATCTTCGAGAATAAACTCCACTGAACTACTATAATGCTCTTTGCCCTTCAGAAAGTCCACTTTAAAACAACTTCCTTCACCAAGCCGGCTGTCAACGGAAATCGTAGCCTTGTGCATCTCTACCAGTTCCTTCACCAAAGAAAGACCGATGCCGGAGCTTGCCTGATTGAAAATATTCTTGTCCACCAAGTTCTCAAAGCGCACAAAGAGAGACTTCCGTTTATTTTCGGCGATACCAATCCCCTGATCCTGTACACCAACAGACACCGTGCCCTCATCTTCACGGATAAAGACGGTGATCATTTTCCCGTTAGGAGTATATTTAAACGCATTGGATAGAAGATTAAACACAATCTTTTCAAACTTATCGGCATCCACCCAAAGGTTCAAAGCCTCTTTCTCTGTCTGGAAAAGGAAATCGATGTTGTGTTCTTCCGCCACCGACTCAAAATTATCCATAATCTTGCGGACAAAGGCAACGACATTTAACTGTTGCACCTGCATCTTCATCTTCTTGTTCTGAATCTTACGGAAGTCCAGAATCTGATTGACCAGACGAAGCATACGGTTGGTATTCCGTTCGACCACTACCAACTGTTCCCGTGCATCAGCCGGCAGTTTATCGTTCTTCAAAACTTGTTCCACCGGCCCTGCAATCAATGTCAGAGGAGTACGGAGTTCATGGGATATATTCGTAAAAAAGCGCAGCTTGATATCAGAAATCTGTTGCTCTACAGACACCTCATGCTTCAACCGATAAATGGTAAACAGGATATAAACCGCAACAAAAATAATCAGTAGCACAAAGCAGACATACAGCACATACGCCAAAGGCGTCTCCCAGAAAGAAGGGAGAATCGTGATGTTCAAGATACGCTCATTGTCCACCCACACCCCGTCACTATTGGTAGAACGGACACGGAAGATATAATCTCCCTTCGGAAGGTTAGTATAGGTCACGCTTCTTTGCCGGTCGGCAAAAGTCCACTGCTTCTCGAAACCATCGAGAATGTATGCGTACTGTATATTCTGCGGGTTCGTATAATCGAGTGCAGCGTACTGAACGGAAAAGATATTCTCATCATGAGAAAGCACTAGTTCCTGTGTATCATCCAAATCGACTTTCAATATGGACTTCTCTCCCGGAATTACATCTTCATTCGCTACCATCAACTTGGAAAAGACTACAGGGGGCACATAGCTACTCTTCCGGATAGAATCCGGACTGAACATGAATAATCCGTTGCTGGTTCCAAACAGCATATCTCCGCCGGATGTCAGCGTAGAAGCCGCCTCACTGAAACGGACACGGAAACTGATACTGCGTTCATCGTAATTCTCAAAACGTTCGCCGGAAGGAACAAACTTACAGATTCCATTTTCCGTACTGATCCAGAGATTCTGTTTATGGTCTTCACGGATGGAAAGCAAGACGTCCGAAGAAAGTCCGTCGAGCACTGAGTAAGATTTAAATTCACCGTGACCGTCTTCGCTGATGGAAATCAGTTTGTTCAGTCCCCCTCCGAAAGTCGCCAGATAGAGTTCCTTCTGCTGGGTAGCGATAATCCAATGCACGTCATTATTACTTAGACTCTTCGTATCGTTCGGGACACGCGAGAAGTGGTGGAACTGTATATCTTCCGGCTTTTTGAAATTCTCGTCAAAAGCAACGGCGCCTGTGGTAGTACCTACCCAAAGACGTCCGTTATTATCCGAAGTGATAAAACGCGCTTTGTAACAGACATCAATCGGATATCCTTTCAGATTATTCCGGTGATTGATAAAGACGGTCTCCCCATGTTCTCCCTGGGCAATATAGTTGATACCGCCTGCAAAAGTAGCCGCCCAGATACGACCATGATGATCTTCATAAACACAATATACATTGTTGTCACTCAGACTGTACATATCGTTGGAGTCGTGCTGATAACGGGTCAGTTTATAAGACATACCTGTGGGAGAAATCTGTTCGGCACGCACCAGACCGTTTCCTTTGGTAGCAATCCAGATAATCCCTTTTGAATCCTGCATAATGAAATAGGCTGTACCCTCCATAGGTGTACCTGTCATCGAAATGGTTCCATTACCTGTCAGATGCCCTATGAATTTCCGGTTCGAGTCGTACAGGCGGATCATTCCGTCCTTCAGTCCGATCCACAAATTCCCCTGTTTATCTTCGCATACCGACCGCACTTCGTTACTCAAAGATTCATATTCATGCGGAACGGGAGTCAGCATTGAAAACGGTACGTTGCGGAATGTTACTTTCTCCAGTCCTTTGGAGTGGGTACAAAGCCACAAATTCCCTTGTTTATCAGAAAAAGCGGCATGTATCTTGTTAGAAAAGCGCCAGTTGTTACTGCCCAAATCATCATAAAAAGGAACGAGACAGTTCCGCTCACGATCAAAATAGGAGAATCCGCCGCCATAAGGATGTACCCATATATGCCCGTGGATATCTTCATGAATATGGAAAGCGGGGCGCGAACGATCGGCATTACTATATTCCACCCGCATCTGCTCACGCTTTACCACACCGGTGGCAGGATTAAAATGAACGACGACTCCCGGCTCTTCCTGTTCGAACCAGACCTCTGACGTGCGGTCTACATAAGCCGAAAGAATCGGTTGAGCGGACAATTCCTTGCAGGTCACGGGAGAATAATGCGTATGTTTGTTTGTCTTCAGGTTGCAAAGAAAGAACCCGTCCGAATCTGTTGTCACTACAGTGTTGTCATTGCCCACCGTGTGTATAGAAGTAATGCGGGCTTTCGTCGGAAGTTCGAGCAGGCGAAACTCTCCGCCCTGTTTCTGATAACACCAGATTCTCCCCCTGTCGGAAGCAAAGCAGATATCGTCTTCACATTCCCGGACTGCATAAAATGCCTGATTCATACCGTCCTGTTTCCCTTTCGTCTCCACAAAGTAGTTCACGGGTTGCTGCTCACCGGGGCGTATCATTCCCAAGCCGTTATCAGTCAGCAGCCAGTGATTGCCGGCTTTGTCCTGATAGACCTGATAAAAGTGATCGGCAGGAAACAGACCGGACTTCGTTGAATAAATATCTGATTTCGTCGTATAATTCTTCTGAGGAAGCGTGACTACACGGATAGCTCCATCATGTTCTGTCAGCAGCCAGACCGTACCATCGGGCAATACCTGAATAGCGTGAATGTTGTATGTACTACCCTCTTCACCTGCTGCCGGAACTTGTTCGAACGTCTCCGTTTTCGGGTCAAAACGGTGGACACGGTTGTCATAAGTCAATAACCACAGAAAGCCGTACCGGTCTTCATACATCCGGTCGGCACGGTTATTGGTCAGACTGATGTAATTGCCCTGACGCGCTTTATAAGTTTTAAAGTTATAACCATCAAAACGATTGATTCCATCCCATGTGGCAAACCAAAGGTTGTCTTTGTGATCCTGCAACATGCTCATCACCGTGTTTTGAGACAACCCATCCTCGGTAGAATAATGGGTGAAAAAACTGTGTTGTTGTTGTGCCTGCACTACAGGCGCGGTCAGGCACAAAAGAATTAGATATAAGATTCTTTTTATCATTATTACACACATATATTGAATGGTGTAAAGATAATGATTTAGCTGAACTTACATCTATATTCAGTGTTTATTTAACAGAATCGTTTTCTTATTTTTGATCAAATAATGTTACTTTCCGATCCGGTCAGCGTTTCACTTCCACCATCCGATTTCCATTCTTTACCGGATTCCAGCCGTCTTCACCTGCCAAAACCGTTTCCATCTCGTAGCCTTTCAGATTCTTCAGTTGACGAGAGAAAGCTGCGCGGGCTTTCGGATTGGCTCCCTCGCCACGACTATCGTATTCGGCATAAAATACGGTTTTCTCCGCTTCTTTCTTCCCCCAGTTGTGCCAGCCTTCCGGAAGGATATGTTTACCCAGTTCACAACGGATAAATACAGCCTGTGCATACGGACGCCACGGACGAGACAGATATACTTTGGCAACATCCGGATCAGCAGTTAGCCGGCAATCATAAAAGACATATCCATACTTTTTGCCTTGATCTGTAGAAGGTGCCGTCACATAACCATCACGTTTGCTATGGATATGGCAACGATTGAATACGGCTACAGACCATCCGAAGATAAAGTCAACCGTTCCTTCGATATAGCAATCCTCGTAATATTGACGGCTGTGCTTGCCATACGTATAAAGGGTATCCTGATAACCGAGAAAACGACAGTTCTTAAAGAACGCACGGTCGGCAGATACAAAACAGGCTACTGCCTGTCCTACCGGTCCTGCCGAGTTTTCAAAAGTGATGTTCTCCGCATAGAAATCGGGAGCATAAATGTAGCAACTCGACGATCCCGAAGTTCCCATATTCTCACCAAACACATTTTTCTTATTGGCAAAGTCATCATTTGTCAGCACCGCACCGTCCTCTCCTATCAGAGAGATATTTATTTTGGATTCCGGAATAATAATCTTCTCTTTATAAGTACCTTTACGGACCAAGATAGTAGTACGCACATTCTTGCGAAAATCGGGTACTGCATTTATCGCTTCCTGCACCGTGAAGAAATCACCTGTTCCGTCTTGTGCCACTACGTAATCATAATGACGGACATATTTTGCCAGTTCCGGTATTTCCTTTGCGATGGCATCTACAGTCAGCCCGGCGATAGTCCGTGCTCCGTACACATTCAAATGGGTATTATCCTCCCGGCCTTTCGGAAAAGCCGGAACTTTCTCAGGTTCGACAAACATAAATAACTTCTTCGATTCTGCGGGGCCCAGTCCCTGCACCAGATCATGGGTAATTTTGTTCATATCGATAAACACCACTCCCATCTCTTTTGCCACATTACGCGGAGAATCAAGGTAGGCACCGTGCGTATCGTACAAGACGTTTCCTTCTTTCGGCAGTTCCTGTTCACCCGGAGCACGACGGGCATCTGTGGCAATCGAGGCATCTTCCGGCTGTACAAAATTACGACGAACTATGGAGTTGAACAACACAGGAATCCCTCCTTTGGCACGAGTTTCATTGACGAAACGACGGAGATTGTCATCAAAGGTCGTTCCCGGATCAGTATGGCGTGCAGAATCAGCCTTTTCATCATTGTGTCCGAACTGGATAAAGACATAATCTCCCTTCTTTACCTGGGAAATCACTTTTGCCCATCGGCCTTCAGATATGAAACTTTTGGAACTGCGGCCATTGGCGGCATGATTATCAATACGTATATCTTCTGAGAAAAATCCGGGGAGTACCATACACCAGCCGCGTTCGGGATTTCCACCGTACAGATTTTTGTTAGCCATCGTAGAGTCACCTATCGTAAAGATGGTCAATACAGGTTTATCCGCACGAAAAGCGGAGAAAAGGATAAATACTATAAGCAGTAATAGCAGTCTATTTTTCATAATCTTATTTTGTTGGTTCAAAATTAAAGTTCCCTTATGACTTCTATTTAACGTGAGTTCGATATAAATTTGAGTAACTCAGTTCTCCTCCTTCCAAAAGGAGGGGAAACCATGCGGATTACTCTTATATCGAACTGATGTTATTTATAAGGATACCAATTACTGCATTCCTTAAATATATTCTGCGGAGTATATTGCACCGCTTCTTTATCAGTCAGTTGTTTAGACCATTTCACACGTCCGGAAGCATCCGCACCTTCACCCGTGTTTTTAAATTCAGCGTAACGGGCAGTCTTTTCGTTTTCCGGATTCTTCCAGTTGTGCCAGCCTTCCGAACGGATATGTCCGCCAAACTCGCAATTAATAAAAGCCGTAGCAGCATAAGGTCTCCAAGGACGTCCCAGATAGACTTTCTTGATACCGGGAGCGGCTGTCAGCTTACAGTTCTTGAAAACATAACCAAACTCCACCTCCTTCGGAGTAGAAGCCGCGGTAATATATGAATCGCGCTTGCTGTGTAGTTCGCAATATTCAAACAAAGCTGTAGAAGGGCCGAAGATGAAATCTGTAGTTCCTTCGATATAGCAGTTAGTAAATAACAGGCGGCTACCCTCCGATCCTGTATAAATAGTATCCTGATTTCCCAGAAAACGACAGCCGACAAACATCAGCCTGTCTCCTTCGGTATGGAGCGCAACTGCCTGCCCCAAAGGAGCGGCATTGTTCTCAATGGTCAGATTCTTAAAAGTAATGTCACTTCCTTCTACCTTTACAGTATAAGTGCGGAAAGTGCCCATTTTATTGATATTGGCATGGTCATCATACGTGATGATCGTCTTTTCGGCATCTTCGCCTACCAGCTGCACGTTCTTCACCCATGAAGGAATCACCAGTTTTTCTTTGTATATACCATTCTTTATATAGATAGTCACCGTATAATCCATAAAAGCACGTACCGCTTCCACGGCTTCCTGAATATCCCGATACTTTCCCGTTCCGTCACGTGACACGACTATCGTGTCTTGTTTTTGCTGTTGTGCACAGGCCAAAGTTCCTCCTGAACAAAGCAGAAGAAACAACGCCATTCCTTTCAAAATACTCCTTTTCATCGATCGAAATTACTTTTGCAAACGTTCGTATTCCAGACTCGCCATAATAAATGGTCCTACTGCTTTCGGGTCGTTATTACGGATCGTTTCATTTATATAATAGTCATAATCGCCGGAACGATAAACCTTCCCTCCCAGCCCTGCTACTGCACAGGCCTTCGTTATAGTCACCACTCCATCTTTATCCACTTCAATGAAATTTTTCAGAAAACCTTCATAACCAGTCTTTGCTACATCCAGATAAGACGGATCGATATATCCCATACGTACGGCTTTAAACAGACTGTATATGAACATTGCCGAACAGGATGATTCCAGATAATTACCCTTGTCACCGCTTCTGTCCATCACCTGATACCATCCACCGGTCTTCGGGTCTTGCAGTTTCTTTACCTGAACCGCTACATTATCCAAGATTGCAAGCAACGAATCTCTTCCGGCCTCATGCTTCGGGATAAAATCAAGCACATCTACCAACGCCATCGCATACCAGCCTAACGCACGTCCCCAACAATGTTTTGACTGTCCTGTCACCGGATCGGCCCAGCGCTCCGTGCGACTTACATCACACGCATGACGATAAAGACCATTCTTCGGATCATACGTATGACGGGCACAGGTGATAAACTGATTGATGACGTCTGCATAATCCTGCGGGCGATTATTACGGAAAGCATACTCTGCATAAAAAGGAGCTCCCATATAAAGTCCGTCCAGCCACATCTGATGCGGATATATCTTTTTATGCCAGAACCCTCCGTCTTCATTACGAGGCTGTCCGGCAAACTGGCTATAGAGCAAGTCTAATGCCTTCTTATACTTTTCATCCTTGGTCTGCTCATAGATACGAAACAGGATTTTTCCGGAATTGATACGGTCCAGACTGTAATCGGTCAATTTGTATGCAGTAATACTTCCATCCTCATGCACCATCGTATCTGCATAAGCAATTGCATAATCCCGTATTTTCTTGTCTCCATAAGTATCGTATACATCAAGCATCGCCCCCAATTCCAGTCCGTGGCAATAGTCCCATTTCAGTCTGGGCTGAAAATCGAGCTGCCAGGATTCCGGGCAACGAATCATCTCCGATTCAGTCATCCGCACCGACCAAGGCAGTTTTTCATCCACCTGCTGCGCCGACAGTGAAATGGTGCTTGACATTATTATTACTAATATCAAAATTTTATAAAAAGAGCTTCGTCTCATGGTTTATTGTTTTAAGGATTATACATGCTATTTTTTCATGCTACGAAAGTAGTGTATTTCCTCCAAACAGAGTGGGATTTTTTAGTTAAGAAGGTGTATTTTTTGTTTTTCGTGCACGGAAACGACTAATTTTGTGCACGTAAACGTCAAAAATGTCCATTTTTGATGCATTAACTGATAAATTAAGAGTTTCGTTTTGGAATAAAGCGGAAAAGGTCGTACTTTTGGCACGGTTTACAACTAATACCCTCTGGGGAAACACAGTAATTTATCATTAAAAACAGAGAAAAAATAGAACAGAATGGAAGAAGTATTCAAGTACATTATCGGTCTGGGAGCGGCAGTAATGATGCCGATCATTTTCACAATTTTAGGAGTATGTATCGGCATTAAACTCCCTAAAGCGCTCAAAAGCGGTTTGTTGGTGGGAGTCGGTTTCGTCGGCTTATCTGTAGTCACAGCCTTGTTGACCAGTAGTCTTGGTCCGGCATTAAGTAAAATGGTAGAAATCTACGGATTGGAACTCGGTATTTTCGACATGGGATGGCCTTCGGCAGCAGCAGTAGCCTATAATACTTCAGTCGGCGCTTTCATTATCCCTGTTTGTCTGGGAGTACGGTGTTCGGGGGGACCGCAAGGGCCAGCTTGGTCAGGTTGCGGATGCCCTCGGGGAGGCGGGCGTCATCGAGCGGGATGTTGTGTTCCTTGGCGAGGGTGACGAGCCGGGTGGTGACGACGAGCACGC
>OGXE01002815.1_pt1 | contig 12456 bp, 7 predicted proteins | sample 1576181 | NCBI WGS metagenome assembly OGXE01 (sample SAMEA3541478, study PRJEB24748) | human gut metagenome | biome: human gut; feature: human-associated habitat; material: faeces | place: China | collected 2012 | reverse complement strand
GATCCATCCCGCAAGTAACAGGACGTGTCGGATCTTCACGATGACAGATATCCTGCAAGAAAGAAGCAACTTTATAGCCTACAGGACTACATTGGGTCGGAACTTCATTACCGATGCTCCACATCACTACACAAGGATTGTTGCGAAACTGATACAGCATATTTATCATATCACGTTCTGCCCACTCGTTGAAATAGCGGTGATAGCCATTCTCACATTTGGCAATGTCCCATTCGTCGAAAGGTTCCACCATCATCATGAAACCCATTTCATCACAGAGTTGCACTAACTCCGGCGCAGGCATATTGTGAGCGGTACGAATGGCATCGCAACCCATATCTTTCAACAGTGTGAGTTGGCGACGTAATGCAGCAACATTGATGGCAGCCCCCAACGGACCGAGATCGTGATGATTACATACCCCCTGGAACTTACGGTGCTTACCATTCAGGAAGAATCCTTTGTCAGCAATGATTTCTATACTACGGATACCGAAACGAGTAGTATATTCGTCCGTTTGCTTGCCATCGGCATAAACTTTGGAAACAGCCTTATATAGATAAGGTGTCTCCGGCGACCACAAGCAAGGAGCATTCACCAAGAAATTTTGTTCAAAAGGTTGACCATGATTAATCTTACGGGTATTATCCTTCGTCGCAACAACTTTCCCATCGGGAGAGATAATCTCTGTTACGATACGGATATCTTTTCCTTCATCATTAGCAATAGTCGTCAGCAGACGTACCGAGGCATACTCATCAGCAACATGAGGAGTAGTCAGTTGAGTACCCCATACTGGAACATGCACTTTATCAGTACTCACTACGCGCACATTACGATAAAGCCCTGCACCGGGATACCAACGGGAAGATTGTGGCCTATTCTCCAAACGCACGGCAAGCGTATTGTTCTTACCGTCTTTATTCAGAAGCCCGGTAACATCGCAATGGAAAGAATTATAACCGAATGGCCAGAAACAAGCTTCTTGCCCATTGACGTATACACGGGCTTCACTCATTGCACCATCAAAGACAAGTGTCGTCTGCTGATTAGCGGAAGCATCGAACGTAGTACGATACCAACCTATTCCTACGTAAGGGAGTCCACCTGTACGTCCGGTCTTGACAGAAGCCTTCTTTTCGAAGTTCTGCGTTACTGCTACTTCCTGCAAGTCGTTGCTGCGATCGAAAGGACCGAAGATGGCCCAGTCATGAGGTACGGTTACGGTTTCCCATTTACGATCATCAAATTCAGGCTTCATGGCTTCCGCTACTTCACCTTTCGTAAACTTCCAGTTCTTCTCCAACAGTGTTTCTATACGCTGAGCTTTTGCTATCAAAGAGAAAAGAATACAGCAGGAGAAAGAGATGAATAGTATCTTCTTCATTTTCAATCAAAGTATTTAATTAATGTTATTTAAAAGCATCCATTATAACAGTAGGATAACCACCTTCTGTAAATGCTCCCAACCTATATTGACTCGGCCTGCACTCCGGTTCCCAATAGAACACTCCTTTACAACGACCGTTGGTATTTTCCTTGCACTCTTTCAAGATACGGGCAAGTTGCCTCTTTCCCTCGTTCAAAACAGAGGTACTTGCCAACTTACCATTGTCATCAGCGCACTCCATACCGGTTTCTACCACCATTACATCACAATTGTACTTGGTACTCAAAGCTTTGATGTTGCTGATGCAATCCGTAATGACAGCATCGGCAGATGAATAGCCTTCTTTGGCATCACGCGACCAATAAGGGTAAAGTGACATACCTATCATATCCCACTTGCCGCCGTTCTTCTTCAATTCATCGAAGAACCAAGTGAACAAACCGCTGTCCCATCCATTGTCCAAGTGAACAATCACAATAGCATCGGGAAAAACCGACTTCACAGCATCGTATCCGGTAGTGACGAAAGCACCAAGGTTGGCCCAATTCATAGGATATACCACTTTGTCGGTAGCACTTGCCGGTGCATCTTTCAAATCCTTCTCCGTCACATTATAAGATGCGCCGCTCAAAGCCACGTCTTCATCCCACAACATGCCCGGACGAATTTCATTCCCCACCTGCACCCATTTAGGAATAACCCCTATCCCCTTCAAGGCCTGAAGCACACTCACCGTATGGTCTTTAATGGCACTTTTCAAGTTTGCCAGATTCTTTCCTACCCATGACGCGGGTTTGTTTTGCTGGGCGGGATCAGCCCACCAATCACTGTAATGAAAGTCTATCATCACATCCATCCCCAGCTCTTTGGCTCTTTTGGCCTTCTCCACCACATCGGCAGTGTTACACCAATTGCCATGTTTACTCGGATCTACCCATACGCGAATACGAATGGCATCAAGCCCCAGTTCCTTCATCAGAGCCGTACACTCACGCTGCTCACCTTTGGCATTATAGAAGTTGTAGCCTTTGGATTCGTATTCGGTGACCCACCCTATGTCAGCACCTTTGGCAAATTCCACCTCTGTAGTTCCATCGTCACCGTCGGGATCGACCTCCGGCGCAGGAATTGTTTCGTTATTACTGCTACACGCTATTATAGCAAAAGCAATACCCAAAAAGAAAGACAAAAATTTCATGTGTTTCATGGCAAATATAGTTATCAATGATACAAATATAAGTAATAAAAGCGTAATCATTCAAGCCAAATACTCCCTATCTCTATTTCCATAGCCTTTTCAGCAACTCCATCAAAAGAGAGTTCGAGAGTTTCAATCCCCTCTACCTTGAAAGGTATTTCAGTCTGCGGACGGAAATAATTATCAAGGAAGACCGGATAGACGTGGGGAAGTAAAGCTGTATTTGTTTGCTCCAAATCCTGCAAGGGTACACGAATGATACCATCAGTTGCAGCGGCACACGAAGCAAGATAGGTATATCCGTCAGAAGTAATGAAGCCTGCTTTTAGTCCTTCGGGAATCTTCTTTGCATGGATACACAAAGTGCGGCAGGAAGCGAGTCGCTCAGGGCGTCCATCGATATCCTCCTTAATGTAACGACGAAGAACGAAGACAGGCGCCTTATCTTTAGACTCAAAGGTAATGCGCAAGGTCGGCTTCTCTGTCGGTGCATTTTGCATTAACTGGCGGTTCGTGAGGCTCCATCCGGGCATAGTATATGTTTCCAATTTACTATCAGCATCCCCTATTTCCAGCAGAGACAATGGTTTTTCAGGAGCAACTACGTTGGTTTCCCACAGGGTAGCCGAAGTATAGTCCCAATCCAGCGGACTCCTGGCTACTCCCGAAGGAAACGTTTGTCGCTTATCGCCTTGACAAACGACGATGTTATACCTAAAACAACCCTCTTTTATTTCTGTAGCAGGTACGGTAGCACGATAAATGTAACCACCTGTATGATTCATTTTCAGATAAGGATTCTTTTCATTCCAGAAAGATATCTTATCTGTGTAGATAATAACGGAATCGGGCATTTCATTACCCGCTACAATGGCCTCTATCTGTAAATCTTTACCGGCATCTACTGTCTTGGCAGGAGAATGAGTAACAGTAAAACCTTTATCATCAGAAATGGATGGACATACATATTCACCAAGAGTAATATTCTGCCAATGAGCATCAGTAGTCCATTTACCGGAAGCCGATATACCTTCACGCTGTAACAGATAAACACCCGGACGAAGAGTCGAAATCTTGCCATTCGCAGCCTGTGAACTGAACGTATTTCCATTATCCAAGCCGTTCACCCGGAATTGCTTACCTAAATCAGGTAAATTCAGAGTCATATCCCATGCACCGGAAACAATGCGCATTACTTCTTTATCCAAAGAAGGCCTTGTAAACGGGTCACTAACCTGTACGGCATCGGGCATTACTTCCAAGCGCCAAACGCCCTCTTCCAGACGATCCAGCCAATAAACTCCCGTACCTTCATAATTCACCACCGGAGATTTGCCACAACCGGCTATTGCGCGAAGCTGAGAAATATCTTTCGGACGAGTTTGGGTCGTATTGGAATAGTAGAATTTCTCTCCGTCATTCAGTTCGCTTAAATCCTGCACGTAGCTGACACGGAAATCATTGAATAATGTATCTGCCGGATAACTGCCAAAACTCTCTCCCCTGCCCACTTTCTGTGCCACTTCTGCGGCAATCATCAATCCGATAGCTTTATTCGGAGTGTATGCTACATTCAGGTAATGAGTCTGGTACTCGGTATTGTAGGCCGCCATGTCGATAGGATCATAGGCAAACTGAGTAATCCACTGGAAACCGGCTGTGCGGAAAGTGCGTACAGTTGCCGGATACATATAGGAATAAAGAATATCAGCGGGATCAAATTCATAAACCATACGAGCCTTCTTATTGAAACCTTTCAGATTGGAGAAAGGAATATCGTAGCGGTCTACGGAAGGCAGGAAGTTTCCCTTGCGGGTATGTCCGGATACAAGACCAATAGGATACCATTGATAGGTAGTACCTTGTATGGCTGTAGAATAGTAAGCCTCTACCACATGCTGGTTATGACTGACATTGTAAAACACCGGTTTGCGGTTGCCTGCACGCTTCAGGGCGGACAGCATCTTATTTATATAATTACGCGTCTCAGCAACAGTGCCGGGATGGCAAGGCTCGTTGTTTATTTCAAAGCCTACGATATAAGGATCGTCTTTGTAAGCATAACCTGTATAAGGATTCACGTGGCGTACAAGAGCAGCAATATACTTTTCCTGTGCAACAATAGCATCTGCATCACTATGAACGGCACATTTATCATAATTTAAAGAGAAACCACTGGTAGGCTGATTACGTTCCGGATAACCGTTACCAAAATTTGTCTGTGCCGTGATAACGGTACGGATACCGCGTTCCTGTAATTTATGGATAAGGTAGTCCAATAGTTCCAGGTGTTCATTTTCCAGCAAGTTACCTTCTGCATCAGAAATCTCTACGTCCCAGATGTGAATACGATAAGCATTCAATCCCAAGCGTGCCATGTGATAGACATCACGGTCGATGGCAGCTTTACGATCCACTCCCAGATAACCCATCGCCCGGTAAGCATGTGCAAAGGGTAAGGTATAGTTCACACCAAAGAAAGAAGCTTCTTTCTTCGTATCCGACCAACGCATGACGCCGCCGGCATCTACATAAATAGTAGGAACGCTTTTGGGTACTTTGTTCTGTGCCGGAGCAACTACTGCCAGCAAACAAGTAATCAAGATAAGAATGTGTCTCTGCATGTCATCAAATTCAAGTTGTTTTTCTGTTGACAAAAGTAACGGAGTGGAGTTATTCATCAAAGCAGATATCGGACATAAAAGGAAACAAAAAGGACATTAACTGATTATCAGCAATATATGTATAGTAGTTATAAATAATAATTAGGAATTCTCAATCCAAAGACTACTACTTTTTCTCCATTTTCTTGTAATTATTAAGCATAAAAAGTATCTTTGTCACATTCTCTTGTAAAAGATAAGATGAAAAGATACACTAACATACTAATTTTACTACTTCTCACAGGGCTTTTTATTCCTGCCGGAGCACAAAACAACCCTTATAAGATAGATGACTCTTTATACCCCTTTTTTCAGCGCGCCACCAAATCACGAACTTATCCCCAAGGATTGCTTATCGCTGACACTCTTTATGCAGAAGCAACCAAAAAGAAAGACAAAAAAGCACAATGTTTGGCACTTACCATTCCGGTAAGTTTCTACTATAGTTCCGGCAATTATGAGAAACTGGAACAGGCAGCCACTAAATTAAAGGAAGAGGCACGCAAAAACAACTATCTGCAATATTACTATTCCGCATATACGAGCGAAATAAATTGGCTCCTTAACAACGGACATTCACTGCGTGCCCTGCACAAAGCCGAAGAAATGAAAGAACAGGCTTTCAAAGACCAGCACAACTACGGCATCTTTTCGTGTATTCGTACCTTGGGACACATCTACTATATGCGTCAGAATAGTGAGGTAGCAGCCGAGTACTACAAAAATGCCTTGGAATACATGCTGAAGCATTTGCCCGAACAAGATCCGTCATACCTTTATATGAACCTTGCTGAGTATTACCGAAAGAAAGACGAAGGTGAAGTAGCATTGGAATACAATGAGAAAGCCGTGAAAACTGCTAAAACCAATGAGAGCCGTGTAGCTTCCCTAATGGATAAATGCCAGACTCTGTATAGTATGGACCGAATCGATGACTTTAACACTTGCTATGAAGAATGCCTGCAACTGGTCGAACAATATGGTGTTATCCGCAAATCAGCTTTGTTGCGTTTACGTATCTGCAAACTTGTTCTGGATAAAAAATACGATCAGGCATATATAGCAGCTGATTCGATAGGAAGCCCGTTGCAGGTTTACCAGATACTTCATGTATTATATCTGAAATCAGGAGACTATGAAAAGGCTTATACATATAATAAGTTGATTCACAAGCACCAAGATTCAATCAACCGTCTGGTACAATCTACAGACATCGCTGAACTGAATGCACAGATAGGCAACGAACGCATGAAATTGGATGCCAAGGCCTTGGAATATAAGAATGCAGCACTCAACTTAAGGAATACCCAATTGGAACTGGAGCGGACTAAGTCACAATCTGAACTGGAAAAGATAAATGCTGAGAACAGCAAATTGGTATTGAAGAACCGGAACCTGGAACTGGCACGTCTCAATGTAGAAGCGGAAAAACAGAAAGCCATCTTAAAAGAGCAGCAAAGTGCTTCTCAACATTACATCGTAACTCTCAGTCTCGTACTTTCGTTCTTGTTTCTTTTCACCTGCTTCCTGATATTCTACCTGTACAGACGCCGTAGAACAATGGCTATCCTACAGGAGAAAAATGAAGAGCTCACCGTTGCACGCGACCATGCCGAGGAATCGGACCGGATGAAAAGTTTCTTTATACAGAATATGAGCCACGAGATACGTACACCGCTCAATGCCATAGTCGGATTCTCACAAGTTTTATCCACTCCGGATATGGAGGTGGACGAGGAAGAGAAAGCAGAGTTCAGCATGCTTATCCAGCAGAATTCCGAGTTACTGACTACGCTAATTAATGATGTCCTTGACCTTGCCAGTTTGGAAAGTGGTAAATACACCATGCATCTGGCGCCTCATCGCTGCAATGAGTTATGCCAGATAGCAATGGCTTCTGTTGTGCATCGTAATCCGAAAGAAGTGAAGTCCTATTTCACTTCCGACGCACCGAATGACTTCTTGTTTGTGACGGATAAAGAACGCCTGCAACAGGTACTTATCAATTTCCTGACCAATGCGGAGAAACACACGGTACGGGGGGAAATTCACCTCCACTGCTCTCTCACAGAGAATCCGGGAAAGATAACCTTCTCCGTTACAGATACCGGTCCGGGAGTTCCGGCAGACCAGGCAGACTATGTTTTCGACCGGTTCAGCAAACTGGATGAATTTAAACAGGGCACAGGACTCGGACTGAATATCTGTTCCATCATTGCCGGGCGCCTGAAAGGTGAAGTGAAACTGGATAAGAGTTACACCAAAGGAGCACGTTTCCTGTTTATACTTCCACTGGACGGTGATCCTAATTACTAAACAAAACTCACTACCCGTTGTTTTCTTCAGAACGATAACAATCTAAATGAAGGAACAATGAAAAAGTTGACGTATTCTTTCCTGCTTCTGATGCTCCTGACATCAGTTCCGGCTCTGGCCGATTATGCGCCTGTCAATGTACAGACAGCACTAAAAAAAATGTATCCCGCCGCCAAGGATGTTGCCTGGTCACGGGATGAGATTTACTATGTAGCGGACTTTATACAGAATGGGTTCGACACAAAAGTCTGGTTCAACTCTGAAGCACAATGGGAAATGAGACAGATTGATTGGGGAACAATGGACGAAGTGCCCAATGCCGTGTACAATGCTTTTGCAGCAAGCGAATATTCCGATGGAATGGTGCAGGGAGTCACATTGGTTCAATTTCCCGAAAAACAATCAGTAATTTCCGTAGTTGTGGGAATGGCGAATACACAAACTAGATACCAACTACTGTTCACCCTCGACGGAGGACTTGAGGATGAACGGAATGCCACTTACTTTAATAATCTATTAGGAGCAGAAGTATTCCTGAACACTTAATTGTGCCAATTCCTTGCCACCTTACTGGCAAACTGTTGTCATCTTATTGGCAAGACTCTGCCACCTTATTGGCAAAACCTTGCCAATAAGGTGGCAAAGAATTATAAGGCTGAACTAAACGTATTGCTTCGGCGTCATCCCAAACTCAGCCTGAAAGCATTTAGAAAAATAGGAATGATTGGAGAAACCAACCATATACATCACTTCGGCCACAGTAAACTTCTGCTGTTTCAGCAGCATAGCCGCCTTTTTCATGCGGATAGACTTAATGTATTCCACAGGTGTCATGCCCGTCAGTTGCTTTATCTTGCGATACATCTGCTTGTTATTGATATCGGTCCATTCGCAAAGGGCATTCACATTCAGTTCGGAGTCTGAGATGTGTTCTTCAATCAGATGAATTACATTTGCCAGGAACTTCTCATCATAAGAAACCGCCTCTATCTCTTTCGGGGTGGAAAGAACTTCCATGCGGGCTTTCGCCTCATGCGTCTCCCGGCTATGTAATAATTGCTCCACACGCGAAAGCAAAATATCCGGTTCAAAGGGTTTAGGAATGAAAGCATCTATATGCAGCTGAATACTTTCAAGCTCCGTTTCCTTATCACTTTTCGCCGTCAGCAAGATGATGGGAATAGTGGATGTAGGAATATGCTTCTTGATATGACGCACCATTTCAAGACCATCCATTACGGGCATCATGACATCAGCAATAATCAGATCGGGCATTAATTCCAGGGTAAGTTCCACACCTATCTTACCATTTTCCGCCAAACGGCAACGATATTTAGTATGCAGTATCTGATAAATAAACTCTGAAACCTCCGGAGTATCATCCACAATCAGAAGCAATGGAGCATCCGGAGCGGGCGTATCTGTATCTGGAACCACAACTGTAACTCCGGCAGCGACAGGTTCGATATCAGAAGATACAATTTCCGGAGAGACCTCTACGACAGGCTGTTCCATAGCAATCACCGGAAGGGTCAGCGTAATGGCAGTACCTTTATTCTCTTCTGAAGAAAGCTGAACTTTACCACCATGCAGTTCCGTATAAGTCTTTACCAAATACAGGCCGATACCTGTTCCCTCCTTCGTGCCTGCCGTCTTGGGAGACTGGAAGAAACGCTGAAAAACATACGGTTGATCCTGACGGGGAACACCGATACCTGTATCGGATACAGAGATATGCACTTCTTTATCAGAAGCCTGCAAACGAAGCGTTATCTCACCCTCTTCCGGAGTATACTTCACGGCATTGGATAAAAGATTATCCAAGATAGATTCCAGTTTTATGGCATCCATCTGTATGTATATCTTTTCACGGTCGGCATGGAAATGGAAAGTCAGCTTCTTCTCTTTCGCCTTCTCCTCTGCATACAAGGTGAATAAGCCACGCGCAAAAGACACCAGTTCGATTTGAGAAAGTATCAGTAATGTATTGTTTCCACTATCCACCCGGTTGAAGTCCAGCCCCTGATGGATAAGCGAATTCAACTTCATGGCATTGCGATGCACCTGTTCCAGTTGTTTCTTCTCCTGCTGATCCTTGATGCCGGGCAGCAACTTGCTGATAGGCGCGATAATCATGCTCAACGGAGTTTTCAGGTCGTGGGAGAGATTCGTAAAGAACTCCATCTTAGCCTGAGACTGCTCCAGGATTTTCTCTTTTTCCAGACGCTCCAGTTTCAGACGGTTCTTCACACGAAAGAAGTTGATTGTCCAGAGTATCAGGACAAGGCACAGCAAGACATAAACGGCCTTTGCCCACGGGGTGTAGTACCAGGGCGGAATGATGTGGATGTCCAATGCATACGTCTTTTCGGACGGCTTGCCATGCGCATCCAGCTTACTCACTATCAGGCGGTAGTCACCGTAGTTCAGATTGTTGTAAGTAATCCGGTTCGTATTCGGTTTCAACAAGTTCCATTCACGGTCCACACCTTCCAGGCGATACAACAGTTTGCTTTTCTCTTCAAGGGAATAAGGCAGGTCGGAAAGTTCAAAAGCAAGATTGTTCTGGTCGTAGTCCAGATTTATACGCTGTGAGTAACGGATGCTTTGTGCGGATTGCACTGCATCAAGCGCCTGCCCCGCCCCAGACTGGTAAAGTTGGTTGTTGACATAAAGGGCGGTCAATATCAAAGGCTGTTCAAGGTGTTCCGCCAGCAAGGCCTCGGGTGAGGAGATGGCAAAACCGTCTGCGGTGCCCAGATAGAGTTCTCCGCTTGTCTTATCAAAGAACATGCTGGTGAAACGCTTGTCGGTGATATTCAGTCGGCGGACTTCCAGAGTCTGTTGGTCGGCTACCCAGAAACCATCTGTGGTAGAGATCCAGATGCGGCCGTCGGCTTCGGCCATGGAAAGCACTTCGTAATGATTATAGGCATCAAAGGGCAACATGCGGATACTGTCGTTTTCGGGAGTCACGCGCATCACTCCGCCGGGGAAACCTATCCAGATGTAGCCGTCTTCGGCACAAAGGATAAAGTTGGGAGTACGCTCGCCTTTCAGTTCATCGGCGGCAATATGGGTGACTTCGCCGGTACGGGGATTTATCTTTTCGATGCTGTTGTGACTGTTATAGAGCAATGCCCATACATTCCCTTCCCGGTCGGGAATCATCTGATTGATGAACATGCCGGACAGGCCGTTGTGGATGGAATAAGTCTTCTCCGCCATGTAGAGTCCGCCGGAAGAACGCATGGCCGGTCCCTGCTCCATACCACAGTCAATTAAAATATTTTTCCCCGCTGCCTGCAGCAAATGACAACTTCCGGTCACCTCATGGGCTGCTCCTATAAATGTAAGTTTCATATAGCTTCACCACCCTTTTTTCTCATTATAACACCTTTTTTACGGAGTGAAAGCACTTTTTGAGGATTCTTCTAATTTATTCATAACGCACGATTTCCCGCTTCAATCTCTGCATGATCTTTTTCTCCAGACGGGAAATGTATGACTGTGAAATTCCCAGTAAATCTGCTACTTCTTTCTGAGTTTTTTCGATTCCATCAGGATTATCCAGACCAAAACGCATCTTGACAATCAGCTTTTCTCTGCTGGACAACTGGTTGATGGCACGCACCAGAAGCTTTCTCTCCGCTTCCGTTTCCAGATCCCGATAGATGGTATCCTCCTCTGTTCCGAGGATATCAGACAACAGCAGTTCATTGCCGTCCCAATCCACGTTTAAAGGCTCATCAATGGAAACTTCCATTTTAGTCTTACTGTTTCTTCGCAGATACATCAGGATTTCATTTTCAATACATCGGGATGCATAGGTCGCAAGCTTGATCTTTTTGGTTGGATTGAATGTGTTGATCGCTTTGATCAGACCGATTGTTCCGATCGAGATCAGATCTTCTACTCCCACTCCGGTATTATCAAATTTTTTTGCTATGTACACGACCAGACGCAAATTGTGCTCAATTAACATTTTTTTTGCTTCCTGATCATATTCTGATCCGAGTCTTCTGATCACCTCTGTTTCTCGTTCTGTCTCCAACGGAGGCGGCAGCACTTCAGACCCCCCGATGTAATGAACCTCTTTCTGATTCGGAAACAGCAGCCCTTTCAGACTGGGTACTACTTTTAATTTAAACTGCTGCGGCATTGCTACTTTTACAACCATTTTTTCTTCCTCCTAATATTTCAGGGTTGATGATCATTTGATACATCCCTTGTTCTGATATCTGTTCTTCACATATCCCGACCAGCGGACGATAAATCCACTGTTTTTTCTGTACAATATACATTTTCTCTAATTCAAATACCGGCATGACACCACTTTTTCCTACTGTCCGATATGGAATCAGATGAAACCCTTTCAAGTTTTCCTTTTCTCCGGTCAGCTTTTCTAGGTCGTAGGGTTGCTCAAATTGTTCTGCATTGCTGCGGACAGTATCCAAGCTGATGAATAAGTCGCCGGAAATACGGTCGCCTTCACAATAGTCGAAAGTGATGATATCCGTGTAATAATCATGTTGCAGATACTGTCGGTTCACTTCCAGAATTTTATCGTCCGAACAGAAGATGTAGGCGATTTCTCCCACTCTTTTTCCATAGCAGGCGGCTACTTCTTTAATCCATCCGGTGGTTTCTTTCTTTTTGATATCGGGCATTTTTATCCCTTCGGTTTGATAACTTATCATAGGCTGATTATTTTTTTATAATGTACAAAGATAAGGAAAGTATTTCAGCCGAAGAAAAGATAACAGATAAGAATAGCTGCAATGACCCCTGCCGCATCGGCTAGCAGTCCGCAAGGAACGGCGTGGCGTGTCCTCACTATTCCTACGCTGCCGAAATATACCGCCAGAATATAAAAGGTGGTGTCTGTG
>OGXE01002770.1_pt1 | contig 12627 bp, 7 predicted proteins | sample 1576181 | NCBI WGS metagenome assembly OGXE01 (sample SAMEA3541478, study PRJEB24748) | human gut metagenome | biome: human gut; feature: human-associated habitat; material: faeces | place: China | collected 2012 | reverse complement strand
GTGAGCTGGTGACCATGGTCAGCGAGGCCGAGAAGGACGGCGAGCTGACGAACCGCGAGAGTGAGCTGATCCGCAGCGCCATCGAGTTTGACGACGTCGAGGCCCAGGATGTGCTGACCCCCCGCGTGGATGTTGTGGCCGTGGCCGACGACACCCCGATGGACGAGGTCACCGAGCGCTTTGCCGAGAGCGGCTATTCCCGTCTGCCGGTTTACCACGACACGATTGACAATATCATCGGTGTCGTACATGAGAAGGACTGCTTTGCGGCCCTGCAGAAGCATGACAAAAATGTCAAGCTGGAGGACCTGATCGGCCCGACACTCTACACGACGAGCGTGACCCAGATTTCTGCGCTGCTGCGCACCCTGCGCGAGAGCAAGCACCACATGGCCGTCGTCGTCGACGAGTACGGCGGCACGGCGGGCATCATCACGCTGGAGGATATTCTCGAGGAGCTGGTCGGTGAGATTTGGGACGAACACGACGACGTGGTCGAGGACGTCCGCCAGCAGTCCGACGGCAGCTGGCTGATTTCCGGCAGCGCCAGTGTTGACGACACCGCCGACGAGCTGGGCATCAAGGAGGACGACGACATTGACGCCGTCGCCATCGGCGGTCTGGTCCAGGAGAAACTGAGCCGTCTGCCCAAGGTGGGCGACAAGTTCATCTGGGGCGACTTTGACGGCACCGTCACACGCGCCACGAATCGCCGCGTCCAGGAGGTCCGCCTGACCCCCCGCAAGGTCCAGGACGAGAACGAAAAGTAAATACCCATAAACCGCATTGCGCCCGCCGAGGGAAACCCGGCGGGCGCGTTTTTTGCACCTCCGCCCCATAAAAGACCCGGCAACCCTCCTGCCAAATGTCCGTTTGCAAATTTTTTGTAAAATCCGCCAGAATTTTTTGCTACTTGCGTGGCTTACAATGTTTAAACCGCGGAAAATGTCGAAAATGCAGAAATTCTTGCCTTGCAGGGCTGATTTTATGCCGCCGCTGTGCTACAATACTAATAAATGGGGCATTGCGGCACGCCGCGCCCCTGTGGTATTGACAACACAAGATGGAAGTAAGGAGTACCTGTAATGGCTGAACAGAATCTTGGCCCGCGTGATTTCTTTGCCAAGGAGGATGCGATCGCCGATCTCGGTCTGATTGCCTGCCCCGGTGCAGAGGAGCTTTGCAAACTCGTAGACAGTCACCTTGTGCGCTGGGCGCGTGAGGTCGGCAATGATGAGGTCGATACCTTCATCATTCCCTGCGACTGCCCGCGTTTCCAGTCCGGTGATGCAAAAGGCCTTGTCAAGGCGTCCACCCGCGGTGATGACCTGTACATCTTCGTCGATCCGGGCAACTACAGCGTCACCTACAAGCTCTTCGGGTATGAGAACCACCTCTCCCCGGATGACCACTTCCAGAACCTGATGCGCATTATTCAGGCTGTCTCCGGCCGTGCCCACCGCATCAGCGTTATCATGCCCAGCCTGTACGGCGGTCGCCAGCATCGCCGCGTCAGCCGCGAGAGTCTGGACTGCGCCTTCTCCCTGCAGCAGCTGCGCGCGGTCGGCGTCAAGAACATCATCACCTTTGACGCCCATGACCCCCGCGTCATGAACGCCGTGCCCACCATGAGCTTCGACAATGTCATGCCCACCTATCAGGTGCTCAAGTGCCTGCTGCATCATGTGCCGGATGTCTCCTTCCACAAGGATAACTTCATGATCGTCTCTCCCGATGAGGGCGCCATGAACCGCAACATGTACTACTCCAGCGTGCTGGGCTGCAACCTCGGCATGTTCTACAAGCGCCGCGACTACAGCCGTGTGGTCAACGGCCGCAACCCCATCGTGGCGCATGAGTATCTGGGCGAGAGCGTTGAGGGTAAGGATGTCTTTATCGCTGACGACATCATTGCCTCCGGCGAGTCGATGCTCGACATCGGCTATGAGCTGAAGATGCGCGGTGCCCGCAACATCTTTACCTGCTGCACCTTCCCGCTCTTCACCGCCGGCCTTGACAAGTTCGACAAGGCCTACAATGACGGCATCATCAAGGCCGTGCTGGGCACGAACCTGACCTACCGCAAGCCGGAACTGCTGGAGCGCGAGTGGTACTATGATGTCGATGTCTCCAAGTACACCGCCTACTTCATCGCCGCCATCAACCATGACAAGAGCGTTTCCTCCATCATCGACCCGATGACCAAGATCCGCACGCTGCTTGACAAGCATGGTATCCCCATGGGCGGCCAGCAGTAAGCGCAAAATAAATTCCGATTCGGTCCGCCTTGGCGGGCCGAATTTTGTTGCAGAACTACGGCGTTTTGTATATAATAACATAGAGCATTACCATGCAAGCCCCGCCCGGCGGGCGGAGCGCCGCAGTATTGCTGCAGAAAAAATGCAGGGGAGAGATATTTATGCTGCCGATCGAACAGCTGCAGAATCTTATCAAGGGCAAAAAGGTTGCCTTTATCGGTGCGGGCGTCAGCCACAAGCGCTGCATCGAACAGTTTGTGGAGCTGGGCGCGCAGGTCACGCTCTGCGATCAGAAAAAGTCCCTTGAGGATTTCGGCGCGTATGCAGACACGCTGCGCCGCCTGCATGTCCGCCTGAGCCTGGGCGAGCATTATACTGACGGCTTTGCCGGGCAGGATATCATCATGCGCACACCGGGCTACGAATATTACAAGCCCGAGCTGCAGGCTGCCCTGCAGGCCGGCACAAAGGTCACCAGCGAGGTCGAGCTTTTCTTTGAGCTTTGCCCCTGCGAGATCGTGGCCGTGACCGGCTCCGATGGCAAGACCACGACGACGACGCTGATCTCCAAGATGTTCGAGGCTGCGGGCCGCAAGGTCTTTTTGGGCGGCAACATCGGTGCGGCGCTGCTGCCCCAGCTGGCCGACGTGACCTCCGACGCCGTGGCCGTCGTCGAGCTGTCCAGCTTCCAGCTCATCAGCATGCGCCGCAGCCCGAAGGTGGCTGTCGTCACGAACGTGACCCCCAACCACCTCGACCATCACAAGGATATGCAGGAGTACATCGACGCCAAGCGCAACATTCTGCTGTGGCAGACCCCGCCCTGCCGCGCCGTGCTGGGCTTTGAGAACGACATCACCCGCGGCATGGAGAAGGACTGCAAGGGCGAGCAGGTCTGGTTCACCCGCCTGCACGAGACCGACAGGGGCGCGTTCCTGCGCGAGAGCGACGACACGCTCTGCTATGCCGAGAACGGCGTTGTGACGCCGATCCTGCCCCGCAAGGAGATTAAACTGCGCGGCCTCCACAATGTGGAAAACCTGCTGGCCGCCTGCGCCGCCGTCTGGGGCCGCGTGCCCATCGAGGCCATGCGTCAGGTCGGCTCGACCTTCACCGGCGTCGAGCACCGCATTGAGCCGGTCCGCACGCTGGACGGCGTGACCTACTACAATGATTCCATCGCGTCCAGCCCCACGCGCACGATTGCGGGTCTGCGCAGCTTTGACCAGAAGATCATCCTGATCGCGGGCGGCTACGACAAAAAGATCCCCTATGAGCCGCTGGCCCCGGAGGTTCTCGCCCACGTCAAGACGCTGGTGCTGATGGGCGCTACCGGCCCCCGCATCGAGAAGGCCGTCCGCGAGTGCGATGGCTTTGCCGGGAGCGGCCTGACCATCCTGCACGCCGACAGTATGCAGCACGCCGTCGAGCTGGCGCGCGGTGCCGCCAAACCGGGCGATGTCGTCAGTCTCTCGCCCGCCTCCGCGTCGTTTGACTTGTACCCGAATTTTGAGGTCAGAGGACGGGATTATAAGAATATCGTGAAGAATTTGAAGTAAGCGGCTGAAGGGCTCTGCCGCCTGCCCGCCACCCGCAACTTGACCCGAAAAAGGACCCCTATGATACAATCCGCTTCCACCCCCGAGCTTCAAACCGAATTCCTCCGCCGCATCGCCCACAAGCCCTACTTTGAATCCGCCCTCGGCACGCACCTGCACCTGTTCGGCAACCACCCTGCCAGCGGGTGGGCGTTCTACCTGCTGCCCGGCTCCGCGGTGCTGGAGCTGCGCGGCGGGTCGGCGGTGCTCTGCGGTGCGCTGCCCGGCGGGGAAGCGGGGGAGGACGCCCGGGAGGAATTGACAGGCTTTCTCCGCTTTCTGCACGCCGACACCCTGCGAACCGAGCACCCGCTGACCCTGCCCGGCTGGCAGCCTGCCGCGCCGCTGACGCTGTGGGAGCTGCCAAAGGGCCGTGCCCTGCCGCTGCCGCCCGCGCCCCCGGCGGAGCTTGTCCCGGACAAAGCGCCGTCGATGCTGCCGGTCAGCCGCCTTGTCTTTGCCGAGAGCGACGCCGAGGCCGACGAGTTCTACTCCGCGGCCTGCACGGCGCTGGCCCACGGGGTGGGCACCTGCCGCGCGCTGCTGCACAACGGCAGACCCGTCTGCACGGTGGGCTGCTACGAGCAGAGCGATACCGAGAGCTACATGGCCGCGGGCGTGACCGACCCCGCGTGGCAGGGCAGGGGGCTGGCGCGGTATTTGATTGTCGGGCTGGCGAATGAGCTGACCGCCGAACGCGCGGTGCGGTTCGCCTGCTTCCCGGCGCTGTGCGGCTTTTATGCACAGCTTGGATTTTTACAAATCGGCAAAATTCAACATTATACTACAGATTGGAATACTACATGATCGAACAATTTTACGACCTGCGCCCCGAAGTGCTGGCGCTGGACCGCAAGGCCCTCGACCTCTGCCGTGCGCAGTTTGCCCATGTGGAGGAGATCCGCGACTACAACCAGCTCAAAATGCTGCGTGCCTTCACCGACTGCGGCGTCGAGGCACGGCATTTCTGGGGGTCCAGCGGCTACGGCGTCTGGGACGACAGCCGCAACAAGCTGGAGGAGGTCTTTGCCCGCTGCATGGGGGCCGAGGCCGCGCTGGTGCGCCCGCAATTCATGAGCGGCACCCACACGCTGACCGTCGCGCTGTTCGGTCTGCTGCGCACCGGCGACACCCTGCTGGCCGCCACGGGCCGCCCTTATGACACGCTGGAAGGCGTCATCGGCATCGGAGACGCGGGCAAGGGCTGCGGCACGCTGCGGGAGTTTGGCGTGAACTACGACGAGTGCCCGCTGCTGCCGGACTTCACCCCCGACTATGACCTGATCGCTGAGAAGGCCAGGACCGCCACGGTGGTACACATCCAGCGCAGCCGCGGCTACACCCAGCGCAATGCGTTTGACCTTGCCACGATTCAAAAGGTCGCGGACACCGCCCGCAAAGCAAACCCGAACGCGGTGATTTTCGTGGACAACTGCTACGGCGAGTTCACCCAGACCGCCGAGCCCGTCGCCTTCGGCGCGGACATCATGGCGGGCAGCTTCATCAAGAATCCCGGCGGCGGTATCACCCCTACGGGCGGTTACATTGCGGGCCGTAAGGACCTTGTCGAAAAGTGCAGCCACCGCTTCACTGCGCCCGGCATCGGCGGGGACCTGGGCTGCACGCAGGACAGCCTGCGGGATACCTTCCTCGGCTTCTACTACGCGCCGGGCGTCGTCTGCGAGGCGCTGAAAACCGCCATCTATGCCCAGTGTCTGCTGGAGCTGGCGGGCGTCAATCCCGTGCCGCGCTACACCGCCGACCACAACGACATTGTGACCTGCTTTGACTCGGGCAGTGCCGCCGCGCTGACCGGCTTCTGCGCGGGCATCCAGCACAACAGCCCGGTGGACAGCTTTGCCAGCCCCGAGCCCGCCGATGAGCCGGGCTACACCGACAAGGTCGTCATGGCCAGCGGCAGCTTTACCGAGGGCAGCACGATCGAGATCTCCTGCGACGGTCCGCTGCGCGCGCCCTACACCTGCTATCTGCAGGGCGGCGTCAACTTTACCGCCGGCCGCGCCGCCGTCCTCAACGCCGTGCAGAACGCGTTTTTCGCGGGGTAAGAAGGCTTCCCCCGAGGGGGAAGCTGTCAGCGGCCCCGACCGCTGACTGATGAGGGGCAGGTTTGCCATTATAACCCCTAAACGGGAAACCACGGCAAACTCGCCCCTCATCCGGCCCTGCGGGGCCACCTTCCCCCTCTGGGGGAAGGCTTATAGGCTGCATACAAAAATCTCCCGCGTATCGCTGGATACGCGGGAGCTTTTTTGAAATCCTGATTTTTAGTGCTTCACAAAATCACGCACAAGCGCCTGCAGCAGGTCATCACGGTCGATGCGGCGGATGATGGCGCGGGCGTTCTTGTAGGTCGTGATGTAGGTCGGGTCCTCCGACAGAATGTAGCCGACAAGCTGATTGATGGGGTTGTAGCCCTTCTCCTCCAGCGCACGGTACACCTGCAGCACCGCCTGCTTGATCTCCATATCACGGTCATCACGGATGGAAAATACAGCGGTAGGCTCAGAGATCGGCATGTCAAAACTCCCCCCTTGTTAAGATATTACTAGCCCTATTATACTCAACATGCGCCAAATTTGCAAGATGAAAACGCAGGATTTTTATACAGAAATGCAAATTCCGCTTCTTTGCTTTTTGCCCGCCGCTGTGCTATAATACAGACAAAACTGTCCGTAAAGGAGCTACACTATGAGATTTTCGGAAATGCCCTATGCACGCCCCGACCTTGCCGCCGTCAAGCAGCAGTTTGCTGACCTGCTGGCCCGCTTCAAGGCGGCTGCCACCTACGCCGAGGCCCACGCCGTTTTTCTGGAGGAGGAAAAGCTCAACAAGCATGTGGACACGCTTGCCCAGCTGGCCAGCGTGCGCAATACGATTGACACCCGCGACAAATTCTACGATGAGGAGATGAACTTCTGGAACGAGGCCACTCCCCAGCTGCAGGAGTGCCAGAACGCCTGGAGCCGCGCGATGCTCGATTCGCCGTTCCGCGCTGACTTCACCGCCGAGTACGGCGACCTGATGTTCGTCAACGCCGAGATCGCGGACAAGGCGTTCTCGCCCGACATCCTCGACGAGATGGCACAGGAAAACAAGCTGACCACCGAGTACGGCAAGCTGATCGCGTCGGCGCAGATCCCGTTTGAGGGCGGCGTCTACACGCTGAGCCAGCTGTCCCCCTTCAAGAACGACCCCGACGATGCCCGCCGTCTGGCCGCCTGGAAGGCCGAGGGCGCATGGTACAAAGAGCACGGGGCCGAGTTTGACGGCCTCTACGACCAGCTCGTCCACCTGCGTGACACCATGGGCAAAAAGCTCGGCTATGAGGGCTACACCACGCTGGGCTACTACCGCATGGGCCGCAACTGCTACACGAAGGCCGATGTGGAAAAGTTCCGCGCCGCCGTCGTCAAGTACATCGTGCCGCTGGCTGACAGCATCTACCGCGAGCAGGCCGGCCGGTTGGGCAAGCAGTACCCGATGAACGCAGCCGACAACGCCCTGATGTTCCGCAGCGGCAACCCCCGCCCGGCGGGCGACGCCGACGCCATCCTCAAGCAGGGCAAAAAGTTCTATGAGGAGCTTTCCCCCGAGACCGGCGTGTTCTTCAACAAAATGCTGGACGACCAGCTTATGGACGTGCTGTCCACCCCCGGCAAGGCGGGCGGTGGCTACTGCACGGGCCTGGGTGATTACGAAATGCCGTTTATTTTTGCCAACTTCAACGGCACCCAGCACGACGTCGAGGTCGTGACCCACGAGGCCGGCCACGCCTTTGCCGCCTACATGAACCGTGACCGCATCCCGTACTCCTACGTATGGCCCAGCATGGAGGCCTGCGAGGTCCACTCGATGTCGATGGAGTTCTTCGCCTGGCCGTGGGCCGATGGCTTCTTCGGCGCGGATGCCCGCAAGTTCCGCTACAGCCATCTGGCGGGTGCGCTGACCTTCATCCCCTACGGCACAATGGTGGACCATTTCCAGCACATCGTCTACGAGCATCCCGAGCTGACCCCGGCCCAGCGCCACGAGGAATGGAAAAAGCTGGCTGCCATCTATCAGCCCTGGATGCATCTGGACGGCGAGATCCCGTTCTACGGCGCGGGTGAGTACTGGCAGCGCCAGATGCACATTTATCAGAGCCCGTTCTACTACATCGACTACTGTCTGGCCCAGACCGTCAGCCTGCAGTTCTGGGCGATGCTGCAAAAGGACCGCGCCGATGCGTGGAGCCACTACATGGCCTACACGAAGCAGGGCGGCAGCCGCACCTTCACCGAACTGCTGAAAAACGCCGGCCTGACCACGCCGTTTGAGGAAAGCTGTCTGCGCGGCGTCAGCGAGGCGGCCAAGGCGTGGCTGGACAGTTACGACCTGACGGGGATCGTCTGATGGCGGACCGCGAGCGCGAGAAGAAAAAGAAGCGCGCCTATCTCGACGACTTTGAAAAGGATCTGAACGGCAATTATCAGTATCGCGGCGCGCATTACCGCTATGCGGGCGAGCACCCTCACAGCAGGGTGCTGGCTTTGCTGTGGCTGTTTTGCGGCGGCGGGGCTGCGCTGACCGTCGGCGCGGGCGCACTGCCCGGGGCCACGGCCCACGCACCTGTGTACCTGCTGCTGCCCTACATGGCGGCACTGGTGCTGGCGCTGTATGCGGTGGTGCTGCTGGTGCGGCTGACCCGGGGCGGCGCGCGCGTGCGGGCTTATATCCACGAACAGACCGCACAAAAATTGCCCTCTTTGTGCAGGGCGACAGCGGTACTCTGCGCTGCTGCCTCCGCGGGGCAGGGGGTGGCTGTGTTTGCAGCGGACGCACAGCTGCTTTGGGGAATGCAAGGTGTTTTTATACTTTTTGAACTGCTCTCCTGTGCTGCTTTTGCCGCTGCTGCGCGGCTCCTCAAGCGGATGCTGTGGGAAAAAGAAGAATAATTATACATTATTATAACAGAGCGTGCTCCGCAGAAAAAAACGCAGGGCACGCTTTTTTAGAGGAGCAGGAAAAGTCTTCCCCCAGGGGAAAAAAGACTTTTTGGGGGTTACAAAATTTTTCTCTCAAATTTGGTAAAAGGTACAAAAAACAGCAAAAGTGTGATTTATGGTTGACTTTTTGTCAATTTTACGGTATCTTATAAACTAAGTCATTATCGACAAGTGTACGCTGTAAAGAAACACAGGGTGCGGAAAGGGGGCGTCCCCCTTTCTCGTATTGCGCTCTTGGGGAGCGCAATAATGATTTGTGGGTGAGGGCAAATTATAGGAGGTTTTACCACATGAAAAACACCAAGCAAGCCATTGCACTGGCATCTGCTGCCGCTCTCAGCGTCGGCATGCTGGCAGGCTGCGGCGGTGCTGCTTCCTCCGCTGCGACTGCGTCCGGCGAGAGCACCAGCACGGCCACGGCCGAGGCATCCACCACTGCCGCTTCCGACGGTACGCTCGTTCTGGCCGAGACCGGCTTTGAGAGCAAGTTCAGCCCCTTCTTTGCTGCTTCTGCCTCTGACCAGGATGTCATCGACCTGACCCAGATCGCCCTGCTGGGCGCTGACCGTAAGGGTGAGATGGTCCTGAACGGCATCGAGGGCGAGACCCGCGAGTACAACGGCACTGACTACACCTACCACGGTCCTGCCGACTGCGTTGTCACCGAGAACGCCGACGGCACCGTTACCTATGACATCAAGCTGCGCGAGGACCTGAAGTTCTCCGACGGCGAGCCTGTCACCATCGACGACGTCATCTTCTCGATGTATGTTTTCCTCGATCCTACGTATGATGGTTCTGTAACCATGTACTCCACCCCCATCGTTGGTCTGGACGAGTACCGCAGCTCCATGACCACGCTGTCCAAGCTGATCGCTGAGGCCGGCGAGGACAACACCGACAACACGAACTTCACTGCCGAGCAGCAGAAGGCTTTCTGGGACGCTGTCAACGACGGCGGTGTGAAGTTTGCCCAGGAGATCATCGACTACTGCGTTGAGAACGGCGCTGCCGCCGACGCTAACGATGCTGCCGGTGCCGCCTCCGCCTGGAACCTGGGCGAGCTGCCCGCAGGCGCAACCGCGAAGGATATGTTCGAGCTGATCGGCGCGAACTACGACTGGAACTTCTCTGCCATGGAGGCCGAGACTGCCGGTACCGCCCTGTCTGACCTGATCCCCGAGGACGTCTACGCCTACTCCACCACCGGTGTCAACGTCGGTGACGCCGTTGCTTCTGTGGCCGGTATCGTCAAGACCGGTGACTACAGCATGACGCTGACCACCACCGAGCTGTCCACCACCATGATCTACCAGCTGCAGATGCCCATCGCCCCGCTGCACTACTACGGCGATGAGAGCCTGTACGACTACGACAACAACTCCTTCGGCTTTGCCAAGGGCGACCTGAGCAGCGTCCGCGCCAAGACCAGCGCTCCCATGGGTGCCGGTATGTTCACCTTCTCCAAGTACAGCGACGGCGTTGTCTATCTGGATGCCAACCCCTCCTACTTTGACGGCGCACCCAAGGTCGCCCACGTCAACATGAAGGAGACCCAGGAGGCCGATAAGATCACCGGCGTTCAGGCCGGCACCATCGACATCTCCGATCCTTCCTACTCTCTGGAGGTTGCTGACCAGATCGCCGACATCAACGGCGCCGAGGGTGAGGACGGCCCCGTCATCACCACCCGTCTAAAGGATTACCGCGGCTACGGCTACATCGCCCTGAGCGCCAAGAACGTCAACGTCGGCGGCGACCCTGCCTCCCAGGCCTCCAAGGATCTGCGCAAGGCCATCATGACCGTCATCGCCGCTTACCGTGATGAGGGCATCGACTCCTACTACGGCGATACCGCTACCGTCATCAACTACCCCATGTCCAATACTTCCTGGGCTGCTCCCTCCGTCACCGACGACGGCTACCAGATCGCCTACTCCACCGACGTGGACGGCAACGAGATCTACACCTCCGACATGAAGAGCGAGGACAAGTACGCCGCCGCTCTGCAGGCTGCCCTGGGCTACTTTGAGGCTGCCGGTTACACCGTCGAGAACGGCCAGATCACGGCTGCCCCCGCCGGTGCCAAGATGGAGTATCAGGTCAACATCGGTGCTTCCGGTAATGGTGACCACCCCTCCTTCCAGACCCTGACCAACGCTGCTGCCGCCCTCAAGACCATCGGCTTCACCCTGACTGTCAACGATATGGCCAACGCTTCTGACCTGTTCGCTTCCTATCAGTCCGGCGCTGCCGAGGGCTGGGTCGCTGCCTGGCAGTCCACCAATGACCCCGATATGTTCCAGCTGTACCACAGCCAGGGCGCTACCAACTACTACGCCATCAACGATGCCGACCTGGATGAGCTGATCATGGCTGCCCGCCAGACTACCGACCAGGAGGCCCGCAAGGCCATGTACAAAGAGGCTATGGAGATCATCCTGGATTGGGGTGTCGAGCTGCCCGTCTACCAGCGCAGCGAGGCTACCATCTTCTCCACCGAGCGTGTCAACATCGACACCATCGCGAAGGATCAGACCCCGTACTGGACCTACAAGTCTGAGCTGAACAACCTCGAGCTGAACTAAGTTCAACTTACCGTTGTGAAAGCAGGTGACCGCCCGCCAAGGGCGGTTGCTTGCTGTCAAGGCATGGGCGGACCAATGCCCGCCCGCGGGGCGTCGAGGACGCCGCCCCCTACAACTGCTAATATGGTCGTCCCACTCCCACGCAGTGTTTGCGCGCTGCGTGGGATGGGGATGCCCACATTACGGCATTTCCCTGCAAAATAAACGCGGTCTAACCGTGCAAGGAAGGAACGAAAACTCTTGCGAAATTACATCATCAAGCGTATCGCGCAGTCGGTATTGATCCTGTTCTGTGTCATGTTCATTATCTACGCGCTGATCCGCAGCCTGCCCAGCTCCTTTGCCGAGACGATGGCAATGCAGCTGGCCCAGGCCCCCGGTGCCAAACCCTATGAGGAATGGCTGGCCCAGCTCAATGCGGCCTACGGCCTTGACCTGGACATTATCCCCGGCTTCTTCACCTGGCTGAGCAAGGCCGTTGTCGGCAACTTCGGCGACAGCTGGAAGTGGAACGTGCCCGCCACCCAGAAATTCACCGAGGTCATCGGCCTGTCTGTCATCATGGGCGGCATCTCCTTTGTGCTGTCCATCGTGATCGCCGTGCCCCTCGGCGTGCTGGCTGCTACCAAGCAGTACAGCCGTGCGGACTATGTCATCACCTCTGTGGCGCTGGTCGGTATTTCGCTGCCCACCTTCTTCTTTGCCACGCTGCTCAAGCTGTTCTTCTCGGTCAAGCTCGGCTGGTTCGACCTGTACGGCCTCGTCGGACGCGATTACGCCCAGCTGGATTCGATGGGCCAGTTCCTGGACAAGGCCAACCATCTGGTCCTGCCCATCGTCACGCTGGTCATTGTCTCCATCGGCGGTTACATGCGCTATACCCGCACGAACATGCTCGAGGTCCTGAACGCCGACTACATCCGCACGGCCCGCGCCAAGGGCCTGTCGGAGCGCACGGTCATCTATAAGCACGCCTTCCGCAACACGCTGATCCCGCTGGTCACGATCATCGGCGGCAGCCTGCCCGGCCTGTTCAGCGGCGCCCTCATCACCGAGACACTGTTCTCCATCCCGGGCATCGGCTACGTCTCTTACCAGTCCATGGTCGCGGGCGACATCCCGTTCACGATGTTCTACCTGTCCTTCATGGCGGTGCTGACGCTGGCCAGCAACCTGC
>OGXE01002758.1_pt1 | contig 12673 bp, 9 predicted proteins | sample 1576181 | NCBI WGS metagenome assembly OGXE01 (sample SAMEA3541478, study PRJEB24748) | human gut metagenome | biome: human gut; feature: human-associated habitat; material: faeces | place: China | collected 2012 | reverse complement strand
GCGCAGTACGGCAGTGTTCCTATGGGAGAGGCTTACCTGTCGATCCTGGCATATTTCCTTTTCGGAATGACCGCCATTGCCATCGGTCTGTTCCTGTCTTCCGTGACAGAGAGCCAGGTCATCGCAGCAGTACTTACTTTTTTAGTATTGTTCCTGGGATATATGATGGACTCCATCTGCTCCATTATTTCCAGCACCGGCAATCTGTTGACAAAGCTGCTGCGTTGCTTTGACCTTTACACACCGTTTTCCAACCTGTTAAACGGCACACTGGATGTATCTTCTATCGTATATTATGTATCCGTTACGGCACTGGTTCTGTTCCTGACGGTACAGTCCATTCAGAAGCGCCGTTACAGCATGTCCGTGAAGAACTTAAGCTTCAGTGCTTACAGTACCGGTATGATCGCTGTAGCGGTAGCGCTGGTAGTAGTTGTTAATATTATCATGGGCGAGATGCCTTCCAGCTGGACAGCAATCGACATGACCAGCCAGAAGCTGTATTCCCTGACAGATCAGACCGTCGACTATGTGAAAAATATGCAGGATGATGTGACAATCTATGTGTTGGTAAATCAGGACAATCAGGATACCACACTGGGGCAGACTTTGCAGAGATACGATGATCTGTCGGATCATATCACCGTGGAATATGTGGATCCCACCGTTAACCCGATGTTCTATACCCAGTACACCACCGGCAACATCAGCACGAACAGCCTGATCGTGGTCAGCGACAAGCGCAGCAAGGTCATTGATTACAACGATGTCTATGAGTCTTCCTATGATTTTGACTATTCGACGTACAGTTATAACACCACGACCACCGGTTATGATGGCGAAGGACAGATCACCAGTGCGTTGGATTATGTGTTAAATGACAATATGCCCAAGGTATATATGACAACAGGACATAATGAACTGAGTTTAAGCAACACTTTTACATCCGCACTGAACAAGGAAAATGTGGATTATGAGACCGTGAATCTGATGGATCTGGATGCTATCCCCGACGATGCGGCCTGTCTGTTCATCAACGGCGCCACCAGCGATTTTTCATCCGATGATAAGGATAAGGTGATCGACTATCTGAACAACAGTGGAAAAGTCATCCTGGTGACCGGTTATACCGATGAGGAGACACCCAATATAGATGCTATCTTAAGCTACATGAATCTGAGCATTGCCAAAGGACTGGTAGTGGAGAATGATTCCAACGGCTATTACAGAAGTCCTTATTATATCCTGCCGACCCAGAGTTCCGATACTTATACTTCCGGCACCTACGGAAAATATCTGTTCCTGCCGTATTCTCAGGGCATCATCGTCCCGGAGGAAGTAAGTACCGACGAGACAGCCACCGGTGAAATTACCTATGATGTATTCCTGAGCACCTCCGACAGCTCTTTTGCAAAACAGGATGTCAACAATACACAGGATTTTTCACAGAGTGAAAATGATATGAATGGTCCCTTCGCATTAGGTGTTGAGGCAGTAAAGACGTTGGATGATGGGGATGCGACACTGGTCGTGTACGGTTGCGAGCAGCTGTTCACGGATGATGCTGATTCTGTCGTCAGCGGTGCGAACCTGACCCTGTTCACCAATACCTTCAGTGGAATGGCAGAGCATGAGACCTCGGTATCCATTCCGGTAAAAAGCTATGAGGTCTCTAATCTGGTAGTGGATTCCGCACAGATTCTGTTGTTGGGGCTGCTGGTTACCGTGATTCTTCCCGTGGGCTGTATGATCGCCGGATTCGTGATCTGGTTCCGCAGACGGAAGAAATAATTGTGAAAGGCGTGAGTTTATAGATATGAAAAAGAAACAAAGACAGATGATTGGAATGCTGCTGGCACTGGTGGTGCTGGCGGCAGCATTCCTGGGCATCCGCCAGTATAATAAAAATGCATCTTCTGCGACGTCTACCACCGAGGATACACAGGAGACGGTGCTGGATGTAAACTCCGATGATATTATCAGCTTCCGCTATGCATATGAGGGAGAGACCTATGCCTTTGAAAAAGAGGATGACACATGGTACTATGCGGACGATCATTCCCTGAATCTGAACCAGGAGCGTATCAAGGCGATGATCCTGAAGGTGGCACCGTTAAAGGCAGATCAGGTGATTGAAAATGTGACGGATATGTCGCAGTACGGACTGGCAGATCCGGAGCGTACCATTCAGTACGAGACTGCAGATCGCAGCGTGATCATTAATGTCGGTAATCTGAATTCCATGACCAGCCAGTATTACATTGCATTTCCCTCTGAAATGAAAGTGTATGTCGTGGCCACCAACGTGGTGACAGGCTTCAATTATACACTGGAGGATCTGGTGGAGGTGGAGGAGACTGCTGAAGAGACAGAAAGCACCGAAGCTACAGATACTACGATAACGGAAACTGCGACGGAGACCGAGAATGTCGAGGCTGAAACCGCAGAAAGTGAAACAGTGGCAACAGAAACTACGGAAACCGTGGAAGCCAAATAAGTATCACAAATAATAAAGACTGCCCCTGCAAAAGAGGCAGTCTTCTCTATTGTTAGGGATTCTCGCCACGAATGACAATAATGTCATTTAATTTCAACATCGTATCTTTTTGAGGCAGAATGGACAGATCCTCCCGCAGAATGAGGAAGATCGTGACCTGTTCTGCCGCTTCCATTTCTTCCACGGATTTGCCGGCGAAGCGTTTATCTACGAAGATCTCGGCGATCTCATGAATATCTGCTTCTTTAATATTAGAGAGACTGCTTTTGCGCTGGTACTGTTCCACGAAACCGGCACTGATGATACCGGTGGGGATAGCCACGGCACCGACACCGAGATAGGCGATACAGATCGCCATGATCCGGCCGAGTGTGGTGATGGGATAGATGTCTCCGTAGCCCACGGTGAGCAGCGTTGACATGCTCCACCAGATGCCGCTGAAGGCATTGCGGAATACTTCCGGCTGGGAATCATGCTCCACGCTGTACATGCACAGACTGCTGGCGAGCATCAGGATCAGGACGATGAACACGGAGGAAATGATCTGATTGCGTTTTTCATACAATACCGTAGTGATGACATTGAAGGAATCATACCGTGCATTCAGGCGGAACAAATGGAAGATCCTCGCCACCCGCAACATCCGGAAGATGACCATACCGGACAGGAAGAAAAAGGGTAAAATTGTCAGCAGGTCGATAATGCCGTCGAAGGAGATCAGAAACCGTAGCCGGGAGCGGAACTCGCTTTTATCAGGATATAGATAGTCCGCAGTCCAGATCCGCAGAATATATTCCACACAGAAGATCAGAATAGTGATAACCTCGATCACGTGAAATACCGGAAATAAAAAAGCAAGCTCATCAAAGGTTTGCAGAAAAGTCACCAGAATATTTGCACAGATAACGATAGCAATAAAAATATCAAAGAGCCGGCTCAGACGGTTACTTTTGTCACCGATCTGGATGATGTTAAATACTTTTTTCTTCATGTTGAATCCTCAATGTTTTTTGGGGCAACGCCAGTGAATGCTTGTGATTCCATCATACGGAGGTGGAAGAGGAAAGTCAAGAAATGCGGTGACAGAATCCGTCAACTTTCTTAAAAACAGTCATATATTATAGTAAATCCAAATACAATGAAAGGATACAAAAATATATGGCTAGATTTACGAACCAGGCACAGCTTCGCTATGGAAATGAGATTACAAACTCCAATATAGCAGTGGGTGAGATCACGGAGGTATTGTCAGCAACCAAGACAGCAGTGCGGGATACCTACGGGCAGAATGAAAATGTGACGTATGTGATCAGTATTGTGAATTCAGGCACTACTGCATTTAACGGAATTACAGTAACGGATAATCTGGGAGAGTATTTGTTTAATACCAGAGAACTGACACCTCTGACGTATATTGCGGGGACCGTAAAATACTATGCAAACGGAATTTTACAGGCAACACCGGCTGTAACGGCAGGACCTCCTCTGACAATCACAGGAATTACCGTGCCTGCGGGAGGTAATGTGACACTAACCTATGAGGCTGAGGTGAACTCTTATGCGCCGCTGGCAGCAGAGGCTTCCATTACGAATACGGCGACGATTGCCGGGGCAGGGGTCACTCCTGTTACTGTGAACGAGACAGTAAATGCGGCAAGCGGACCGCTTCTTACGATCACAAAGTCCGTCAGCCCCGTACCTGTGACAGAGAATGGAACATTGACATATACGTTCCTGATACAGAATCTGGGTAATACGGCAGCGGATGCAGCTACCGGTGTCGTGATCACGGATACCTTTAATCCCGTATTGGAGAATCTGACTGTGAATTTTAATGGAACTGCATGGGCAGAGGGAACAAACTATACGTATGATACGACTACCGGATTATTTACCGGAACTGCAGGAGGTATTACCGTACCCGCAGCGACTTACACCCAGGATCCCGTTACGGGAGCGTGGGGAATCAACCCCGGTGTCAGCACGCTGGTGATTTCCGGAACCGTATAAGGGCAGGCGCGTTCCTAAGGCTGGCGCCATGCAACCCATTCGCAGTCACTGCGTGACTTGCTCATGGACGGCTGTCGCCGTATAAAGCTAAAATAAAAAGTCACTGGAAGTACATAAATGTCCTCCCAGTGACTTTTTATTTTATCCTTGCATGGCTTGTAGCTTAGCCAAAGTATCTCTTGAGCAGACCCTCAAATGCCTTGCCATGTCTTGCCTCATCACGAGCCATCTCATGAACGGTGTCATGGATAGCATCCAGGTTCAGAGCCTTGGCTCTCTTAGCCAGATCAAACTTACCTGCGGTAGCACCGTTCTCGGCATCTACTCTCATCTCCAGATTCTTCTTGGTGGAATCGGTTACGACTTCACCTAACAGCTCAGCGAATTTTGCTGCGTGCTCAGCTTCTTCGTAAGCAGCCTTTTCCCAGTACAGACCGATCTCGGGATAACCTTCTCTGTGAGCTACTCTTGCCATTGCCAGATACATACCAACCTCAGAGCATTCGCCCTGGAAGTTCGCACGCAGATCAGCAATGATATCCTCGGGAGCACCCTTTGCTACACCTACTACATGCTCAGCAGCCCAGGTCTTGCCTTCCTCCTGCTTGGTGAACTTGGAAGCGGGAGCGTGACAGATGGGGCACTCTGCGGGAGCCGCATCACCTTCATAAACATAACCACATACCTGACATACATACTTTGCCATAATTTTTTCTCCTTTTCTAATGAAATGTTTTGTTTTCAGTTTTCTCTTTTTGCGTGTGCTTTATAAGCACAAATATATTATGGAACGAAGTCTGTTTTCATTCAGAAAACTAGGACTCCGTAGCAACCCTGGTGCAGGCGGGACAAGAGCCGTAGAAATAAGTGACATGTCCCCGGATCCGGCCGTCAAATCTCTCTCCGGCGGCCTCCATGATGGAATCAATACTATCCATGTCCAGATCAATAACGCTTCCGCATTCCGTACACACGAAATGATAATGTTCGGAAGTATCGGCATCAAAATGGTCAACACCGTCACCGACCCGGAGTCGTAAGATTTCTCCCATGTCCGACAAAAGTGTCAAATTACGGTAGACGGTACCAAGACTTAAGTTCGGATCCTGCTGCTTCAGATTAGAATAGATCACATCAGCGGTAGGATGATCCTTGCGTCCCATGAGAAAGGATTTGATCATTTCCCGTTGTCTACTTCGTTTCAGTGCCATCATAAGCCCCTTTCTCAATAATAGTAATGATTACTGTTTCTTATAAGCTTATTATACATGATGCGAGAATAATGTCAACAAAAAAATGAAAAAATTTTGTTTATATTTTTTTAATGATATTCTTGCTTCCTTTATACACAGGAGGTGGGAATCATGCTATAATGAGCGCAAGTAAAGTATAAAATATAAATTAACACGCGCAAACTTGTGTTACACAGTGTACAGAAGTACACGGCACTAAAGTCACAGAAAGTTTGCAGGTTGCTGAAAGGCAAGAGTAATATGAAATTTAAAACCAGACTTCGTGTAACATTTATAAGTATTATATTACTTCCGCTGTTGCTGACGATCATGGCGTTCGTGATGATTGCTATTTACCTGATGAATTACTCTCAGGGGATCAGCCTGACGGATATTGATTATTCCATGATGTCGGAGAATTTCAGGGAATTCACCAACACCACGGATCAGGCGTATTATGTGCTACTGGACCAGGTGAAGGAAGACAGCAGCAGGCTGGAAGATAAAGAATATCTGGATCATATCAATGAGGAGGTATCGCGGAAGTCTACTTACATTATTGTAAGAAAAGGTGATAAGCTGTATTATGCCGGCAATGAGGAAGCCGCACAGAACATTTTTGACAAACTGCCTGCCTACGGTGACGAGAATCTGTCGGATGACAGCGGATATTTCTACAATGAACTGGAGAAGTATGTAAAACAGATTGATTTCACCTTCCGGGATGGAACACCGGGCAGCGTATTTATCGTCACGAAGGTCAATTCGCTGATCTCGAGACATCTGCTGATCGACATGTTCGTGGCTATCATTGTGATCCTGATCTTCACCAGCCTGATGCTGACTCAGTGGATCCACAAGGGCGTATTTGAGCCCATCAATGAGCTGAATGTGGCAATGCGCAAGATCAAGGAAGGCAACTTTGATTATGTTCTGGAGACGGATGCCAAGGGGGAGATCGGTGATCTCTACCGCAATTATGAGGACATGCGTTTACGGCTGAAGGAATCCACGGAAGAGAACACCCAGCATGAGAAGCAGAACAAAGAGCTGGTCAGCAATATTTCCCATGATCTGAAGACCCCTATCACAGCCATTAAGGGTTATGTGGAAGGAATCATGGACGGTGTGGCAGATACGCCGGAGAAGATGGATAAATACATCAAGACCATCTACAATAAAGCCATTGATATGGATCGTCTGATCAACGAGCTGACCACTTATTCCGGAATTGATAATAACCGGATCCCGTACAATTTCCACCGGATCAACGTCGCGGATTATTTCGGTGACTGTGTGGAAGAGGTCGGACTGGATCTGGAGCAGCGGGGTATCAAGCTGAACTATTCGAATCTGGTATCTCCCGATACCGTGGTCATCGCGGATCCGGAGCAGATGAAGAAGGTCATCAATAATATTATCAGTAACAGCGTAAAATATATGGACAAGCCTGACGGGCATATTGATATCCGTATTCTTGACGAAGTGGATTCCATCCGGGTAGAGATCGAGGACAACGGCAAGGGAATCGCACAGAAGGATCTGCAGAAGATCTTCGAGAGGTTCTACCGCACGGATGCTTCCCGCAATTCCGCCCAGGGCGGCAGTGGCATCGGATTATCCATTGTCAAAAAAATTGTTGAGGATCATGGCGGTTATGTATGGGCGACAGCCAAAGAAGGGGAAGGAACCTGTATGCATTTTGTATTGAGAAAATATATTGAGCTGCAGCCGGGTGGAACCAAGTAATGAATAAGGGAATGAAACAGAAATGGCATGATAATCGATAATACAAGGACATTCTGTAAATGGAGGATAAATAATGAGTAAGATTTTAATTATTGAAGATGAAGTAGCAATTGCAGATCTTGAGAAGGATTATCTGGAGCTCAGTGATTTCAAGGTCGATATCTGCAATACCGGCGATGAGGGACTGAAGACCGCACTGGCAGGCGATTATGATCTGATCATTCTGGACCTGATGCTGCCCGGCATGGACGGCTTCGAAGTATGTAAGAAGATCCGCGAGGAGAAAAATATTCCCATTCTCATGGTATCAGCGAAGAAGGACGACATTGATAAGATCCGCGGCTTAGGGTTGGGTGCGGATGACTATATGACCAAACCTTTCAGCCCCAGTGAGCTGGTAGCCCGCGTGAAGGCGCACATGGCCCGTTATGAGAGACTGGTGGGAACCAACCAGAAGCAGCAGAATGATATCGTGGAGATCCGTGGTATCCGTATTGATAAGACTGCAAGACGTGTCTATGTGGACGGTGTGGAGAAGACGTTTACGACCAAGGAATTCGATCTGCTGACGTTCCTGGCGGAGCATCCGAACCATGTATTTACCAAGGAGGAATTGTTCCGGGAGATCTGGGATATGGATTCCATCGGTGATATCGCTACGGTTACCGTGCATATCAAGAAGATCCGTGAGAAGATTGAAAAAGATACTGCAAAACCTCAGTATATCGAGACCATCTGGGGTGTGGGCTACCGATTTAAAGTATAAAAGAAGAAAAATAAGATCAGAAGAGAACTCCTATGATGGATTCGGCAACAAACTGTCTCCAATAGGAGTTTTTTATCTAAAAGTGTGTTATAATCATAACATTGCGGATTGCACCCGTGAAATTTGATTAGCGATTCCACTGATGAGATAAAGCATCGGCGGAATGGAGTGTGTTATGAACAGTAAAAAAATAATACAGTTGTCTACGACACAGAAGATCATGCTTAGCTTTCTGTGTGCCATATTAGTGGGTAGCTTCCTGCTGGCATTACCCATCAGTTCAGCTACCGGAGAAGCGGTTCCTTATATAGATGCTTTATTTACGGCTACCACATCCATATGTGTGACCGGTCTGGTGACGGTTCCCACATATTCCACCTGGAGCGTCTGGGGACAGATCGTGATCCTGTTTCTGATCCAGTTGGGAGGTCTGGGAGTCATTACGGTCATGTACGGTGTGATGATGGGACTGCACAGACGACTGGGACTGGGTAACCGGTGGATGCTGCAGGATGTATTTAATCTGAATAATATCTCCGGAATCGTGAAATTCCTCCGCAAGGTTCTCATAGGTACTCTGGTGGTGGAGGGATGCGGAGCTCTTTTGTACATGACAGTATTTGTGCCGGGATACGGACTCAGAGGCATATGGATTTCGATTTTTAATGCTGTATCTGCCTTTTGCAACGCAGGAATGGATATTATGGCGGAAGACAGTCTGTGTGGCTATGTATTTCAGCCCATGGTCAATCTGGTCACGATGCTGTTGATCATATTGGGAGGTTTGGGCTATATCGTCTGGTGGGATGTACTGCGGGTTTTGAAAAATATCCGGAGCCAGAAGCTGAAATGTTTCCGACTGCTGACACTGCACAGTAAAATAGCACTCACGGTGACAGGAATACTTATTGTAGTGGGAGCGGCGGCATTTTATATTTTTGAATACAATAATCCTCTGACGATGCAGGATTACACGGTGCCGCAACGGATCTGGGCATCCCTGTTCCAGGCAGTAACTACGCGAACCGCAGGTTTTGCCACGATTCCACAAGAGGATCTGACCAATACCTCTGCGATCATTTCGGTGCTTTTGATGCTGATCGGCGGCTCTCCGGTGGGAACCGCAGGAGGAATGAAGACAGTTACGATCGCAGTGCTGCTGGTATCTATGTTTGCCACTATAGGTAATAAGGAGGATGCGGAGCTTTTTGGGAGAAATATTCCGAAGCAGGCGGTGAATAAATCGGTAGCAGTTGTAGGTATGTTTTTTATCATTGCGTCGTTGTCCACAATTCTTTTATCTGCAGTGACAGATGCGGATGTGATAGATATTGTGTATGAAACAGTGAGTGCCACAGCTACTGTGGGATTAAGCAGGAACCTGACTTCCATGCTGAATCTTTGGGGAAAACTGATTATTATCGTGACCATGTATCTGGGAAGAGTCGGCCCCATATCGCTGGTAGTGGCATTCAGCACGCAGAAAAAGAACAAAAATATTGTGAAGAACCCGACAGAAGAGATCAGCGTCGGATAAAGCAGATAGAAGAAACAGGAAGGAAGAGACTATGGGAATCAATCAGACCTATGCAGTATTTGGACTTGGAAGATATGGAAGAAGTGTGGCGAAGGAGTTGGCAGAGAACGGCGCAGAGGTGGTAGCGGTGGACAACAGAGAGGCAGTTGTCAATGCGGCAATTTCAGAGATTCCATACTGTAAATGTGCGGATGTTACAGATCCGGAAGCGTTGAGACAGATCGGTATTGCGAATATTGATGTGGTCATCGTGACCATGGCAAATCATCTGGAAGCCAGTGTTATGGCAACCATGCTGTGTAAAGAACTGGGCGTAAAGACCGTTATCACCAAATGCGCCACTGAGATAAACTGCAAGATCCTTACGAAAGTAGGAGCAGACCGTGTAGTATTCCCCGAGAGTGAGTCAGGGATCCATCTGGCCAAAAATCTGTTAAGCTCCGGTTTCATGGACATTATCGAATTGTCCCAGGATGTGTCTATGGTGGAAATGGAAGTCAAACAGCAGTGGATCGGGAAGAACCTGATCGAGCTGAATCTGCGGAAAAAATATTCCATTAACGTGGTGGCGATCATCGAAGGAAAAAATGTAAATACCAATATCGATCCGGAAGTACCTCTGACACAGGATATGCGGCTGATCGTTATTGCCAACCGGGCAAAGTTGAATAAACTCAAATAGAATAGCTTCGAGCTATAAAAAAGTGAAACATCTGACGGTGCACTTGAGCACAAGACAGAATGTTTCACTCTTTTTTTTATACGATGGCAGCCGTCTGAAAAGTTGTAAACGGGTGATCAGTTATCTGCCCGGAAAGTATTCTCGTTAAAGGAACCCTGCTGTTTAGCCACGATAGTGGTACATACGGCATCACCGGTAATATTCACGGCGGTACGCAGCATATCCAGGATACGGTCGATACCCATGATCAGTGCAATGCCTTCGGTAGGCAGTCCCACGGAGGTCAGTACCATGGACAGGGTGACCAGACCGACACTGGGGACACCTGCAGTACCGATGGAAGCGATCGTCGCGGTGGCAATGACAGTAGCAATGGCACCCGGGGGCAGAGGAATACCGTAAGCCTGTGCTATGAAAACAACTGCTACGCCCTGCATGATGGAAGTACCGTCCATGTTAATGGTGGCACCCAGAGGAATCGTAAAGGACGAAATCTGTTTGGAGACACCGATTTTTTTATACAGGGTGTCGATAGACAGAGGGATCGTCGCATTACTGGTGGAAGTGGAGAAGGCAAAGGTCATAACCGGGAAGAACTTTTTAATGAACTTAAAAGGATTCAAGCGGGTGAACACAAACAGCATGACCTGATATACCACGAAACACTGTACTGCCAGCGCCAGAATGACACTTCCCATATATTTCAGCATAGGCACAAAAGCGTCGAAGCCGATGCCTGCGAAGGTCTTCGCAATCAGGCAGAAGACACCGACAGGGGCAGCTTTCATGACTGCAATCGTCATTTCCATCATAATGTCATTGAACTGACTGAAAAAGTTCGCCACAGTGGAGACCCGGTTGCCCATGGCAGCCAGAAGAATGCCAACAAATAAAGCAAAGAAGATGATTGGCAGCATATCTCCGGCGGACAGAGAGGTAAAAATATTTTTCGGAATAATATTCAACAACGTCTCCGCAAAATCTACCTGGGTGGTTGCGACTTCGGTGGCATCCTCCGGCAACGCAATATTTAAACCGACGCCGGGATTGATCAGACTGGCAATACCCAGTGCCACGCAGATCGCCAAGGCAGTGGTGCACAGATAGAACAGGATCGTTTTCACACCCACAGTTCCCAACGTTTTCGTATCACCGATGGCCATTGCGCCGCAGACCAGGGAGCAGAATACCAGAGGGACCACCAGCATCTGCATCAGGCGGATAAAACCATTTCCCAGTACATAGAGAATACCGTTGATGAGAATCGTATCTCTGAAGTACCCTTCCGGCATATAATAATGGATCAGCACACCACATACCGCACCGGTTAACAGGGCGATAAAGATTTTGGTGGACAGACCGAGTTTTTTCTTTTCTTTTTCGTGTTTTTCCACTATTCCAGTCCTCCGGTTTCTTTCATGTAGGAAGCCAGTGTCTCTCTCCAGCCACTGGGTTCTTCGATGCCGGTGAGACGCAGCATCATATTATCCAGTACGGAATATTTCTCCGGGGTGCCGTCTTTTACTGTGACGGTAAGCCGGTCCTCTTTTCCGGCTAGACGCAGGATCTCTTTCGCAAATTCCAGGCGTGTGCAGGAACCGCCGCTGCATACGGCGTGATAGATACCGTAATGGTCGTTGTCGATGAAAAATTTTACCACGCGTGCAAGCTCCGCAGCGGAGGTAGGTACCGCACGGTCGTTATTTAGCAGTTCCATAGTAGATACCTGGGAGTCCGCGGCAGCTTCGAGTACTTCATTCAAAAAGTCTTTGCCAATGCCATAGATCCAGGAACTGCGGATAATGACATAGCGGGTCATCAGCTGGATGACGAATTTCTCTCCGGCATATTTGGATTTCGCAAACAGCCCCACGGGATTTACATCATCGAACTCATTATAGGGTGTGTCGGATGCGCTGGAAAATACATCATCCGTAGAGATCTGTATGAGTTTTGCCTGAATGCTCTCCGCAGACTGCGCCAGATTCCTCGCACCTACGGCGTTTACCTTGTAAGCCATATCTGTCTCCGACTGCGCTGCACCGGCGGAAGGATGATATCCTGCACAGTTGATGACGACATCGGGACGATTCCGGTGCATGAACAGGGAAACTGCATGTTCATCCGTGATATCCAGCTCATCCTTGTCGGTCTCGTATAATTCATATTCCATCATGTCTAACAACCTGATCAACGCCTG
>OGXE01002756.1_pt1 | contig 12680 bp, 8 predicted proteins | sample 1576181 | NCBI WGS metagenome assembly OGXE01 (sample SAMEA3541478, study PRJEB24748) | human gut metagenome | biome: human gut; feature: human-associated habitat; material: faeces | place: China | collected 2012 | reverse complement strand
GACAGGAAGCGGGTTGGCTATGTCAGCTGATGGAGCGTCCCCCCCCTCATCCGACCTCGGACGGGGCCTCGGCCACCTTCCCCCTAGGGGGAAGGCTTTTTTATTTGTTTCATCATTCTCCTCATATTCAGCCCGCAGGTCATCAGATTCGACACGGCCATGACCCCCAGGAACCCCATCATGCCGTACTGCGGCACGACAAGCCAAATCGCCGCAATGCGGAACACCGAGTCAAACAGCGAATATCGGAATGTTGCAAGCTGCTCCCCCAGACCCTTTAACACGCCGTCCACCATACTCTCCAGATACATGAACGGCGCGACGAAGCCCAAAAGCTGCACATACCGCCCAACCTTGGCATCCCGGTAGATGAACCCGGCCAGCGGCGCGCCGAGCAGCACAAACCCGACCCCCGCCGCCAGCGAGAACGCGCCGGTCATGCGCAGCATCGTAAAAATCAGGCGGCGCATGGCGGCGGTGTCGCCCTTTGTGTGGGCGCGGGTGATCTCGGGCATCAGCAGGCCGGACAGCGCCCCCAGCACCGAAAACGGGAAAAACAGCAGCGGGAGCGCCATACCCTTTAAGCTGCCGTACTGGGCCACGGCCTCGGCGCGGCTGCCCGTGTAAATCGCCAGCGTGTAGGGGATCAGGCTGCTTTCCGCCGCCTGCAGGGCGCTGGCCAGCAGACGGCTGCCCTCGACGGGCCACAGGATGTCGTACAGCTCTTTGCGGGTGTAGGGGTGCAGCGGCGCACCGGGCCGGGGTGCAAATTCCGGCGTGCGTGCGGCAAAAGCCAGCATAATGCCGCAGGAGACGTTCTCGCTGACCGTGTTGCCCAGCAGCACGGCGGCGCAGCCGTAGCCCGCGCCCCACTGCGCCAGCACCCGCAGCCCCGCCGCGGCGACGGCCATCCGCACCAGCTGTTCGATGAGCTGCGCCGTGATGTTCGGCTGCACCCGCCGCGCGGCCAAAAAGCACCCCCGCACCGCGCCCGACACAGCCATAAACGGCAGACTGGGAGCCAAAATCAGCAGCGCGGTCTCGGCCCGGACGTCGTGCAGCAGATACCGCGCGCACGGCCCGGCCAATACGCTTTGGGCCAGCATGGCCGCCGTGCCGAAGCCCAGCGCCGTGATGCACAGCCCGCGCAGGGTCTCGGCCATGCCGCTGCCGCGGGCCAGGCTTTGCGCCGCCAGCCGCGCCGACGCCACATTGACGCCCGCCGTGGCGAACGAGACAAACACCATATACAGCGCCAGAATCAGCTGGTAAAGACCCATGCCCTCGCTGCCCAGATACGCCGCCAGCACGATTCGAAACCCCATGCCCAGCGCCCGCAGCACCAGCCCCGACCCGGTGAGCAGCGCCGCATTGTGTAGGTACGTTCTGCGTTTGCTCATACGCCGCCCCCTTCCCCTGCTGATGGGTATGCGGAAGGCGCGGCGGGTATACCAGCGCGTGAAGCCTTCCCCCTTGGGGGAAGGTGGCCGCAGGCCGGATGAGGGGCGATGTTATCGCGGCCACCCGTTACCGGGCAATCACGGAAAGTCTGCCCCTCATCAGTCCGCTTCGCGGACAGCTTCCCCCTCTGGGGGAAGCCTTTTCGCTGCGCAGCATCTTGCAAAGCTGCGCGAATTTTGGTACACTGTTATAAAAGCATTTTTAAAGGAGCATTTACAAATGAGCGAAGCATGTACCCATGATTGCAGCAGCTGTCAGGCTAACTGCGATCACCGCGCGCCGCAGCATGAGCCGCCGCACGCAAGAAGCCGTATCAAAAAGGTCATCGGCGTTGTTTCCGGCAAGGGCGGCGTCGGCAAAAGCATGACCAGCGCCATGCTGGCCGTCTCGATGCGCCGCCTTGGCTACAAGGCCGGCGTGCTGGACGCCGATATTACCGGCCCTTCTATTCCCCGCCTGTTCGGCGTGAAGGGTCCTGCCACCGGTGACGGCGAGAGCATCAACCCGATCTGCAGCCGCACCGGCGTTGAGATCATGAGCATCAATCTGCTGCTCGATGACCCCGAGGCCCCCGTGGTCTGGCGCGGCCCCGTCATTGCCGGTGCTGTCAAGCAGTTCTGGCAGGAGGTCGTGTGGGATGTTGATTTCCTGTTCGTTGATATGCCCCCGGGAACCGGCGATGTGCCGCTGACCGTCTTTCAGACGCTGCCGGTGGACGGCATCGTTATCGTGTCCAGCCCGCAGGAGCTGGTCGGCATGATCGTCGGCAAGGCCGTCCAGATGGCCCAGATGATGCATGTGCCCATTTTGGGTCTGGTCGAAAATATGAGCTACGCCGTCTGCCCCGACTGCGGCAAGCACATCCATGTGTTTGGCGACAGCCATGTGGATGAGATCGCCGACAAGTACAGTCTGCCGGTGCTGGCAAAAATGCCCATTGACCCCGAACTGGCCAAGGAGGCCGATGCCGGCATGATCGAGGTCTTTGCGGGTGACTACCTTGACAACGCCGCCCAGACGGTGGCCAAGCTGCTGAAAAAGTAAGACAGCACCATTGCCCGCCTGACGGCTACGGTATTACGGTAAATTTGCTGCGGCGCGGAACATCACCGCGCCGCAGTTTTTGGAAAGAGGGGGGTCCTTATGAAGAAGTTCTGGGAAGAATTCAAATCCTTTGCCCTGAAGGGCAACATGATGGATATGGCCATCGGTGTCATCATCGGCGGTGCGTTCTCAACGCTCGTGACCTCGCTGACTGATAACCTCATCAGCCCGATTCTGGGTATTCTGGGCAAGGTCAACTTTGACGCTATGATGTGGGATGTTTTCGGCGATGGCAAGCTGGTTTTCAAGTACGGTGCCTTCATCACCTCGGTCATCAACTTCCTGATCATGGCGCTGGTGCTGTTCCTCATCGTCAAGGGCATGAACAAGCTGATGGCCCTTGGCAAGCACACGGAGGAGACACCTGCGGAGCCGGAAGCCCCCGCCGCCCCCACACAGGAGGAGCTGCTGGCAGACATCCTTGCTGAGCTGAAAAAGCAGAACGAGGAAAAGACGGCGTAAGTTTTTGTGAGATCTACCGCGCAGGGTGAGTGCCCTGCGCGGTTTTTGGTGTGGGGCGGCGGTCTCTCTATTGCCCGGTAAAGGGTGGCTGTGGGAGCTTCGCCCCTCATCCGGCGCTACGCGCCACCTCCCCCAAGGGGAAGCTTTTGGAGACTGCCGCCCCTACAACATGTCGCGTGCTTAATTTTATTAGGTTTTACCTTCTCGAATTAAATTTAAAAATCTTTTTCGCTTAATTTCCGTAAAATCTTTTGCTTTAGCATTGTAAAGCGTCTGTATCTATGGTATGATGCGGGCAAGAACAAAGACGTTCCCACAAGGGGCCTGTGCGCCCTGTGGGGGCGTCTTTTTTGTTTACCCCGAGAGCTGCAGCGTTATGTGCGTAGCTGCGATGCTTTCGGCATTTGGGAAGGAGCGATTACGAGGCATGGAAAACTTTACCGAGCGCAAGTCCCCCGCCGGGCTGTACAGCCCCCAATTTGAGCATGACAACTGCGGCATCGGTGCGGTCGTGGACATCAAAGGCCGCAAGAGCCACCAGACCATTGACGATGCACTGCAGATCGTGGAGCATCTTGAGCACCGCGCAGGCAAGGACGCCGAGGGCAAGACCGGCGATGGCGTAGGCATTCTGACACAGATCAGCGACAAATTCTTTCAGAAAATTGCGGCTGAACTGGGCATCACACTGGGGAAAGAGCGCGAATACGGCATTGGCATGTTCTTTTTCCCGCAGGATGAGCTGAAGCGCAACCAGGCCAAAAAGCTGTTTGAGATCGTCTGCAAAAAAGAGGGTCTGCCGTTTTTGGGCTGGCGCGAGGTGCCCACCTGCCCCGCGATCCTTGGCCACAAGGCTGTAGCCCGTATGCCCAGCATCTGGCAGGGCTTTGTAGGCAAGCCGCCGCGTCTGGACGCCGGTATTGCCTTTGACCGCCGCCTGTATGTGGTGCGCCGCGTTTTTGAGCAGTCCAGTCCCGATACCTATGTCTGCAGCCTGTCCAGCCGTACCATCGTGTACAAGGGCATGTTCCTCGTCAAGGAGCTGCGGCTGTTCTACCCCGACCTGCAGGACACCGACTACGAATCCGCCATTGGCATGGTACACAGCCGCTTTTCCACCAACACAGCCCCCAGCTGGAACCGCGCCCACCCCAACCGCTTTATTTTGCACAACGGCGAGATCAACACGATCCGCGGCAATGTGGATACGATGCTTGCGCGCGAGGAGACCATCGGCTCCAACTATCTGAAGGACGATATGACGAAGGTTTTGCCCATCGTCAATCAGGGCGGCTCTGACTCTGCCCAGCTGGATAACACACTGGAATTTATGGTCATGAACGGCATGGATCTGCCGCTGGCCGTCATGGTCACGATCCCCGAGCCGTGGGACAATAACAAGGCGATGGACCCCAAGCGGCGCGATTTTTACCAGTATTACGCCACGATGCTGGAGCCGTGGGACGGCCCTGCCAGCATCCTGTTCAGTGACGGTGATGTCATGGGCGCGGTGCTGGACCGCAATGGTCTGCGCCCCAGCCGCTATTATATCACCAAGGACGGCCGGCTGATCCTTTCCAGCGAGGTCGGCGTGCTGGATCTGCCCGCTGAGGAGATCGTCCGCAAGGACCGCCTGCGCCCCGGCAAGATGCTGCTGGTCGATACCATCAAGGGCGAGCTTGTCGATGATGAAAAGCTGAAGGCCGACTACGCCGGCCGCCAGCCCTACGGCGAGTGGCTGGACCGCAATCTGGTCCCGCTGTCCGGCCTGAAGGTCCCCAACAAAAAGGTTCCCTCCTACACCAAGGAGCAGCTTGTCCGGCTGCAGAAGGCGTTCGGCTACCGGTATGAGGATGTCTCGACCATCCTGCTGCCGATGGCGAAGAACGGCAGCGAGCCTGCCGGGGCGATGGGCAGCGATACCCCGCTGGCGGTGCTGAGCCACACCCGCCCGTCCCTGAGTGAATATTTCAAGCAGATGTTCGCGCAGGTCACAAACCCGCCGATCGATGCCCTGCGTGAGAAGATCGTCACCTCCACCACCGTCTATGTCGGTGCGCAGGGCAACCTGCTGGAGGAAAACGCCGACAACTGCAAGGTGCTGAAGATTGAGAACCCGATTCTGACCGAGACCGACCTGCTCAAGATCAAGGCGATGGATGTGCCCGGCTTCAAGGTCGTAACGCTGTCCATCTGCTACTACAAAAATACCGATCTGGAAAAGGCCATCGACCGGCTGTTTGTCGATGTGGACCGCGCCTACCGCGACGGCGCAAACATCCTGATTTTGTCTGACCGCGACATTGACGAGTACCATGTTGCGATCCCGAGCCTGCTGGCTGTCGGCGCGGTCAGCAAATATTTGGTGCGCACCCGCAAGCGCACCGCCATGGCCCTGATCCTTGAGAGCGGCGAGCCGCGCCTTGTGCATGACTTTGCGACCCTGCTGGGCTACGGTGCCGCCGCCATCAACCCCTATCTTGCGCAGGAGACGATTGGCGCGCTCATCACGGACGGCCTGCTGGACAAGGACTACTACGCCGCCGTGCAGGACTACAACCGCGCCGTGCTGGCCGGTATCGTGAAGATTGCCTCCAAGATGGGTATCTCCACCATCCAGTCCTACGCAGGCAGCCAGATCTTTGAGGCGCTCGGCATCAGCAAGGAGGTCGTGGACAAGTACTTCACGAACACCGTCTCACGCGTGGGCGGCATTACCATTCAGGACATCCAGAACGATCTGGAGGCGCGCCATCAGGAGGCGTTTGACCCGCTGGGGCTGGACATCAACCGCGAGCTGCCGAGCTTAGGCGCGCACAAGTACCGCGGCGGTCCCGCTGCCGAGCAGCACCTGTACAACCCGCAGACCATCCACCTGCTGCAGCAGGCGTGCTGGACCGGCAGCTATGACATCTTCAAGCAGTACACGGCGGCCGCCGCCAATGAAGGCGGCGATGCGATGCATCTGCGCAGCCTGCTCGACTTCAACTACCCTGAGGCGGGCGTCCCGCTCGACGAGGTCGAGAGCGTGGACTCCATCGTGAAGCGGTTCAAGACCGCCGCCATGAGCTACGGCGCACTGTCCGAGGAGGCGCACGAGTGCATGGCCATCGCCATGAATCGGCTGGGCGGCAAGTCCAACACCGGCGAGGGCGGCGAGGCCGAGGATCGCTTTGGCACAGAGCGCAACTCCGCCATCAAACAGGTGGCGTCGGCCCGCTTCGGCGTCACCAGCAAATATCTGGTATCCGCCAGTGAAATTCAAATCAAGATGGCGCAGGGTGCCAAGCCCGGTGAGGGCGGCCAGCTGCCCGGCGGCAAGGTCTACCCGTGGGTCGCCAAGACCCGCAGCTCCACGACCGGCGTGGGGCTCATCTCTCCCCCGCCGCACCATGACATCTACTCGATCGAGGATCTGGCGCAGCTTATCTACGATTTAAAGTGTGCCAACCGCAAGGCGGCCATCAATGTCAAGCTGGTCAGCGAGGCCGGCGTCGGCACGATTGCAGCCGGCGTGGCCAAGGCGGGCGCCGAGGTCATTTTGATTTCCGGCTTTGACGGCGGCACCGGCGCAGCGCCGCGCAACTCCATCCACAATGCCGGTCTGCCGTGGGAGCTGGGTCTGGCCGAGGCGCACCAGTGCCTGATCATGAACGGTCTGCGCAGCCGTGTGCGCATCGAGGCCGACAGCAAGCTGATGAGCGGCCGCGATGTAGCCATCGCCGCCCTGCTGGGTGCCGAGGAATTCGGCTTCGGCACCGGCCCCCTCGTTGCGATGGGCTGCGTCATGATGCGCGTCTGCAACCTCGATACCTGCCCGATGGGCATCTGCACCCAGAACCCCGAGCTGCGCAAGCGGTTCAAGGGCAAGCCCGAGTACATCATGAACTTTATGCGCTTTATGGCCGAAGACCTGCGCGAGTACATGGCAAAGCTGGGCGTGCGCACCGTCGATGAGCTGGTCGGCCGCACCGACCTGCTGAAGGTCAAGCCCGCCCCCGCAGGCTCCCGCGCCGGTGAGATGGACCTCTCGGCGCTGCTGCAGAACCCGCTCATCGAAAATTCCAATATCCACTTCGACCCGAAGGCTGTCTATAACTTCCAGCTTGAAAAGACCCCCGATATGCGCGTTCTGATGAAGAAATTCAAGAAGAGCTTTGATTCCGCCGAGCCGAAGCCGATGACCGTTACGCTGGATGTCGGCAACACCGACCGCGCGTTCGGCACGATCTTCGGCAGCGAGATCACCGCCAGATTCGGCAATACGCTGCCCGATGACACCTTCCATGTGGTCTGCCAAGGCTATGGCGGCCAGAGCTTCGGCGCGTTCCTGCCCAAGGGGTTGACGCTGGAGCTGGTCGGCGATGCGAACGACTACATCGGCAAGGGGCTGTCCGGCGGCAAGATCATCGTCTACCCGCCGAAAAACGCCGCCTTTGACCGCAGTGAGAACATTGTCATCGGCAATGTGGCGCTCTACGGTGCCACGGGCGGCAAGGCGTTCATCAACGGTGTCGCGGGCGAGCGGTTCTGCGTGCGCAACTCGGGCGGCATCGCCGTTGTCGAGGGCGTGGGCGACCACGGCTGCGAGTATATGACCGGCGGCACGGTAGTAGTCTTAGGCAAGACCGGCAAGAACTTTGCAGCCGGCATGAGCGGCGGCATCGCCTATGTGCTGGACGAGGACTGGGACTTCTACCAGCGCGTCAACAAGGACATGGTCAGCTTGGAGCCTGTTGAGCATAAGTACGATGTATCGCTGCTGAAGGATCTTATCCGTGAGCATGTCGAGCTGACAGGCTCGCCGCGCGGCAGACACATCCTTGACAACTTCGGCGAATACCTGCCCAAGTTCAAGAAGGTCCTGCCCCACGATTACGACAAGATGCTGCGCCTTATTGCCCAGATGGAAGAAAAGGGCGAGGACAGCGAGCAGGCGCAGATGGAAGCGTTCTACGCCATGAAAAACGCAAAATAAGGGAGGCAGACTACAATGGGAAAACCGACAGGATTTATCGAAATCACGCGGCAAACTGCCACAGAGCTGCCGCCCGAGGAGCGCATCCGGAATTTCAACGAGTTTCATCTTCCGCTGCACACCGACGAGCAGCAGGCGCAGGGTGCGCGCTGCATGGACTGCGGCGTGCCCTTCTGCCAGAGCGGCGTCCAGCTGGGCGGGATGTTCAGCGGCTGCCCGCTGAACAACCTGATCCCTGAATGGAACGATCTGGTCTATCAGGGCAAGTGGGATCTGGCCGTACACCGCCTGATCGCCACAAACCGCTACCCGGAGTTTACCAGCCGGGTCTGCCCCGCCCTGTGCGAGGCCGCCTGCACCTGCGGCAATGTCACGGGTGATCCCGTGACCGTCAAGGAGAACGAGCGTGCCATTGTGGAATACGGCTATGAGAGCGGCGCTATCCACGCGGTTCCACCCCCGGCACGCACCGGCAAGACGGTGGCTGTCATCGGCGCGGGGCCTGCGGGGCTTTCGGTGGCGGACCTGCTCAACAAGCGCGGCCACAAGGTGACAATCTATGAGCGCGAGGACCGCGCCGGCGGCCTTCTGATGTACGGCATCCCCAACATGAAGCTGGAAAAGTGGGTCATCGACCGCCGGGTAAAAATTTTGCAGGATGAGGGCATCGAGTTTATCTTTAATGCCGATGTTGGCAGCACCGTCAGCGCCGAGGAGCTGAAGGCCCGCTATGATGCGGTCGTGCTTTGCTGCGGTGCCAAGCAGGCCCGCGACATCAATGTACCCGGCCGCGATGCGCAGGGCATCTACTTTGCGGTGGATTACCTGACCAGCGTGACCCGCAGCCTGCTGGATTCCGGCTTTGCGGACGGCCGCGCGGTTTCTGCCGCCGGCAAGCGGGTGCTGGTCATCGGCGGCGGCGACACCGGCAACGACTGCGTAGGCACGGCCATTCGTCAGGGCTGCGAGAGCGTCATGCAGTTAGAGATGATGCCCTGCCCGCCCGCCGCCCGCGCCCCCGGCAACGACTGGCCGGAGTGGCCGCGTGTGCTGAAAACCGACTACGGCCAGCAGGAGGCCATCGCCCTGTTTGGCAATGACCCCCGCGTCTACCAGACCACCGTGAAGGAATTTTACAAAAACGAGTCCGGGCAGGTCTGCGGTGCGCTGATCGCCAAGCTGAAGAGCGAGGTCGTAGACGGCCGCCGCCAGATGGTCCCCACCGGCGAGGAATATACGGTGGACTGTGATCTGGTGCTGATCGCGGCTGGCTTTACCGGCTGTGAGCCGTATGTGGCGGATGCCTTCGGCGTAGAGCTGACGGCGCGCGGCACGGTGGCCGATGTGAAGTACGCCACCGCCGACCCGAAGGTGTTCGCCTGCGGCGATATGCGCCGCGGCCAGAGCCTTGTCGTGTGGGCGCTGCGCGAGGGCCGCGACACCGCCGCCGTGGTGGATGAAAAATTGATGGGGTATACGAACCTGTAAATAAATAGGGCCATCCTGTAGGGGCGGATGCCTGCATTGCCCCCTGCAACACAACGCAAAAAGGCACCTGCCGATTCCCCGGCAGGTGCCTTTTTATATCGTATTATCGTTCACATTTCCAGAAATGACAACTGTATGGCTCCAGCCTGCTGCCGCCGCCGAAGTCATGGTCGGCCCCGGTGATCAGGTCTACCGCGCGGCCGCAGCCTGCGTCAAAGTGGGCGTCAAACGGATTGCCGTCCGCATTGATGGCTACCAGCACCCGCTCACCGTCGGCATAGCGTTCAAAAATCAGCTGTTTCGGCTGCACCAGCACATTGCGGTAGCTGCCCCGGCACAGCGCCTTGCTGCCTGTGCGGGCATGGGCCAGCGCGGCGATCCATGCGGTCAGACCGTTCTCCTCCGGCTTTTCGATGGCCGGGCGCAGCGTCGGGTCGCCGTTTTTCTTGTCGCCCTCCATGCCCCACTCACTGCCATAGTAGACCGCCGACACGCCGGGCATGCCAAACAGCAGCCCGTAGAGGGGCGCAAGGCAGCTCTTGTCGGTCAGGATCGTAGCAATGCGCGTTACATCGTGGTTATCCACAAAGCTCAGCAGGTGCTTACCCGTGTACAGGCACCACTGCTCCGCGCCGAACTGGCGGTTCAGGCTGTAGCTGATCTCGTGCATGTTGCCGGTGTTGAAGCTGGAATACAGCCCCTTATAGCACTCATAGTTCGTCACGCTGTGGCAGGCGTGGTCGTTCATCCAGCGGTTGTAATCGCCGTGCAGCGTCTCACCCACCAGCACAAACTCCGGCTTGATGCTGTTTGCCAATCCGCGCAGCTCTGCCAAAAAGCCGAGATCGAGGCAGTAGGCCACATCCAGACGCAGGCCGTCAATGTCATAGTCGCGCACCCAGCCGCGCACGGCATCGAACAGGTAGTTTTTGACCTCGGGGTTCTGCAGATTCAGCTTGACCAGCTCGTTGCAGCCCTCCCACGCCTCATACCAGAAGCCGTCATTGTAATTCGTGTTGCCGTCAAAGCTGATATGGAACCAGTCCTTATAGGGGCTGTCCCAGCGCTTTTCCTGCACATCGCGGAACGCCCAGAAGCCGCGCCCCACATGGTTGAAAACACCGTCAAGCAGGACCCGGATGCCCGCCGCATGCAGCGCCGCACAGACCTGCTTGAGGTCATCATTGGTGCCAAGACGGCAGTCTACCCTGTTGTAGTCACGGGTATCATAGCCGTGGGCGTCACTCTCAAACAGTGGGTTGAACAGCACGCAGGTTGCTCCCAGCCGCTTGATATGCTCCACCCAGTCCAGCACACGCAGCAGGCGATGCTCCCCGGCCTGGGTCTGGTCACCGCTGTTCTGCAGCGGCGCACCGCAAAGGCCCAGCGGATAAATCTGATAAACTACCGCTTCCTCGTACCACATGTTTTTCTCCTTCCAAAATCAGAACTTCTTTTTCAGTTTTGGCTTGACCACCAGATGGTAATACCGCGTCAGCGCGGCCAGCGCCCGGTCGCACAGCCAGAAGGACAGGTTGCCCGCGGCCAAAAGCGCCGCCAGCATGGCCGTTCCATCGGCCAGCAGTTCGTCCAGCACAGCAGGCCCCAGCAGCGCGAACAGCAGCAAATACACCAGCACCGTAGCCGCATTGAACACCGCAAATTTTATAATCCAACGCAGTACCGTGTTTTTTAGTGCGTTGAGCTTCACACGCAGCACGGGGTAATACCCCATGACCAGCACATAGAAAAACGCCAGCTCGGTCTCCGGCACAAGCAGCACGGCCAAAATTGACACCGTTGCGTAGAGAGTCAGCGCATAGCGCGGGCCGTAGTCCTCCAGCACCGGAATGAGCAGAAAAGCCGCGAGCATCGGCGCAGCGTAAGTGCCGATCTGTAAGGCGCTGCCGATGAGCAGAAGCACCACCGACAACGCCCCCAGCATACCGCAGAGCGCGATCTTCTGGCTTTCCGTTTTGCGCATGGTGTTTTCTCCCTCCTGCCCTTCACGCGATTCTTGTACATTATACCCCGTTTTGTTCCACATTGCAAGGATTTGCTGTTTATTTTGTACAATTCTACATAGGCGTGCCCCTTTTCTTACCAGAATAAAGCCTCTGGCAAATGTTATGCCGGGCCTTTCGTCAGACGCGCCGCCTGTGTTACCCGGCTGCCTGTTCATTTGGCTGGCTTACCTCATCCTTGACAGCCTGCATCTGTGCGACCGTACAAAAGGTATAGCCCTGCTCCCGGAACCATTGTATGATGTCCGGCAGGGCCTTCACGGTCTGGCCGGTGGCCTTGGTATCGTGCAGCAGCACCACGCAGAGGTCGTGCCCCTCGGCATCGCGGCGGATATTGCGCAGGATCTGCGCCGCATCGGGATGGCTGGCGGTGGCATCCTCCGCGCAGACATTCCAGTCGATCCAGTGGTAGCCCTTCTGCTCGGCCTGCGCCTTGAGCGTTTTCATAATGCCGCGCCCGCCGTAGCGGTGGCTGACCGTGTTTGTGCTGCCGCCGGGAAAGCGCAGCCAGTCAATGCCGCCGACGTCAACATAGGGCTCCAGCGCCTGCCGCAGCGCCTTGATGTCCTGCCAGAAGGCATCGGTGCTCGCGTAAATTTTCGAGTACTGATGTGTCGCGCTGTGCAGCGCAATTTGGTGCCCCGCCGCCGCAATGTCTGCCACCAGCGGCAGATAGCGCTCGTTGGCGTCCTGCGCGCAGACAAAAAAGGTGGCCGGGACCTGCTCCCGATCAAGGATCTCCAGAATCGGCACGGTATTTTTGCTCGGTCCGTCATCAAAGGTCAGGCAGACCATTTTGGGCAGCGCTGTCTCCCCGGTGGCAGCCGACACGGCAAAACAGTCGTTGGGGGTGTCGGTATCGGTATATTCACAGTGGTACAGCCGATGAATAATGCCGAGCAGCAGCGTCAGCAGCACCGCCGCAGCCAGCGCGGACAGCAGCCGCCCGCCTCGTTCCTCCCGGTTTGCATTGCGCCGCATTACAAGCCCCTCCCCTGTTATGGTCTGGTAAAGGGTATGCAGGCACGGCGGGAAATAGACATAGGCAGCGGTGTATGGTATAATAGAGAAAACGCTGTGGGAGGCCTGCCGCATGAAGCTGAAAATTACCAAATCCGACAAGAAGGCGCTGCTGGCGGCGCTGGCCGTCTGCGGGATCGGCA